>JAEEGH010024609.1_pt1 | contig 12140 bp, 10 predicted proteins | sample 9134181 | NCBI WGS metagenome assembly JAEEGH01 (sample SAMN16246544, study PRJNA631951) | gut metagenome | biome: gut microbiome; feature: rumen; material: DP-attached | host: Bos | place: Iran: Karaj | collected 2018-10
GCACTACGTGGAATACACCTGCGACCACTTTGTCAACGCCATGGGTTGGGGTGCTGAGAAGTTTACCGACATGCTCGGCATCGACACTCAGCTCTTCCCCGTCAAGCACCAGGCTTTCATCACGCGCCGCCTGCCCAACATGGGTGTCAACGGCGATTCGCTCGACATGATCATCGACCGTCGTCACTACAAGGGCTTCAACGCCGTTTACGGTCAGCAGTTCCTGCACACCGGTCAGATCATCGGCTGCGCATCACCCGACTGCGATGCCTATGAGTCACGCCAGAACCTGAAGTACAACAGCCAGGCCTTCCTCAAGATTGTGAGCGAGATGTTTGCCCAGTGGATACCCAATCTGGCATCCGTCGGCTTCCATGCCGTATGGGCCGGCTACTACATCGAGCCGCGTTACATCATCGATCCCGAAGTGGGCCTGTTGACCGGTCTGCGTGGCCACGGCTTCATGCTCGGCCAGTACCTGGCTAAGCTCTACGTGGACAAGTACCTAGGCAAGCCCGTTCCCGAATACATGAAGGACCTCGCCATCGGCGGCAAGGGCCTCAGCGAGAACGCTTTCCAGTAATCGGAAAGACTAGAAATATTTGGTATATCAATAATAGAAACGCAGCTGCTGGAAATGGTAGTTGCGTTTTTGTTTTTTTACGTCGTTTTTCTGTTCCAGGTTAGTCGGTATGTTGTAATGATTTAGTAACTTTGCAGTGTGTTTATGAAAGTTCTCTACACTTTACTGTTTAACCTGATGAAGCCGATTGTTATTCACATAATTAACTTTTAATTCGTTCTGTTTTATGAAGAAATTGTTTTCTCTCCTCTTCTTTGCTCTGCTGGCTGTGTCAGCTTGGGCAGACACTGTTGTGACCGTTGACTTCAACGCCCAGGGTTGGGACTCCAACACATTGGTTACCGATTTGAGGATCGATGGCGTGAATCTGACCTTTGACCGCGGCGAAGGCAGCACCAAGCCCACCTATTTCACTAACACTTCGGGCGGCGCCCTGCGTCTGTATGGCGGCAACACAATGACCGTTAGCGCTCCCCAGAATCTCAAGAAGATTGACTTCACCTTTGCTTCGGATGATGGTAGTAACAACATCCTGAGCGATGTGGGCAACTACAACAAGGCTAACAAGCAGTGGACCATCGGTTCGTCTGATCCCTCGACCGAAGTGGTGTTCACGATTGAAGGCAACAGTGGCCATCGTCGTATCCAGAAGCTGGTCATCACCATGGAGGATGCCGAACCCGTGACCGAGCTGGTAGAGCCCGTGTTCACCCCCAATGGCGGTGAGTTCTCGGGCAGTCTGGCAGTAACTGTATCATGCGCTACCGACAATGCTTCGATCTATGTTTACAAGGTTATTGACGGCGAGATTGACTACTCGACAGGCCAATATTTCTTTGAGAGTGGCGAGTTCTATGTGACCGAGACGATGACCTATGCCGCTTATGCTGAAAAGGGCGATGATTACACCGACTTCGTTTATGCCACCTTTACCAAGGTTGAGCAGACTGTAGCAGCTCCCGTCTTCAATCCCGCTTCCTGCAATTTCACAGATCGCTTAGATGTCACGCTGACTTGTGCAACTCCTAACGCCAAGATTTTCTACAGCTTGGACAATGAGTTGTGGAACGAGTACGTGGATCCCATCCCCGTGACCGATGACATCACCATCTGGGCCAAGGCTAAGGTGGGTGACGTAGAGAGCGAGGTAGTCAGCGCTACCTACACCAAGATTTCTACTACAACCGATGTAACCTTTGATGGCGCTGTTGATAAGGGCGATGGCGACAATAGCCGTCACCACTTCACCGTAGTGAAAGATCCCGTGACCATGTACGTTGGTGATGGCTTGGTTCACAATGATGGCCATTACCGCATCTATGGCCCCAATGACTCGTCAGCTTTCGTCTTCACTTCGGCCGGTGCTCCCATCATCAAGATTGAGTTCAACGGTATGAGTGGCTACACTGCCAGCAACCTCTCCAAGGCCGAGGGCAATGAAGGCACTTGGACCACTGGCGGCAACAACGGCACGTGGGAAGGCTATGCTACCGAGGTTGCTTTCAACGTGAACAAGCAGTGCCGCTTCACGACAATCATCGTGACCGTTGCCGGTCAAGAAGAGCCCGAATACGAGCTTGGCGATGTGAACCATGACCATGCAGTCAACATTTCCGACGTGACCGCATTGATCGACTATCTGCTCAGCGATGCCAGCCTGGCTCCTGCCGAGGCAGATGTCAACGGAGACGAGAACGTGAATATTTCTGACGTCACCACGTTGATCGACATGCTGCTGCAGCAATGATGTGACATGAGCCCTCGTCGACACCGATGAGGCATCAAACAAGAAACAGGCCCGGACCATGGCGTCTCGGGCCTGTTTTTATGTGCCGTTGGTTGATGAATGACCTGAGTATATTATATAATGTGTACAAAAACAGTAGAAATACTTACCGAATATAATGAATATGCTATGATGAAAACAGTAATATGATATTATTTCTTGAAAAAAATCAATAAATATGTTGCTTAAACTGAAAAATGTCATTACCTTTGCATGACTAACCAAATATTTAAGTATATATTTCACATGGAGACGACAACATTAACAAAGAAACCAAGAAAAAAGAAAGTACTCGTGAAAAGAAAACGTGACCGTTTACAGTTGATCACTGATCTGATCAAGACGAATTGCATCGGCAGCCAGAGTGAGTTGGCCGACATGTTGCGTGAGCACAACATCAATGTGACACAAGCCACATTGTCACGCGACCTGAAGGCGTTGAAGATTTCTAAGGTGGCTACCGACCGCAACACCTACATGTACATCATCCCTGACAGTAACCAACTGCAAGACAGGCTGCTGAGCATGCGTCAAACCGACACGCACGCTGCCAAGCAGGTGGGACTTGTTTCGGTGACTTTCTCAGGTAACCTGGCTGTGATCAAAACGCGCAACGGATATGCGCCGGGCTTGGCTTATGATATCGACATGAGCCGTCCTCCCGAAATTTTGGGAACGATTGCCGGCGCCGATACTGTTGTGGCCATTCTTGCCGAGGGCGTGACCCACGACCAGGCGAGGGAAGTATTCCAGCAGTTCATGCCCAAGAATTCCCCGATAGCCTTCAGCATGCCTGAAATGCCTGTAGCCGATGATTAAGGTAGGTGTCAGTGGATGTGACACCTTGCGTGCCCAAGAGTTGGTGCGTGTACTAGTTAACCACCCTGATGTGGAGTTGAAGTGGGTGAGCAGCCCAGTTCAGGCAGGTGCGCGCGTTGACCATGTTGTGCCTGGCCTGGTGGGCGACAGTAACCTGACGGTAGTGGCCGAAGGTCCTCTCGACGATGTGGATCTGGTCTTCTTGTGCGCCAGTCGCAAGGAGGTCGTTTCGCGGCTGTCGTTGGCTGCCGAGTCGGCCAACTTGCACGTCATCGACCTGAGCGGCAGTCACAATATGGACCATGGCTTGGAAGAAGAGTGGAAATATGGTCTGAGCGAGATGCAACGCCGCATTCTCGTGCATGACTCCCCCTGGGTGACCATTCCCGGCAACGTTGCTGCCGCTTCGTTGCTCGCATTGATGCCGATGGCCCGCAACCTGATGATTAACAGTTCGTTGGCATTGCAGGTGGAAATGGGCGCATCGGGGCTGCCCTGCAACGGCATGACGGCCGATGGCCTGGCTCTCGACGAGTGGACCGCTGACCAGTGCCGCGAGGTGAAATATGCCTTGAGGCAATGCCAGTCCAGCTTTGACCAGCCTATCGACATGAGCATCACACTGCTTGACGAACCTCGAACACTGGCTGTCACGGCACGTTTGAAATGCGGTGTCGATCTTGAGGCGTTAAAGGAGCTGTACGAGCAATATTACGATGACCACAATTTTGTGTTTGTCATGAGCCGCCCTGTCGCCACAGTTGATGTTGTTAACACGAATAAGTGCCTGATCACTCTGGACAAGGACGAGCACACGGGCATCGTCACCATCCATGCAGTCATGGATCTCTTGCTCAAGGGTGCTGCAGGCAATGCGGTGCACGTGATGAACCTGATGTTCGGTCTTCATGAGCGTGCAGGTCTGGCTCTTAAGGGTACGGGTTGTTAGTCAAACGAAATATCACATAACACTACATAAAAAATACCATATCAATCATGTCAGTAAATAAAGTTATTCTGTTGGGCCGTGTGGGCCGTGACCCTGATGTGCGCTATGTTGCACAAAACCAGCCCGTTGCATCATTTACCCTTGCCACTACCGACAGGGCTTATACCAACGCCAACGGCGTGGAAGTGCCCGAGCGCACCGAGTGGCACAATATCGTCATGTGGGGCAAGAACGCCGAGGTGGCCGAGCGCTACATCCGCAAGGGCACACAGATTTACCTTGAAGGCCGCTTGCGCACCCGCGCATGGGAGGACCGCAACCAGGTGAAGCGCTACATCACCGAGATCTATGTCGACAGCTTTGAGCTGTTGGCACGTCCGCGTGAAAATGCTGCGCCTCAACAGCCGGGGCCCGCTGTCAACGGATAACGGTCACTATATTTTATACTATCACGGGACTCCTGCCGCTTGTGCAAGGAGTCCCGTGATGTTGTTGTAATGATATGGAAGGTCGGTGATTTACAGGAACTTGTCTCCGAACTTGGATTTTACCTCGTTGACGTAGGTCTTGATCTTTTGCTCTTCCTCCAGCGGGACGATGAGCAGGGCGTCATCCACGTCGGCCACGATGTAGCCCTCGAGCCCTGATGCGACGATGAGTTTGTCGCCCTTGAGGGCCACGATGTTGTTGTGGCTGTTGAACATGAGCGCCTTGCAGTTCTGGGTGACATTGCCCTCGCTGTTCTTGGGGGAGTGGTCATACAGCGAGCGCCAGGTGCCCAGGTCGTTCCAGCCGAAGTCCACGGTCTCGACATAGACGTTGGGAGCCTTCTCCATCACGGCAAAGTCGATGCTGATGCTCGGGCAGGCCTCGAAGTTGTTGTTGATGTACTCAATCTCCTGCGGGGTGCCAAAGAGGGCCTTGCCGTGCTCAAACACGGCATTGACCTCAGGTGCACAGGCGTCCAGAGCCTTCAAGACGCTCTGGGCACTCCAGAAGAACATGCCAGAATTCCAGAAGAATTCACCTGACCTGAGGAAGACGCTTGCGAGGTCCTCGTCGGGTTTCTCGGTAAAGGTCTTCACCTTCGAGAAATTGCCTCCAGCGGGCTCTCCTACCTGTATGTAGCCATAGCCTGTCTCGGGCCTGGTGGGTTTGATGCCCATGGTCACGAGGGCATCGTGTGTCTCGATGAAGTCAAAGGCGCTGATGACGCTCTGCTTGAACTTCTCGGTGTTGATAATCAGGTGGTCGCTGGGGGCAACCATCATCTTGGCGTCGGGGTTGATGGCGCGGATGTGGTGAGCGGCCCATGCGATGCAAGGTGCCGTGTTGCGGCGCACCGGCTCCATCAGGATCTGGCTGTCACCGATTTCGGGCAGCTGCTCCTTGATGAGCGAGCCGTAGCTCTCGTTGGTGATGAGGATGATGTTCTCGGTGGGGACGATGCCTTGCAGGCGGTCAAACGTCATCTGCAGCAGGCTGCGGCCGGTGCCGAAGAAGTCGAGGAATTGCTTGGGGCGGGCCGACTTGCTGAAGGGCCAAAAACGACTGCCCACACCGCCGCACATGATCACGCAGTATCGGTTATTCTCCATGATTCTTTTTAATGTCGTGTAGTTGGGTTGGTAGTGGTCACCATGATGGTGTTGTCAATTACTGGTTGACAAAGGTAATGTAAAAAAACTGATTTTTCTCGCTGTTAACGGTTTTTAATTTCATGGCTCTATGTTGGGGCATTGCTCGCAGTGGCTCACTCGTCGTAGCAGATGGGCAGCGTGCGGCTGATGCTCTGCTCCAGCGAGATAAGCGTCTCGGTGGCGGCGACACCCTCGATGTGCTGGATGCGGTCGTTGACCAGCGACATCAGGTGCTCGTTGTCACGGGCATACACTTTGATCATCATCGTGTAATGCCCGGTGGTGAAGTGGCATTCCACCACTTCCTTGATTTTCAGGAGTTCAGGAACCACGGTGCGGTACATTGAGCCGCGCTCCAGGGTGAGTCCGATAAAGGTGCAGGTCGAGTAACCCAGCAGCTTGGGATTCACGTTGTAGCCCGAACCGGTGATGACTCCGTCGTCGATGAGTCGCTGGATGCGCTGATGCACGGCAGCTCTTGACACCCCGCACACCTGTGCCACATCCTTGCTGGGGATGCGGGCGTTGTTCATCACGATTTCTAAAATTTTCTTGTCTAGCGTGTCAATCCTTTCCATGAAAATCAAAAATTTGGAATCCTGTTTGCAAAAATAGGTCTTTTTTTTGAGCTTGCTACAGGATTCGGTAAAAATTTTTTAGAAAATTTTGCATGAATATAGTTAATCGGCTGTATAATAGTCGATTAACCCAGATTGGCATTTGTGAAATCTCCCCACTGTGTAAATGCGTGGGGCTGGAGCGCAAGGATTTAGCATCACTTGCCGCCTGCAAACACGCTCGAGGGCAAGGAACGCATGTTGTAGCATGAGGACATCGACTCGCCGTAGGCCCCCGCCGAGCGGATAGCAATCAGGTCACCCCGACGGGTAACGGGCAGAATGCAGTCGTGGGCAAAAACGTCGCTGGACTCACACACGGGCCCTACCACGTCATAAGTTTCTTGCTCGTCGCTACCGGCGGCAGTCAGGTTTTGAACCTTGTGGCGGGCTTCATATAGCGCAGGTCTGATGAGGTCGGTCATGCCGGCATCGAGAATGACGAACTTCTTGTTGCGCGTTTCCTTGACAAAGACGACATGTGAAATCAAGGAGCCGCACTCGCCCACGATGGCTCGGCCTAACTCGAAGTGCAACAGCTGGTTGGGTCTGAGTTTGAGGAGGTGCTTGAAGGTTCCGAAGTATTCCTCAAGATTGGGTAGGGGATGTGCGTCGGGGTCCTTGTAGTCGATGCCCAGGCCGCCTCCCACGTTGATTATCTCGAAGTGGATGCCCTGGGCGTCATAGCGTTCGAGAAGGCGGTTGACAGTCTCGCACAGCATGACGTAAGGCTGCATCTCGGTGATTTGGGAACCGATGTGGAAATGCAGTCCGCGCAGGTTGACGTGTGGCAGGGTCAAGGCGTGTCTGATGACCTCGTCGAGAACTTCGATGCTGATGCCGAATTTGTTGTCGGCGGTGCCTGTGGTGATGTATTTGTGGGTGTGGGCGTCGATGTCGGGGTTGACCCTGAAAGCGATGCCCGCCTTCTTGCACATCTCGCCGGCCAGCTGGTTGATGACATCGAGTTCGGGGATGGATTCCACATTAAAGCACCCGATGCCGTTCTCGATGCCGAGCCTGATTTCCCAATCAGTTTTCCCCACGCCCGAGAAGGTCATTTCCCGCGGGTCAAATCCCGCTGCGATGGCGGCCTTGATTTCACCGCCGCTCACCAGGTCGGCCCCTAGTCCAGATTCTGCTATCTCCTTGAGAATGCGTGGGTTGCCGTTTGCCTTAACGGCATAGTGGACCTTGAAGGGATGACCTTCGATCTGACGGTTAATCTCGTCCAACGTCGCGTGCAACAGATCCAGGTCATAATAGTAAAATGGCGTCGCGTTCTGCTCCACCAGGTCCATTGCAAAGCCATGCTTGTCCAAAGCGTTGTTCATCATACTCTTGATGGTCAAATTCTGGTTGTGTCATCACCTTGCCGGCGGTTGGGGAAGATGATGCGATAAAAGCCTTAAATCAAACGAATTGCACCCCGAAGTGACGCATTTCACATCAGATGCAATGGCAAAAGTATTAAAAATTACATTGAAAAAGTGTTTATAAATATTAAAATATCAAAATCGGCATTTTGGGGCCGAAAAACGGCTGCTGTTCAAATTCGTAAATTTCGGCCATAATTGCCTGATATACAAGCTATATAAAGTTATTAACAGGGCCTGTTAACAATTTTTATTTTCAAATTTGTAAATAATTCATTTGTGATTGCAAATTATCCAAAAAAAAGCAGTACCTTTGAAGTCCCTAAAATGAGGGGTTGAGAAGACACACCAGATAGCAAAAAAGATAGCAATGGAACAACCTGTTTATCACATACCTGCGCTGCTCGCCGAGACGATTGCGGGACTCGCAGTAAAGCCCGATGGCACCTATGTTGACGTCACCTTTGGCGGTGGCGGCCACAGTCGTGCCATCATGGACCGTCTGGGCGCGGGCGGCAGGCTCGTGGGCATGGACCGTGACATGGACGCATGGGAAAACCGCCTGCAGGATGACAGGTTTACATTTGCACACGGCAATTTTGCCTATCTCAAGAACTATCTGCGGTATTACGGCATCGAGGGCGTTGACGGCATCCTTGCCGACCTGGGCGTCTCGTTCCATCACTTTGACGCTGTGGAGAGGGGCTTTACCTTCCGTGCCGATGCTCCCCTGGACATGCGCATGAACCGCAGCGCCTCGTTCACGGCCCAAGAGCTGCTCAATACCTACAGCGAGGAGCGCATTGCCGACGTGCTGTACCTCTACGGCGAACTGAGGCAGTCGCGCCGACTGGCCGCCGCGATCGTCAAGTCGCGCCCCCTGTCCACGACAGGCCAGCTCGTTGACGTTGTGCGGCCGCTGCTCAAGCCCTCGCAGGAAAAGAAGGAGCTGTCGATGGTCTTTCAGGCATTGCGCATCGAGGTCAACAATGAGCTTGACGCCCTGCGCCGCCTGCTTGCCCAGTCGCTCGACGTGCTCAACCCCGGTGGCCGCTTGGCCATCATCACCTATCATTCCCTCGAAGACCGCCTGGTCAAGAACTTCATGCGCGCGGGCAACGTCGAGGGCAAGCTGGAGAAGGACTTCTACGGCCGCGTCAACACGCCGTGGCGTGTGATTACCGGCAAGGTCATTGTGCCCAGCGCCGAGGAGGTGGAGCGCAACCCGCGCTCGCGCAGCGCCAAACTACGCGTCGCCGAGCTGGTCGCCCGCCCTGATAACAACAAACAATAACGCATCAAATCACTGTCACCAATATGAGCGAGAGAAAGAGTTACACGGTAGCCACAGGCAAGAAAGCGGGCAAGGACATCTTCCAGGGCCGCTTCCTGTCGTTGGATTTCTTCAAGCGAAACGCAGTATATATCATCGCCCTGGTCATCATGGCCCTGGCCTACATCGCCAACAAGTTCGTCTGCCAGAGCAGCATGGAGGAGGTGATCCAGCTCAAGACCGAGCTGGCCAATGCCCAGACCGACCTGGTGGACGCCAGTGCAAGGTATAACTCGATGATCCGTGAGAGTGAGATGACCAAACTCATGCAAGAGAAGAACATCGGTTTGTCCGCTCCGCAGGAGCCGCCCTACCGGTTAGATTCAAAGTAAACCGCCCGTCAATTAACAGTACAAAGAGTCCTCAACAATGAAACAGAACAACAAACGGCATATCCTCATGCGCTACGGCATCGTGGTGGGCATCATGCTGCTGTTTTCGGTCGCTATATCCTGGAAACTGTTCAAAACAACGGTGGTGCAGGCTGCCGAGTGGAATAAGAAGGCTGACCAAGTGCTCACCGAGACCGTTCCCATCGAGCCCGAGCGAGGCAAGCTGCTGGCCGATGACGGGTCGGTGCTTGCAGCCGATCTGCAGTACTATGTGCTGCGCATTGACTGGTTTACCGATGGCATCAAGACGGACACGCTGATGAAGGACATCGGGCCGTTGTGCGACAGCCTGGCGGCTTTTGACAACTCGATGGATGCTGCTCAGTGGAAGAGAAAACTGTTGCAGGACCGCAAGGATATCCTGGATGCGGCCAAGAATCCCGCCCCGGGCAAGAAGGCGCGCAAGAACCGCGCCTACAAGCTGTTTCCCAGAATGCTAACCCACAAGGAGTATGAGCGTGTGCGCCAGTTCCCCTTCTTGCGCCGTGCTAAGAACAAGAACGGCTTTTACTGTGAGAAGCACAGCCGCCGCATGAAACCGTTTGGCGGCATGGCGGCGCGAAGCATCGGCAACGTAGGCGAGGATTCACTCAGTTCCAGCATCCATGGCCGCTCGGGTTTGGAGATGGCGTTGGACTCACTACTCTATGGCAAGCCAGGCGTGGCACAGAGCACCCAGCTCACAAATGGTATCGTGCGCGCCGAGAGTGTGCCTGCTGTCAAGGGTTATGACATCACCACGACCATCAACGTGCAGCTCCAGGATATCGTCGAGAACGAGCTCAATGAAATGTGCCTCGAGACTGGAGCCGAGTGGGGCACCTGCGTGCTCATGGAGGTCGCGACAGGCGAAATCAAAGCGATCAGCAACCTGGAGCGCAACAAAACCACCGGCGAGTATGTTGAGGGCGTGAACCACGCAGTGCTGGGTTATGAGCCGGGTTCGGTGGTGAAGACCATTTCGATGATGGTCGCCCTCGAGGACGGCATCATCAGCAATATAGAGGAACCCATTGCCACGGGTTCGACATGGACCTATGCCGGTGGCAATCCCATTACCGACTCTCATGGCGGTGCCACACGCACCCCGCGACAAATCATCGAGACGTCGTCTAACATCGGTATGGCCAAAATCATCGTCAGGAAGTATGGTGACAATCCCATGGGATTCCAAAAACGACTGGAGGAGATGGGCTTTCTTGAGCCGTTCCACTCGGGCATTGCCGGTGAGCAGGTTCCTTGGTTCCAGAATGCCGAGATCAAGAACGGCGGACGTGTGACGCTTTCACGCCAGGCTTTCGGCTACGGCTCTCGCATCCCGCCGCTGTGCACCCTGGCGATGTACAATGCCATTGCCAACGACGGCAAGTATGTGCGTCCCCACCTGTTCAAGAAACTCTCGCGTGAGGGAGAGCCCGACTCGATCATCCCCGTGACCTATATCCGCAAGCAAGTGTGCTCGCCCGAGAATGCCCGCAAGTTGCGCATCATGCTGCATGATGTGGTGTGGGGTGCCCATGGCACTGCACGCCATTGGGTGCAGGACGACAAGGTGGAGATTGCCGGCAAGACGGGTACGGCATTTGACGTTGCTGGTGGCAAGTACAGCGGAAAGAAGCGTCTGGCATTCTGCGGCTTCTTCCCCTACGAGAACCCCAAGTATTCTTGCATCGTGCTCATGATGAACGCCAATGTTGGCGCGGGCGCCAGCAGCGGTCTGACGATGAAGAATATCGCCCTCAAGATGTATGCCCATGGACTGCTGGGAGAGACCCCCAACTATGTCGAGAAGCCCAAGGATGCAAAGAACTATCCCACGCTGTTTGCCTCGATGGGTGACTATGCGACTAACAACATCAAGCGAGGCTTGGGCATCCAGGCACCGCACACCTATGTGCGTCCTAAACAGGTCGAGAAGGGTGTGCCCAACGTCATCGGGCTGAGCGTGCGTGAAGCCATCAAGATCCTGGAAGATGCAGGTTTGAGCGTGAGCTTCACGGGCTCGGGCATGGTAACGGGACAGAGCCTTGCTGCGGGAAGCCACTATGCCCGTGGCCAGCGCATCAATCTGAGATTAAGAAACAGTTAACACAACAAATAAGATCAATACTATCATGAAGAAATTATCACAACTGCTCACGTCCATCCAGCCACTGCAGGTGGTGGGGGATACCGATGTCGATATCATCGACCTCATCAACGATTCGCGCCAGGCCCGCGACGGCGTCATGTTTGTCGCAGTCAAGGGTGTCGCCGTTGATTCGCACCGTTTCATCCCCGATGTGGCCGCCGCTGGTGCGCGTGCCATCGTGTGCGAGGACATGCCCGAGACGTTGAGTCAGTCTGTTACATATATCCAGGTCGAGAACAGCGTCATCGCGCTGGCTCACCTGGCCGACGAGTGGTTTGACCACCCCTCCAAAGCGTTGCGCCTGGTGGGCGTCACCGGCACTAACGGCAAGACCACGACTGCGACGCTGCTCTATGAGATGGCGCGCCTCATGGGCCACAAGGCGGGCCTGCTGTCCACCGTCGAGAACATCATCGACACCGTCAGGCAGCCGGCCAAGCAGACCACGCCCGACCACTTGACGCTCAACCGCCTGTTGCACGAGATGGTGCAGGCAGGTTGCGAGTATGCCTTC
>JAEEGH010024611.1_pt1 | contig 12140 bp, 8 predicted proteins | sample 9134181 | NCBI WGS metagenome assembly JAEEGH01 (sample SAMN16246544, study PRJNA631951) | gut metagenome | biome: gut microbiome; feature: rumen; material: DP-attached | host: Bos | place: Iran: Karaj | collected 2018-10
GGTAAAATTAATATATTAGTAGTGAGGTGATTAATAATGCTTGATGTAGAAGTTTCTTTAATAGAAAAAATTATTTCATCATGGGGAATTGATTCTAAAAATGCAGCGGTTATTATTTCTATAGCAGTATTATTAATGCTTGGCTTTTTAATGACAAGAATTACTAAAAGATTAAAACTTCCTAATGTTACTGCCTATATCGTTGTTGGTGTATTATTAGTTCCTATTTGGAAGGTTATACCTGCTGGAATAAGTGGAATAATACCTGATAAGGTAGTTAATGGAATGGACTTTTTATCAGATATAGCTTTAGCATTTATTGCATTTAGTACTGGTGAATATTTTAAAATTGGTGAATTAAAAAAATCAGGTGCTAAGTTATTAGTCATTACTTTATTTGAGGCTTTAACTGCATTTGTTTTAGTATTCATTATTTGCGCATTTGCACTTGGAATTAATATATCATTTTCATTGGTTTTAGCCGCACTTGCTAGCGCAACAGCACCAGCATCTACAATAATGACAATAAGACAAACAAAGGCTAAGGGTGAATATGTAAATACATTACTTGAGGTTATTGCTTTTGATAATGTAATTTCTTTACTTTTATATAGTATTGCTATTTCAATATGTCTTGCTTTACTTGGTGGAAGTAGTGTAGGTTTTTCATCAATTGGACTTCCAATTATTAAAAACATTGCATGTTTGATAATTGGAATTGGATTTGGATTCTTATTGAAAGTATTATTACCAAAATCAAGAACTAAGGATAATAGATTAATTATTGCTATTGCATTATTATTTGGATTCTGTGGTATTTGTACATTGATGGAACAATCTCCATTACTTGGTTGTATGGCAATGAGTATTGTTTATATTAATATTAGTGGAGATGAAAAGCTATTTAAGCAATTAAATTATTTTTCACCACCAATAATGCTATTGTTCTTCGTAATGAGTGGTATGAAGTTTAATTTAAAGGCATTTACTAATATGACCTTAATTGGATATGTTCCATTATTTGTGGCTGCTTTAGTATATTTCTTTATCAGAATTTTAGGTAAATATGGTGGATCATATGCAGGATGTGCTGTAACAAAGCAGGATAAAAAGGTTAAGAATTATTTAGGATTGGGCTTAATTCCACAAGCTGGTGTAGCAATTGGCCTTTCTTATATGGGAGCTAGAATATTTACAGAACAGGGCTACCCAGAGCTTGGAGATCATCTTCAAACAATAATTTTAGCATCATCAGTATTATATGAGCTTGTAGGTCCAGGCTGTGCTAAGCTCGGATTATATTTATCTGGTTCATATAAGAAGGAAGAACCAGAAATTAAGGTTGAATTGGTTCCTAATACAAATCATATATCAGAAAGCACAAATTTAGACTCTATGGCTGAAGATAATGAGATCTCACCTGAAGAGGCTGCATATAATGAAGCTGTAGAGGAATTTTACGGAAATAAAGATACTGAAAAACAAGAGAATCAAGGGGATTAAAACTCCCCTTTTTCTTTACTAAGAGTACTATTTATGCTAAAATACTTAATATATTAATTGTAAATTAATTTACAATTTGGAGGGAATTATTATGAACATTGTCAAGGAAAGAAACAATGATATTTTAAATGTTACATTAGAGGGTAGATTAGATACTAATACTGCGCCCGAATTAGAAAAGTCATTAAATAACGCAATAGAAGGCATTAAAACAATAAATATAAATTTTGAGAATTTGACATATGTATCAAGTGCTGGCTTAAGAGTATTATTAATATTCCATAAAAAAATGACTGAATGCAAGGGTGCTTTATACATATTAAAACCAACAGATGAGGTTATGGAAGTATTTGATATAACTGGTTTTTCAACTTTCTTAAATATAAAGGAGTAGATAATTATGGATCAGCATGCAGAAATGATATTGAACGAATATAGAGAGCAATATGCTAATTTTCATATTATTAGAGAGATTGTATTAGATAAGCTAAAGGAATTCGTTGCTGAATTTGGAGTAGTAGTAAATTCAGTTGAGGCAAGAATTAAGGATGAAGGTTCTTTAGCAGGAAAGCTTGAGCTTAAGGGCTACAAGTATCAAAACCTATTAGATATTACTGATATCGTAGGTGCTCGTGTAGTTACTTTCTATATGGATGAGGTTGATAAATTTGCTGCTAAGGTTGAAAGTAGCTTTGATATTGACTGGGATAATACAATTGATAAAAGAAAAACTCATAAGATAGATCAATTTGGATATATGTCATTACATTACATTTGTAGAATACCAAAGGAAATGTATTATAACCCAGATTTTCCTATCGTTAATGAGTTAAGAATTGAAATACAACTAAGAAGTGTATTACAGCATGCTTGGGCTGCAATTCAGCATGATACTGGTTATAAGACAGATGTAGAAATTCCAAGAGAATATTTAAGAAATTTCAATAGATTAGCTGGATTGCTAGAACTTGCGGATGATGCATTCTGTAATATGAGAAACTCAATTGAGGATTATAGAAGAAGAGTTAAGCAAGTTGTAAAGAATGGTAAGCTTGATGACATCGAGCTTAACGGTGATTCATATAAGGCATATCTAGAAAATGGTGGATTCGATGATATTAATAAGAGAATAGCTACTATTGGAAATATGGAAATAGAGGAAGTAAGCTTAGCTAATTTCTTAAAGGTTTATAAATCATTTGGATTTACAACATTAAAGGAATTAGATGATTTCGTTAAGGAATATTCTGACTTAGCTTATGAATTATCTATTCGTCAATTTACAGGTAAGGATATTGATATCATTACAAGTGTTACAGGTCCATTAAGCTTATGTATTGTTTATGCACTATCTAAGGATATGGGTGTAAGTATTATTAAGCTTATCTTAGATGCAATTTATGGTCCAAGAAAGATTAATGAGAGAATAGCTAATAGATACACTAATATTGGTAAATCTATGGGCCTTTTGAGAAGTGGTGATTTAGATGAATAATACAGCTTTAGTTGATAAAGCGATTAATTATGCAGTATTACATCATAAAGATGTATTTAGAAAAGGAAAAAATGTTCCATATATCTTACATCCACTTGAGGCCATGAGTATTGTTGCTAGTATAACTGATGATCACGAATTAATGGCAGCCGCTGCCTTACATGATTTAATTGAGGATACTGATGTAACATATGATGATATAAAATTAGAATTTGGTAAAAGAATTGCGGATATAGTAGCCGCTGAATCAATTAACCTTTTACCTAATTATGATAAATTATCATGGGTTGAGGCTAAGCAATTAGCTATTGATAAATTAAAGGAAGCACCTATAGACGTTAAAATAATTGCTCTTTCTGATAAATTATCTAATATGAGAGCAATTAATAATGACTATAGATTAAATGGAGAAGATTTTTGGAATAGATTTAAAATTAAGGATAAGAATATTCATAAATGGAGATATAATGCTTTACTTGAATGCTTCGAGGAATTAAAGGATACAAGAGCATATAAGGAATTTAAGTATTTAGTAATTGAAACTTTTAATGGAGAATAATTAATATGGAGAATAGAGAATTAACAAATGAAATCTATCTAAAAAATGAAATAGATGCCAACAAAGGCCTTGCCAAAGGTTGTTTTTTCTCTGCCATAGCAATGTTAATTGTATGGATATGCTATTTAACTAAATTATTTAGTGTAAGTGATCATATTTTCTTATTAATTAATATTTTTTTTCCAATATTAATAACAGTACTAGTATCTTGTGTTTTCTATATTAAAACAAAGCTAATTGAAAAGCCAAAGTTTAAATATTTTTTGATTATCCAATATGCAATAGTAGTAATGGTATTAAATGTAATATTGCCTAAGCATGGTGTATTAATGTGGGCAGTATTAATCATATTAGTAAACCACTATTTTGACCATAAGGTATTATTATTTACATTTATTATGATTACTATAATGCTAGTTTCTGCTATGTATTTAGGACTATTTTATGGTGAATGGGATCCAGCATTATTAAATGGTACAGAATTAATATCAATTAATGGTAAGCAGGTGAATGTAGAAAATACAACAGCTGCTGATAGGTATGAATGGATTAAATACTTACAATCACAGGGTGATAATAGATTATTAAAGGTATTCATATATTATTATTTACCTAGAGAAATCATATTAATATTAATAGTAAATATTAGCTTTGCTATATCTAAAAGAAGTAAAAAATTATTAATCATCGAATCAGAACAAGTAAAAGAAAATGAAAAAATTAAATCAGAGCTTGATGTAGCATCTAGAATTCAAAATAGCGTATTGCCTAAGGAAAGCTGTGAATACGTATATGGTATTATGGATGCTGCTAAAGAGGTTGGCGGAGATTTCTTTGATTATTTCTATATTGATGATTCACATTTAGCATTAGTTATTGGAGATGTTTCAGGAAAGGGAATTCCTGCATCACTTTATATGATGAAAACTGAAACATTAATCCAATCATTAACTAAAACATTTAAGAAAGATACAGCATTAATTATGGAAAGATGTAATGTTGCATTATGTACAAATAATGATGCTAATATGTTTGTTACATGCTGGCTTGGTATTATTAATTTAAGTAGTGGTGAATTAAAATATACTAATGCTGGTCATAATAAGGCTATTTTAATATTAAACGGAAAAGCTGAATATACTACTGAAAAATCAGGTATTATTTTAGGAGCCTTCGATAGTGCTAAATATGAAGAGAAGACAGTTAAGCTTAATAAGGGAGATAAAATCTTACTTTATACTGATGGTGTAACTGAATCTCATAATTCTAACGATGAGCTATTTGGTGATGATAGATTATTAGAATATGTAAATAATAATATTAAAGCACCAAAGGACTTTGTATTAGGATTAAGACAAAATCTTAATGAATTTGCTGGCTGTGCTGAACAGTTTGATGATATTACAATTATGATGTATGATCATGATTTTGATGCTATTATGTCAGAAAGTAGAATATTTAAGGCAGATGTTAAGGAATTAGATAATCTATTTGAATATTCATCTAAATTATTAAATCAATTAGATTTTTCTAGTAGAGACGTTATCATGATTAATACAGCTTTAGAAGAGATATTTGTTAATGTTGCTCATTATGCATATGATAATGAAGGAACAGTTGAAATAACATTATCTAGAGTTGCTAATAAGGTTACATTTGTATTTAAGGATAGTGGTAAGCCATTTAATCCATTGGAAAGAAAGGATCCTAATATTACTGCATCAAGTGATGAAAGAGAAATTGGTGGTCTTGGAATTTATATGGTAAAGAAAATAATGGACGAGGTTCATTATGAATATACTAATTCTCAAAATGTATTAACATTAATTAAGTATAAGAAATAAATTTGTTTTTAAAAAAGGAAGTTGATTATTATGGATTTGGTTACATCTATATTAGCTATATCTATTGCCATAGTATTATATATTTATACAATAGAGGTATTTACAATTTTATTTAGAATTACTGGTCTTACTAAGGAAAAGGCAAAATTCCAAGTAATTTCATTAATTACATGTTCAGGATATACAACAAGTGAAGCTGAAATTGTAACTACAAATAAAACAAGAAGAAGGCTAGCAACTATATGTATGATTACTGGTATTATATTTAATGTAATCATTATTTCATTCATTATTAATTTTATTGGTAGTGTAGCTACAACAGAAATCGTTAAGGAACAAATGTTTAACGTCTTAATTATTTTAGGTATAGCTGTTGGTATAATAATTGTATTAAAGCTACCATTTATAGCTAAATTCTTTGAAAAATCAATTTCGGCTGGTGCTAGAAAGATATTCTTTAAAAGTCAAAAACAAAATACATTAACAATGCTTGATTCATATGATAAGAATGCTATTGTTGAAATATATATTAACAATATTCCTGAATTCTTAAAGAATAAGACATTAGCTGAATCTGATTTTAAAAAGAGATATAATTTAAATTTATTAATTTTAAAGAGAAAGAATAGAACTATTGAAATTACAAAGAATACTGTAATTCAAAATAAGGATGAAATAGTAGTATTTGGTAATAAGCAAACTATTAAGGATTTATTCACATATAAAATTGATGAATTATATGATGAAGAAGAAATTGTAAAGAGCAAGGAAAATGTCATCAATCTAATTGATAATTATGGTGATGATGCGATGGCTGAGGTTGAAATCCATAATCTTCCTGAAATATTAAAGGATAAGAGATTATTCGAATCTGAAATTAAAACTAAATATAATTTAAATATTCTAACATTAAGAAGAGATGAAATGCCTATTACTGTAACAAAGGATAGTATTGTAAAGGAAAATGATACTGTAGTTGTATATGGTAACTATGACAATATAAAAAGAGTATTTTTAAATTAAGTTAATTTAAATGGTTGTTAACATATGCGTTAATAACCATTTTTTGTTCGATTGAATGTATTTAAAAAAAATGATATAATTAATTGATTTTGTGTGATTTTACTAAAATGTTTAAAAATGGTATTAATTGGGGAAAAGGTATGAAGTCTAAAATTTTTAAATTTAGGGTTAAAAATTTAATATTTGCAGGAATAGTCGCAATATTTATTTTGACATTATCTGCGCTATCTGGAGTATGGAATCCATTTAATTCATTAGATAATAATTTGTCAGATTCTATGTTTCAGCATAAGTCTGAAAGAGCGAAGGAAATCTATATCGTTGGAATAGATGATGATACTATTGAGGAGTATGATGCATATAATCCAATAGAATATAGACAATATTTCGCAGATATATTAAATATGTGGGCTGACAATGATTGTATTCCATCTGTAATTGGATTTGATGTCATTTTTAATAAGGCATATGGATGTGATACAGTAGATGTTAATTTAGCTAATGCAATGAAAAGACAAAACGTTGTATTAGGTGTAAATGGAATGAGTAGAGATAAGGCACCATATGGATTATCAGATGAAATCTATAAGAGTTCTAAATCAATTGGATATGTAGATGCTATTACTGATAGTGATGAGGCAATAAGAAAAACATATCTAAGAGGAGAAAGCTATGATAGCTTAGCTTATTCTATTTATTCAATTTATGCTAATAACACAAATAAGGAAATAAAGGATTACGATAAGAAAACTTCATATTATTTTAAATATTATGCCGCACCTGAATTAAATTATAGTGGTGATGGTAAGGTTAAGAATGTAATGTCTGGCTTTAACTATATTTCTATGAAGGATTTAATAGAAGAAGCTAACAATAATGATTTTAAACAAAAATTCAGAAGTAACTCAATTGTATTATTTGGTTCATATGCTAGTGCGGTAGATACTGGTCTTTCAAATGATATTTATAATTCTCCAATTGGTGAGATGTTTGGTATTGAGGTTCAATGTAATGTAATTCAATCTTTATTAAATGATGAATTATATTCACCTATTAATACATTTGGATTAGTTTTAATAAATACTATTGTTACATTTGGAATTGTATTCCTAATGGCATCACTTGCCTTCTATATTGGTATAGGAGCATTTGCCTTAGGTATAGGATTAGAATTTATTTTAGCTGTTATAATGCATTCATGTAAATTATATTATTTCATATCATTACCTATATTCACTTTGGTGCTTGCGTTCGTAATAATCATTATTAACCATTATTATAACGAATATAAGCATAAGAGAGAAGTTATTGGTACATTTAAGAGATATATCTCACCTGATGTTGCGGAAGCGTTAGTTGAAAAGCAAAAGGATGCTATGAGCTTAGGTGGAAGAAAGAGAAACGTTGCTTGTCTATTTGTAGATATTAGAGGATTTACAAAGATGAGTGAGGAGCTAGATCCAGAGCAAGTTGTTGATATCTTAAATGGTTATCTAGAAATGGCAACTAATCAAGTATTTAGATTTGGTGGAATGGTAGATAAATTTATTGGTGACTGTGTAATGGCAATATTTAATGCCCCAGTAGATTTAGATGATTATATTTTTAAAGCAGTATGTGCAGCCTTTGGTATTGTTAAAGAAGGAAAAGCAATCTGTGATTATGTATTAGAAAAATATAATAAGAAGCTTGAATTTGGTGTTGGTGTTCATTATGGTGATGCCGTTATTGGAAATATCGGTTCTAAGACTAGAATGGACTTTACAGCAATTGGTGATACAGTAAATACTGCATCTAGAATAGAAGCATCAGCTGGTGGAAGCCAGGTATTAATATCTAAGGATGTTTATGATGTGCTAAAGGATAGAATTAAGGTTATAGATGCTGGCGATAGAATGTTTAAAAATAAGAAGGAGCCAATTAAATGCTTCGAGGTTATTGAAATAGAAGGATACGAAAGTATGGAGGGTAAGGCATAATGAAAAAGTTTATTGGTTTTATTATATGCTTTATATTTTGTATATTTTTAGCATCATGTAGTGATGGAGGATCTAATAATGGAGAAAGATTATTAGATTCAGCTAGAAATATTAAGATTGTTCAAATTGAAGGCTCAGCTACTGTTACTGATGATACAGAAACAGTAGATTGCTTCAAGGGTATGAATCTATATGATGGTGATACATTAAATGTTGGCAAGGATTCAGTTATCGTTGTTAAATTTGATGAGGATAAATATGTTTATCTAGGTGAAAATTCTAAGGTAAATATTAAATCAGAAGGAAAAGATAAATTTAAGACAAATGTATTTGTTGAAATGGGTGTTGTACTTGCTGAAATCCAAAATAAGCTAGGAGAGGATGAGGAATTCTTCCTATCATCTAATAACTCAGTAATGGCAGTTAGAGGTACAATCTTCGGTGTTACAGTTAGAGATGATGGCAGCCAATATATTGAAACATATGCAGTATATAGAGGTGTTACTGAGCTTGTTGTATTTGATAAGGTAAACGGACAAATCATTAAGGGTAAGCTAACAGATCTTTCTAATAAGAAGATTGAAATTAAGGTTCCTAAGGATCATGTTATTCCTAATAATGACTTTAAGGATATCTTATCTAATTGGTTAAGTGATGTTAATAATGAATTTGATAATCCAGATGATGCTAATAATAAATTAGACGAGGTTCAAATTACAGTAACTAAACCAACAAAAGATGATTTTGATCAAGTAGTTAATATTGTTGAAACTGATGTAACTTATTCAGATATTGAATATACTTCAAAAGGCTTCTTTGGTGAATATGATGGAAATGCTCATAAGATCGAAATAACTCCAACCACAAATGGAGCTACAGTTAAATATTCACTTGATGGAATAAATTATCAAGATGATAATACTTTTGAATTCTATTCACCAGGACAATATAGAGTATATTATAGAATCCAATGTGAAGGATATGATACAAAAGAGGATTTTGAAGTAATCTATATTACAAATCCTACAGTAAAATTAGAAAGTGATCATATATATTATGATAACAACTCAAAGGCTTCTATACTTGATATATCAAATTTAAGCGATAATGATTTCAATAGATTTAATGGTGTAAAAATAAATACAATATTAGAAAATAGAAAATTCTATATTAATAATACTTTAGTTGATGATACTGTTAATGTAACAATTGATTATAACAAAAAAACTGATGGTTATATTGAACTTGTTGATGGTAAAAACACACTTAATGTGACATTTGAATTTCCTACAGTTACATTAAATGTTGACGTTAATTTCTTATTCAGTGACACAAGAGAAGATTCAGGATATGCAATTGCTGCATCAAATGCAGGAATTGAACAATTAAGTAATAATGTTTACTACATTAATGATGCTTCAAGCTTTGTAACAAGCGTTGGTGGTGGAGCTTATGAATCTGAAGGTAGTGATTTATTAAGCGCATTTGGTCTAGATGTTTTAGACTTAACAACAATGCTAATTAATTATCCATATGATGTTAAAGGAAATGATACAGCAGAATTTGATGGAAGAACAACAATTGAATTAGTGGATGCTGCAAATGGTTATGTAAAATTAAACTTCTTAGTATTCCCTAATGCAACTACTAAGGGCTTTGATGAAACAATTTATGTTACCGTTAAAGCAGAGAAGCCAGAACAAGGTGAATATGCAACATTTAGCATTAGTAAAACAAGTTATGCATATAACCCAGCTAAAAATGCTAATGGTGTAAAAATGAACTTTGTTACAAGTGACTACCCTGTTAAATATTCAATTGATGGTACAAACTTTGTTGATGAGTTATATGTCGAAGCTGGTACACATAAGGTATATTATAAGGTTATCGTTAATGAAAATTACGAAGCATATAACATAACAAATTATGAATATATTGATGTTACTGCAGGTGAGGGAGTAATTACATTTGATAATAAGATGTTTGTAACTAATCCAGTACATATTTTATCAAATGATAACAATGAAATTTACTGGAAATATGATGAAGCAGGAGCTTCTAATTTTGAAGGATATGTAACATCAACTAATGGTGGAACAATCACTTCATTAGATGATGCTTATACTGTATATACTAATTTAATTAAGAATTCTGTATTCTATGATTCTATTTCAGGTGAAACAATTGATGCAGTTGTAACTGTATCTAATAAAAAGGCTAATAGTGCTAATTTCAACTATACAATAGAAGCAGATGGATATGAGACACTAAGTGGAACAGTCAGATTTGAAAATTCAGAGCTTGGAACAATTTCAGATATAACTGTATTGGATGGAAGTATGGATGCTAATTTTGTAAATGTCACACTTCCAAATGATTATGAAATAAGCTTAAATGATGTTCCACAAGCCATTCCATCTAGAATTAGCTGTTCATTAGAAGAATATTTCATTAATTATGAAACATATTATTCAATAGATGAAGGAAAGACTTGGACTAAAAAAGCACCAGCCCTTACTAGCGCTGGAGAATATGATGTTTATGTATTATATTGCTTCGTAGATAATGGTAACGATGGAACAACATTAGTTGATGGTTCAGTTTCAAATGTAAAGCATAGTAGCTTAGCAGCTAATGGAAACTTCATTATTGATATTGAACATATCACAATTACTGAGTAAGGAGGGTAAATCATGAAAAAGAAAATATTATCAGTTTTAGCATTATTTGCCACTATTACTCTAGTAGCATGTGATAATAACCAAAATGAATCATCTACAACAGATAACGTGGTAACTAAAGAACATTTTAGAGGAGAAGTAGACGATTCTCTACCTAAAATTGAATTACCTAGTGTCACTATTGAAGGTGATAGTAACAATGATAATCCAAATCCAGATGATGTTGAAAGAACACTAGATGTATCAGATGCAGCAATCTCACTTGGAGATGAAGATTTAGTTGAAACTAATGCTGGATCTGGTCAATCAGAAATGATTGGTAACGTAAGATTCTTAACTGCAACTGTAAATATCGGCTACGATTTTGAAGGCTGGTGGCTAGGAGATAAATTATTATCACTTCAATTACAATATAAGTGTAATGAAGGTGAAACTGGTGTAGAAGCTAGATTTAGCTTAAAGGATGAATTTAAATATTTAGAATTTACATCAGATGAAACTGAATGTATTGTCACAGGTCTTAAGGAAGGCTATCCTGTTGATTTAGTTATACCTGAGGGTGTAACAGAAATTGCTGATAGCGCATTTGAAAATTCAAAAGTAGTAGTTGTATCTTTACCAGAATCATTAGAGAAAATTGGCGATTATGCATTTAGAGAGTCAAAATTGAATTCGATAGCTATAAAGAATGTAGACATGGAAATTGGCAAAGATGCTGTTAAAAATACAGATTTATATGAATTCTTTGTGCCTGATAAAACTGCAACTTTAACTAGTTTATTTTCTAAACTTGAAGTAGATGAAGATAGTTTATGGATTAAAAACATAAGTGAAGGACCATCTGATCTTACAGCTGTTGGAGATTTCGTATTCTACTATAATGAAGAACGCGATGAATGGTATTTGTACAAGTATGTTGGCGATGATAAAAATGTAGTATTACCTAGTGCTACATCTAAAATACCAGCATATTACATAGATAATTTTGCTTTCTCAAATGCTAGTACTTCTGTAGGATTACCAATTGACACAGTAGTAATTTCTGATGCAGTATTA
>JAEEGH010024612.1_pt1 | contig 12139 bp, 13 predicted proteins | sample 9134181 | NCBI WGS metagenome assembly JAEEGH01 (sample SAMN16246544, study PRJNA631951) | gut metagenome | biome: gut microbiome; feature: rumen; material: DP-attached | host: Bos | place: Iran: Karaj | collected 2018-10
GGATCAACCTGCAAAAGACTGGTAACATTCTCAGGCTGTCTGATCTCCTCTGCCTGCTGCTCCTCCTCTGCCATTACCTCTTCCTCTGTATGAGCAACGGTCTTCTGTCTGTCCATCATAAAGCCAAGGGCTGCCACAAATCCGCCAAGAGGAATATAAAGAACATTGGGCAAAGGTGTAAGTATACCAAGGGCTGCCACAATCGCACCTACAAGATACAAGGTCTTGGACATGCCAAATAACTGTCCGATAAGGGCAGGTCCAAAATCAGCCTCTTTACTACCCTTGGTTACAAGGATACCTGTACTGAGTGATACAAGAAGTGAAGGAATTGAACTTACAAGACCATCACCCATTGTGAGGATTGAATATTTATCAAGAGCCTCTGTGATAGGAAGCTGCTGTCTCAAAACGCCCATCAAAATACCACCGACGATATTGATAACGGTGATAATAAGGCCGGCTACGGAATCTCCCTTAACATACTTCGTAGCACCGTCCATGGCACCGAAGAAGCTTGCTTCGTTCTGGATCTTCTCACGTCTCTCCTTAGCTTCCTGATCTGTGATAGCGCCGGTATTAAGGTCGGCATCGATAGCCATCTGCTTACCGGGCATAGCGTCCAAGGTGAAACGAGCTGATACTTCAGCTACACGCTCAGAACCTTTGTTGATGACCATGAGCTGTACGATGATAAGGATAATATAGACGATAGCACCTACGATCAGGTCACCACCACCTACGAATGAACCAAATACTTCAATAACCTGACCGGCACTACCCTGAGTCAGGATAAGTCTCGTGGACGATACGTTAAGCGAAATCCTGAATATAGTCGTAAAGAGCAGGATTGTCGGGAAGAAAGACATCTGTAAAACATCCGACGCAAACATTGCCGTGAACATGATAACAAAGGAAAGGGACATGTCGAAGGCAAGAAGCACGTCCAAAAGCCAATCCGGAAGCGGAATAATGAGCATTATAATAGCTGCTACGATATAAAGAGCCAGACCATAATCATATACACGATCTCGAATTTTCTTAAGATCCATCATTATCCTCCTTCCGTCTTAGTTGTTATCCAAAGGTTTCTAAACAGGTGATGCTTAAACCTTACCCTTCAGGTGATATACATACGCGAGAACCTCGGCAACCGCCTTGTAAAGCTCTGGTGGAACCAGCTCTCCAACCTCAACGTTAGCAAAAAGCATTCGTGCAAGAGGCTTATTCTCTACTATTTCAACGTCATTGTCTTTAGCTATCTCTTTTATCTTCTGAGCCAGATAATCAGCACCCTTAGCTACAACAATGGGTGCATCCGACTCTTCTGCATCATATTTGATGGCAACAGCATAATGAGTAGGGTTCGTGATGACAACGTCCGCCTGAGGGAGCTGTTGCATCATTCTTCTCCTGGAAGCCTCCATCATTCGGCGCTTCTGAGCACCCTTAACCTGAGGATCTCCTTCAGAGTTCTTGTACTCATCCTTGACCTCTTTCTTGGTCATCATCATATCCTTATTGAACTTTCTCCTCTGATAGATGAGGTCAATAAAGGCTATGACCATGTAAGCTGCTGCTATTCTAAAGCCCAGGTCGATGATAAGATTACCCATCAGGCCTATAGCCTGCCTAAGGGGTATATCATATAGCAGGAAAAGAGATTCCGTCCTGCCGGTAAAAAACGAGTAAATAACCGCACCCATTACAACAAGTTTAAGTAGTGACTTTCCAAGGTCAAAGAGCTTTCTTGCGGAAAAGATCTTTTTCATACCGCTGATGGGATTGAGCTTGGAAAGCTTTGGCTGAAGCGGTTTACCGGTGGGTTTAAATCCAACCTGCACAAGGTCGGACAAAAAAGCAATTATAAATGCGACTATAAAAAACGGTGCACTTATAAGCAGCATCGTAAGTATCGCATTGGTGAGAATGCTTCTGATGTAAGCAACAGGCAGCATTCCGTCGTAAGTCCTTGCCACATTGGGGATATTGTTATAAACCCTTTCAAACAGAGTCTGAAAGTTGGTCCCCATAAATGGATAAATTACCCTGATAATGACAAATAGCGCAAGTAAAGTAAACGCAGTGGCTATTTCCTGACTCTTGGCCACCTGCCCTTCTTTTCTTGCGTCGTCGAGCTTTTTAGCAGTGGGCTGCTCGGTTTTTTCAGCACCGTTTGCATCCTCAGCAAAAAACTGCAGATTATATTTAATTAGTAAAGCTGAATCATCAGCCGCTCTGCATGCTGTAAACAAACTGCTGTATCATCTCCTTCATGTTGATAAAGATAAAATTCGAAGCATCAGAAAGCATTGTTACAGTAATAAACATGATCACAAGGCCAACAACTATCTTTATCTGTATACCGACAGAGAACATGTTCATCTGCGGTGAAACCTTCGCCAAAACTCCCAAAACCACGTTGGTTATGAAAGTTATGATGAAGATCGGAAGGCAAATTCGAAAGCCGATAACGATGTAATTCTTCATAAATGCCAGCATTACATTCAGCATTCTGTCTGAGTGGATCACTGCCCCGTTAATAGGAATCAGGGTAAAAGAGTCCACCAGTGCCTTTAAAATGTACTGATACATTCCCGTTACTATCAGCGCCAGTGTGAGGTACTGAGAATACAGAGATCCTGTGATCGTCACCTGCTGGCTGGTTGCCGGGTCCATCATGGAAACCATGGAAAGACCTATCTGCATATCAACTACACTTCCGGCAAAGGCTGTGATCTGTTGACACATGGTAACGGCAAATCCAATAAGAAGGCCCACCATAGCCTCTTTTAACACGATCACTGTATAACCTGCCACGGTGTTGTAATCCGGAGGATAAAAAGGTACAGCCCCATACAAAAGTATCGAAAGTAAAAGTCCGTAGCCTACTTTAACGATATTAGGGGTCTGCCTTCCTCCAAAAAACGGACAAACAAAGATGAAGCTCATTATCCTTACGACGATCAAAAGATAAACTTCAAGATCGCCATAACTAAAGGTATGGTTAATCATCTATTGCTCCTAGCGTACATATTTCGAAAAGTCTGACCAAAGATTTGTTATATAGCCTGATAGCTCAGTCAGCATCCAGTTTCCCATGAGCATTATCATTACAAATACTCCGATAACCTTGGGGACGAAGGTAAGTGTCTGTTCCTGGATGGATGTAACGGTCTGAAAAATGGATACCACGAGACCGATTATCATTGAAGTCAGAAGTACGGGAAGTGACATTCTTATTATCAACATCAGGGCTTCTGAAACTATTTGGTTTATATCTGCCAGTGTGATCATGCCTATCTCCCTTCTTCTTTTTTAGTAGAATGATTTAACAAGGTTACCGATAATAAGGCTCCATCCGTCTGCCAGTACAAAGAGCAGTATCTTAAAGGGCAGCGATATGGTGGTCGGCGGAAGCATCATCATACCCATACTCATAAGTACCGATGCCACAACCATATCGATTACAATAAACGGTATATATATCAAAAAGCCAATGATAAAGGCTGTTCTAAGCTCACTTACAATGAAGCTGGGAACAAGTACTACATTGGGGATGCTCTCCAGCTCTCCATCCCACTCTATGCCATCTATCTGCATAAAAAGTCTTACGTCTTTTATCTGAGTCTGACCGTACATGAACTGCCTGAAGGGCTTCATTACTTCGGTGAAGAACTCCTGCTGCTCCATCTCTCCGTTTTCAAAAGGAATGACTGCAGTGTTATAAGCCTCAGATAAAGTGGGCTGCATTATGAAAAGAGTCATAAATAAAGCTATACCTATCAGCACCAGGTTTGGCGGCGACGTCTGAGTACCTATGGCCGTTCTGGTGAAATGCAGCGCAACAATGATCCTGGTGAAGGAAGTCATCATTACGACAAGGGTTGGTGCCAGCGAGATCAGAGTAAGCGTAATGAGTATCCTGAGTGACCCGTTGAGCATTCCGTTCCCGTTGTCATAGGTCACAGTAACGGTATTGGCAATATTTAATTTCTTCAGATCATCCGGAGTCTCTGCAGAACCCGGATCGGTGATATTGGTCCTCTCATCCTGCGTACCGGTAAGGTTTGAGTCAGTATCTACCGTAGGATCAGTAGGCGTAGTATCACTTATGATATTTTCTGTAGCGTGAGAAGTCAGCGGAATCGAAAATGCCAAAAAGGAAAACATGGCAAGACAGGCAAGGGCTGATATCAGCCCTCTCCGTAAAAGAGATAATATTTGTTTGTCAAAAATCCCAGCTCCCCTGTTCTTACCCATTTACTTCTTTTTCTCACCCTTAATCTTTTCAAGTATCTCCTTGAAACTCAAATTATCTTCAGGATTATCTTCCTTGATGATCAGGTCCTCCTTGGATATTTCTCCCAAATTTGTGATCTCGTCTTTCCCTACACCGATAGCTACGTATTTCCCTCCGATGCGTACTATCTGAATATACTTCGTCGCAGATATCCTGGCAGTCTCAATGACTTCTATATTACCTGTAGATGTCTTATCCTTCTGATAGCTTGCCATCCACTTGGTAAAAAAGTATGTGACAACCAAAACAGCCACGAAGATTATAAGCATAGATATAAGCTGTAAATATGAGTCCATAGTCTATGCTCCTATCTTATTGAACAATCTCAGTTACACGGACACCAAAGCTTTCTTCGATTACTACAACTTCGCCCTTGGCTACGAACTTTCCGTTTACAAGAACGTCAACCGGTTCACCGGCAACCTTATCAAGCTCTATGATGGTTCCCGGAGCAAAGTCAAGAATATCGGCGATAGGCTTAGCTGTTCTTCCGAGCTCAACGGTAACCTCCAAAGGCACATCCTTGATGATACCGATATTCTCTCCGCCTGCCATAATAGTGGTTCCGCCTGCAAAGGTCTGGAACTGGGCGGGCTGAATATTCATGTTCATCATCTGAGGTGGCATCTGCATCTGAGGCATAGCCATCTGTGGCATTGCCATCTGAGGCATCGGTCCGGCTGCCATCATGGAAGGATCCATTGCCGGCATTGGCTGTGGTGCAGCCTGAGGCATTGGCTCAGGAGCAGGTGCAGGCGCCGGAGCAGGTGCAGGCTCAGGTTCAGATGCTCCGGCATCTCCTGTGATGACAGTATCCTTCAGAGCCTTTGCAAAATCTATTGGATACAACTGCATAAGAGTTGAATCAACCAGATCTCCGACCTGCATCTTGAAGGAAATCTTAACGAAAGTTCCTGTCAGGAATTCAGCGATATCTGAAGGATCATCATTGATCATATCAAGAAGAGTAGCCTGTGGCGGGCTGATATCAACCTTCTGATTGATCATGGTGGAAAGTGATGTGGCAGCAGCACCCATCATCTGGTTCATTGCCTCGGAAATAGCTGATAACTGCAGCTCACCGATTTCACCGTCCGTATTGGTTCCGTCACCGCCCATCATGAGGTCGGTGATAACCATAACGTCATGTTCCTTCAAAATAAGGATATTGGTGCCATCAAGACCAACCGTGTACTTGATCTGAATAAATACACAAGGCCTCTCATAGTTATTGATGACGTTCTCCCAATTGGCAAGTTCTACCTGAGGTGTTGTGATATTAACCTTCTGGTTAACAAGGGAATACAGCGTCGTAGCTGAAGATCCCATACTGATGTTGGCAACCTCACCAATTGCATCTTTTTCAGTATCATTCAAAAGAGACTCATCAATTCCGCTTCCACCTGCCGGCGCCGTAGCGGCAGCAGCCTCAGCAGGAGCCTCCATCCCCGAATCAACAGGAGCATCTGCAGGTGCAGCGTCGCCCCCACCGGATGTATCCATACCGGCCAGCAAAGCATTAATTTCGTCCTGAGATAACATTCCATCCATGCTCCTACTCTTCCTCCTCTCTTACAACCGACGTAATACGTACGGCATATTTGTCTTTTGCGGTACCGGGCAACGCCGTGAATTTGTAGATATTGCCCACATATACCTGCATATCTGTATTAACTCTGTTATCAAGCCTTATGATGTCTCCGGCTTGCAGATGAACAAAATCATTAACCGAAACATTGCATCTTCCAAGAACTGCTTTGACAGGAACATCCACATGCCGCACCATAGTCTCCAGGTGTTCCTCGTAGTCCTCTTCTGCATTCTTTTGCATTGTTGAGAACCAGAACTTGGTGTTCAGCTTGTCCATAACACTCTCTAAAGTGAAATACGGAAGGCAGACATTCATTAGACCTTCTGTATCGCCAATCTTTATATTAAGTGTTACGATGGCGATCATATCAGTCGGTGATATAACCTGAGCAAACTGAGGATTGGTCTCAATTCTCTCCATTACCGGATTGATGGCAACAACGTTCTGCCACGGTTCAACCATCAGCTGCATACAGATGGTTACCAGCTTCTCAATCAGCGGCATCTCAATGTCTGTAAAGGGCCTTGGCTTATCAAGTCCGTTTCCTTCACCCCCAAGCATTCTATCTATGAAGGAAAATCCAATATTGGCCTGAAGCTCCAGAATAATTGTTCCCTGCAATGGCAAGAAGCTGATTACTCCGAGAATAACCGGGTTACTCAGCGCATTTGAAAACTCAGAATATGTAACCGTCTCAGAGTTAGCAACCGATACAGTAACGTTCTTACGCAGGTAAAGTGGCAATGTTGTGGACAAAAGACGCCCATAGTGTTCGTAGATCATCTCCAGAGTACGAAGATGCTCTTTTGAGAACTTGGCCGGACGTTTAAAGTCATAATCCTTGACCTTCTTTTCGTCCGAGGCCTGCATCTGGTCCACATCAAGCTCACCGGTACTGAGTGCTGACAACAGGCTATCTATTTCGCTTTGTGACAGTACTTCACTCAATGTTTAGTCTCCTTAACAAAATCTCTTTTCATAAAACCTATATCAAGAATAAAGAACACTTGAGAAGCTGATGTCATAAATAAAGTTTGAATTGAACATCGCCTGAACATTCTCAAGGATAGTTTCTCTTGCAACCGCATCCATTCCGCCCTGAAGTTCTTCCATCGTATAACTTGCAAGCGTATTGGTTATCTCTGACTTAACAACCTCTTTGACGTTAGCAAGGTTCTCTTCTGTTCCGAGAGTCGCATAATCTGCACTTGCCTTGTTCATCGAGAACACCACTTCAACTACCATGTAGTGCGCTTTGCCGTCTTCGCCGGGCTTAAGCGCGATAGTCAGCTTCTCATCTCCGGTAAATCCCCATGTTGCCATATCTGTTACAGCAACAACTCCTGATGCCGAACCTGAGAATCCTCCGGTATTGCCGCCGTTTGCCTCAAGTTCAAGAGCAGCAGCTATGTCAGAGATAAGCTTGGCTGTCTGTGAATTGGTGGTCATGACACTGAGCATCATAAAACCTGTCATGCCGAGGTTAACTACTAGAAGTGCAAGGATAATGATTGATAACAAATTCTTTTTCATAAGTGTTAGTCTCCTTGTTTAGTATGAACCGCTTAAAGGATTGTATATCTTTATCTCAACTCTTCTGTTACGAGCTCTTCCCTCATCAGTGGAATTGTCAGCAATAGGATCGTACTGGCCTCTTCCTGTATGAACAATCTTGGAAGGATCAAGGTTTGTGTGCTCAGTCAGATAGTAAAAGACCGAAAGCGCTCTTCCGGAACTGAGCTCATCGTTGTTGGCATATTTGCCGCCGCCAGACATCGGTATGTTATCCGTATGTCCCTCAATATCAATGGTGCCTCCGGCATATGCCTCCAGTATCTGTCCCACTTTGTCAATTACAGGGATTGCATCTTCTTTGATCTCTGTTTTACCTGAGTCAAACAGAATTGAACCCTGTATAGTAAGTTCAACATACTGGCTTGTATAATTCAGCGATACCATATCATCTATCTCGCCTTCATCAAGAGCTTTCTCTATCTTCTCGGCGAGCTCTGCGGATGCTTCAAGCTGCTCTGCCTCAGCGGCATCCATAAGTTCTTCCTGGTCCATATCCCCGACAGCCTTTTCATTCTCGTCGGAATCCTCACCGGATTGTGCAAGTCCCATGGAAGTTACATATGCGGATAACTGATTGAGCTGTGAAACTCCGTCTCCTATCAGTGCGCCCTGACCTATTGCCATCTCACCACCTGAGAATACGCTAAAGGCCTGGCTGAAGGAGGCTGCTACCTCTTCGAATTTAGCTGCGTCCATATTGGCCATGGAGAAAAGCAATACGAAGAAGCAAAGCAGAAGGTTCATCAGGTCTCCAAAGGTACCCTGCCACGCCGGCAAGCCGGGTTTTATTTCTTCTTGTTTTTTTGCCATTATTCTCCGCCTCCATCGCCGGAACCGTTCTCGGCTTCATAAGCAGATCTGTCAGCAGGTGACAGGAAGGATTTAAGCTTCTCTTCTGTGACACGCGGGTTTTCACCTGCCTGAATAGAGAGAAGTCCTTCAATAACAATACTCTTAACCATATATTCGGCATTACTTCTTGCCTTGAGCTTATTCTCTGCAGGATAGCAGAACCAGTTGGCAAGAACCGATCCATAGAATGTTGTAATGAGGGCAACCGCCATGGATGGTCCGATAGACGACGGATCCGACATGTTCTGAAGCATCAGAACCAGTCCGAGAAGGGTACCGATCATACCCCAGGAAGGACCCATACCTGCAACATCGCCAAAGAAAGAATAGTTCTCTTTATGTCGCTCAGCCATAGCATCGATCTCAGCTTCAAGAATACTCTTAACAAGCTCAGGCTCAGTACCGTCAACTATCAGCATAACGCCTTTTTTCATGAAGGCATCTTCCAGGTTGCCGGCTGCTTCTTCAAGAGCAAGAAGTCCTTCTTTTCTCGCTGTATTGGAAAGATCAATAATGCTCTTTATAACAGACTTGGTATCATCTTTCGGCATTTTGAAGATAAGCGTATAAGATTTGAGTCCGCTGATAAAGCTGGGCATACTTCTCGAACCAAGAACCGCCATGAAAGCACCACCGAAGGTGATCATCGCAGACGGAGCATCCAGGAAGTACTGAACACCCGCAATTCCTGCTGAGAACACAATACTCAGGATCATGAAAACGAAACATAGTCCTACACCAAGCAATGTAGCAATATCCACAACATTTCCTCCTTTGAGAATTTATTGTATGTATTATGAATTGATCAGCTTGTATATCTCACCTATATCTTCTTTTACCAGAACCTTCCTTCCGGACTGCAAAACCAAGACTGTGTCCGGATTTCCTTCAACAGTCTCGATCATGTCAGGATTGATCAATATTTTCCTTGTGTCCAGTTTGGTAAGTTCAATAATCCTACTCATAATTTCACGCTTTTAGAAAAATTTCACTGCAAAATGAAATTTTATTTCCGCCTATATTAATTTTACCACTCGTTTTGCGCAAAATCAGCTATTTTTGTTCACAATTTGGACATATTTGTAACATAATTTCACGTTTGGGATCGAATAATGAAATATTATTCTAAGACATCCTTATCCCCCACCAACTCATCCGTGACATACCACAACATATATTTAGGCATAGTACTAGATATTGTGGTATCAAAAACATTGTACCACTTTTCCATGTAGAAAACAGTATTAATTTGGTAAAATTTTTCTTTAATAAATATAAGAAAAAGAGCCGGAAACTCCGTTTACGGAATTCCCGACTCCAAGTCTTACATAATCATTTAATTATTTAATGATCTGAATGCCACCGATAAGTGGTACAGGCTTCTCTTCCTGGTTGATTGCTGCGATAAGTCCAAGTATCCAGCAAACTACCATAAAGAGGCTCCAGATTGTTCCTACGATAGGAATAACTCCGAGAAGTGAAAAAAGAGTGATAACCAGTGCCTGGTTAAGGTGGAACTTAGCACCCTCTTTGTCACCTGCTGCAAAAGCAATAATAAGGCCGATCAGTGAAAGATAAGCCACAATGCTTGTTGTTTTAGCGTCCATACTCTCCTCCTTAATAATTTGTAAAAAAATGTCACAGTGATTAGACTATCATGTATTATTGTTACCTGCAAGCGAATATTTTGTGTCCACAATCTAAAAAAATAATCCCCTTGGAACGGACGTATTCCAAGGGGAAAGATTTTATTGATGGATTGTGCCTTTTAATATTATCTCTTAAGGTTTGTAAGCTCCTCAAGAAGTGTATCTGATACTGTGATGATACGGCTGTTTGCCTGGAAACCACGCTGTGTTGTGATCATCTCTGTGAACTCTCTTGAGAGATCTACGTTTGACATTTCCAGAACACCGGTATTCATGTAACCACCGTCTGTTGTGATATCCTGAATTGTTGCCTCACCTGAGTTAAGTGTTGATGCATAGAGGTTATCACCCTCTTTTGAAAGACCTGATGCATTGGCAAACTCTGCTGATGCAATCTGTCCAAGGAGCTTCGTCTGGCCGTTTGAATATGTTGCGAAGATCTGTCCGTCAGTACTTACGTTAACACCGTTCATCTCACCAACCGCACGACCTGTGTTAAGGGACTTCTTGTCACCCTTTACAGCTTTGATTGTAGATGCACCCTGTGTATTGTAGTTAGTAACTGTTGAGAAATCAATTCCAACTGTACCTTTCTTAGCAATTTCTTCAGGATCTCCGCTGTTTCCAACCTGGTAACCGAATGCTTCAAGTCCATCGATGCTCTGATCAAATATAAGATTAACCTTTATATCATCCTCATTTCCGTTTGCACTCTTTATTGCACCAGTAGAAGGATCAAATAAAAGCTGAATAGAATTTTTTCCTGTAGTAAGCTTAATTGAACCCGTAGCTGGATCAATAACATATGTTCCATCTGAGCCAAACGCATCTGCCATCTCATCATCGTAGCCATAAACAGCTTTTAACAAATGCGCAAGATCTCCTTCTGCAACTTCTTTAAGATCAGAAATATTTCCGCTCATCTGCTTGGATGACAGTGTCCACTTATCAACCTTCTTCTCAACTGTTGTAACATAATCCATTGCACCTGTTGTTGAATTATACTGAGCTCCATATCCTGAAGTTCCAGAAATAGACAGCGGTGTAGTTTCATCATGTGAAATCACAATAGCTCCGTTTGACAGGAATGATACATTACTATCACTATATGTTGATATTGTAGAATCCGTTACTCCAAATACAGTCTTAAGGAAATCTTGAGGGTAATCAGCTACTTTAGTATTCTCGTTTAACGCAATATAATCATAACCTTGATTTGCATTTGTAAATGCATCGGATATCTTACTTGATTCTATCTGTACAAAATTAGTAACATTCGGTTCAAAGTTCTGAGACTTTATCTTTCCATCCCACAGTGTAGTTGAGCCTGCCTTAACAGAAGCGGTTGGGTCATATTTATAAAACTGAATAGCGAAACTACCTGTCTCTTGTCTTAATGTATAGTAGTCAAAATCATTAGCATAGCTAGGATATTTACTTTCAAGAAGAGCAAGATCATTAGCATCAAGTGCAGATTCCAAGTTTGTTACTGGTGTATATGTGTTATTCACAGTATACGTATTAGCTGTAAGCTGTAATTTTTCAGTTGTAACATAAATATCTGAATAATCAGCATTGTAGATCTTCAGTCCCTCTCCATCAAAAGAGTAGAATACAGGATCATATAATCCTATAGAGCCATCATCCTTTGTGTATTGAAGTGCTGCTTCCATATCACCATATCCTGAAGATGCATCAAAATCGTCTGCATAACCAAGGATATCATCATGGCCAATTTTAGCTGCCATTGATTGCTGGGTAAGTCCAGTAATATTTGTAGCTGTTACTTTAGTTCCATCAAATGAATAAGTATGTGTTGCATCAAGAGTTAGTGCTGCACCGGTCAATGTATTCTTAAATACATTCGTAAGTGCTGTACTCTCATACTTCGAAAGTCCAGTTGCTTTTTTATTGGTAAAGTTGTTAGGAACCTTATATCCCTTACCTGTAGTCTGGTCATAATAGTAATCTGAGCTAGCGCTACTCGTGTAAAGGAAGTTTGAATTCTTGGTCTTTAGATCGTCTACAACATTATAGCTAACAGTTATTACTCCTGTGTCTTTATCAATAGTATAAGCACTATCTTTATCGTATTTTGTAGAAGTACCAATTACCTGGCTATCCTTAATTCCATATACATCATTGAGAACATTTTTTCCTGATGTAGTA
>JAEEGH010024613.1_pt1 | contig 12138 bp, 8 predicted proteins | sample 9134181 | NCBI WGS metagenome assembly JAEEGH01 (sample SAMN16246544, study PRJNA631951) | gut metagenome | biome: gut microbiome; feature: rumen; material: DP-attached | host: Bos | place: Iran: Karaj | collected 2018-10
ATGCATGGTGCGCGCAAAGCTTAGCGCACGCACGTTCGCCACTCAGTGACGCCCGACATCCGGGTCGTGGCCCTCCCGGAGCGGACGCGCAGCCTTAGGCGGCCGCGAGTTCGTAAGAATCGTTGTTGTTTGATTTATAATTGCCCGTTTTTGGGATGCCGGGCGCATCCGCACGCTATTCCAACCTCTGCGTCCCCGTCGAAACCAATACGCCCCCATGCTGGCGAGTCGGCAAAGGATTGCCGGCTCGCTTCAAATCGAAGCGGCGGCTTCGATTTGATAAGGCTGCGCTCCGCTCCCCGCAGGCCCCTTGGCGGGGCCCACAGTCCGCTCCGCGAGAGGTATTTTTCCCGAGGCACATGTCCCCGTGAAAAATGTTTGATTTTCTTCGCGGCTTGCGAGCCGCGAACTCTGCGAGGCTTTTATTATGAGGAGCTATGCGCGAAACAACGATTCAGAGTTTTTCGGGCTCGGGGTATTCTTCTCCGAAGGTGTCGATGGTGACCTTCTTCATCACCTGCTTCTTGACGGGCCGGTCGTTATAGATGTCCGTCTTGGTCTCTGCGATGCGGTCCACCGCCTCCATGCCGCTGAGCACCTTGCCGAAGGCGGCGTAGCTGCCGTCCAGGTGGGGCGCGTCGTCGTGCATGATGAAGAACTGGCTGCCCGCGGAATCGGGCAGGGAGGAGCGGGCCATGCTGAGGACGCCCCGGGTGTGCTTCAGGTCATTCTGGAAGCCGTTGGCGGCAAACTCGCCCCGGATGCTCCAGCCGGGGCCGCCGGTCCCCTTGCCGAAGGGACAGCCGCCCTGGATCATGAAGCCGGGGATGACCCGGTGGAAGATGAGCCCGTCGTAAAACCCGTCCTGCACCAGATGGACGAAGTTGTAAACCGACTGGGGCGCGATCTCGGGGTAGAGCTCCGCGGTGATGACGTCGCCGTTTTCCATTTCGATGGTCACGATGGGATTCTTAGCCATTTCCGATTCTCTCCTTCATTGCTCTGTCGATCTCTCGTTTTGCGCTGCGCTGGGCTTCCGCGTCCCGCTTGTCGTGGAGCTTTTTGCCCTTGCAGAGGCCCACCTCCACTTTCACATAGGGCCCCACGAAATAGAGGGAGAGGGGCACCAGCGCGTAGCCGTCCTGCACCACCTTGGCCCCCAGGCGGCGGATCTCCCGCTTGTGCATCAGAAGCCGCCGGGTCCGCAGCGGGTCCTTGTTGAAGATATTGCCCTTTTCATAGGGGCTGATGCGCAGCCCCCGGACCAGAAGCTCCCCGTTCGTCACCGTGCAGTAGGCGTCCTTCAGGTTCACCCCGCCCTGACGAATGGACTTGACCTCCGTTCCGGCCAGGGAGATCCCGGCTTCGTATTTGTCCTCCACGAAATAATCGTGATAGGCTTTCTTGTTGCTGGCGATGGGGCGTTTATCCCGGGAAGCCACGGTCTCCCCTCCTTTCGGATCGAAAGAATATGATTCACGGATTGCAGCGCAATCAGTATACCATACCTGTCAAGGCCTGCGGACATTCAGGCAATATTTTACATGCATAGACTTGCCGCTTTTGTCGAATAATGGTATACTGTCCAAAGAATTTTGAGACAAGCGGGGAGGTGGGGACATGGCGGATGAAAAAAGCGAGCTGAAGCTGTATCAGCAGATGGGCAACTATTTCCTCACTTCTCTCAACAACGCCGTCGCCGCCACCGACCTGATGGCCGCCCAGCTGGAAAAGCAGCCGGAGGGCGCCGCCGGGCCCGACCTGTCCAAATATCTGTGCATCCTCCGGCGCAACCAGTTCCAGATGCTGCGCCTGGCGGAAAACCTGCGGGAGCTCACGGGGCTTCAGGAGGGGACGGTGAAGCTCCACCGGGAGACCGTGGACCTCGCCGCGCTCTGCGCCGACCTGGCCGACAGCGTGCAGGCCCTGGTGCCGGACGTCGCCATCACCTTCAGGGGGACGGGGGAGCCCTGCGTCACCCTGGGAGATTCCGAGCGCATCGAGCGGCTTCTGCTGAATCTGGTGTCCAACAGCCTGCTCCACTGTTCCGCGGGGGACAGCGTGCGCATCCAGCTGGGGCGCACGGAGGACACCCTCCAGATCGTGGTCTCCGACAACGGGAGCGGCATCCCCCGGGAGAAGATGGAGACCCTGTTTTCCGACTATCTGCGCAGCCCCCGGCTGACGGAGACCGGCCGCGGCGCGGGCATCGGCCTCAGCGTGGCGGAAAAGATCGCCAGGGCCCACGGCGGCAGTCTGGTGGTCACCTCCGAGGAGGGGCACGGCACCAAGGTCGTCTTTTCCCTGCCCCTGGTCCATGTGGGGGAGCTGCGCTCCTGCCGGGAACCCCGAGGCAGCCGGATGCGCTTCCTGCTGACCGGCCTGGCCGACGTGCTGGGGGCCGACAGATTTCAAAAGCCATATTTGTGAAAAAAGCGCTTGACAATCCCGAATTCTTTGCTATAATGAGGAGGCTTTCCCGAAAGGGAGCCATGCGGAAGTGCTGGAATAGGTAGACAGGTACGTTTGAGGTGCGTATACCGTTTGGCGTGTGGGTTCGAGTCCCATCTTCCGCACCAAACGGGAGCCGCCGCGAGCACTCCCGATTATGCGCGAGTGGTGGAATTGGTAGACTCGCTAGATTCAGGTTCTAGTGTACACTACGTACGTGGGGGTTCAAGTCCCCCCTCGCGCACCACAAGAAAGACCATCGACGTCGTCGGTGGTCTTTCTTTTTGCATGATTTGCCGCGAATCGTGCCATCCGATGCAAAATAGCGACGGATATTTTTGCGGTATCTTGGCAAATGCTGTCAGGCGTGGTATAGTTACTCTGTATAAGTATGGACCCGGGAGGAACCGAATGTGGGAGCCTTGATCACGGTCATGATATTCGCCGGAAGCGCGCTGATGATCTACAACATCATCCGCTACGGCATGTTTGTGAAGAACAGCCGGAATCTGGAGCAGCAGACCATGCGCGTGGGGATGCTGGTCGTGCCGCTGATCCTTCTGATCTTTTTCCTCGTGGGCTATATCGTGGTTGGCCTGAGCGGGATTGCCGACCTGATGATGGCGTCGATCCTGCTGGGCGGCAGCATTTTCGTTTTCCTGCTGCTGATGGTCATGTTCAGGATCATCGCCCACATCCGGGATACGGACCGGGTCCTGGCGCACCGCTATGAGGAGATGCGCACGGAGCTGAACGCCATGACCCGGGATTCCCTGGCCGCCTTCCTGGTGAACCTCACCAGGGACGAGGTGGAGGAACGGGCCGGGTCTTTTCTCTATGACAGCGACTATGAGACCGATGTGTATTCCGAGATGCTCCGGGCCCGGACAGCGTATGCCCTGGATGCCGCCGGCAAAGAAACTGGCAGCACTTTCCGGCGGGAGGAACTGCTGCGCCGCTATGAAGAAGGGCACACCTCGGTCTCCACAGTGATGCTGGTTCGCCGGAAGGACGGGGAAGCGGGTTACGTCCGCATGACGGCGACCCTGTCGAAAATGCCCGTTTCCGGCGACATCGTCGCTTTCATCATCGAGAGGCCTTACAACGAGGAAGTGATCCAGCAGGCGCTGCTGGAGGACGTGCTGATGGATCAGTATGACCGCATCGCCTACCTGATCGACGGGAAATACCGGGTGATCATCAGCAACAGCGGCAAAAAGAAGGGCCTGCTGCTGCCCGACGACGAGGACGACACTTACGAATCCCTCTACCTCAATTATATCCTTCCCGCCATGGTCCGGGAGGAGGGCAAGGACAAAGGACCCAATCCGCTGCGCCTTTCCGTCATCGACAAGGCCATGGCGGAGAGGACGGTGTACGACGTGAACGCCCCCTTCTTCCTGGACGGGGCGAAGCGCTATAAGCATGTGGTGTTCTATCGGATCGACCGGGCCAGCAAGTTCTATCTGATGCTGGTGTCCGACTCCACCAGCCTGCAGGAGGAGCAGACCGCGCAGAACCGGAAGCTGACCGACGCCCTGGCGGAGGCGGTCACGGCCAAAAACGCCAGCTCCCGCTTTTTCGCCCGGGTCTCCCACGACCTGCGCACCCCCGTGGACGGTATCCTGGACTGCGCGAACAAGGCTTCCGCCGCAGCGGATATGGAGGAAGTGCAGGCGCAGATGGCCCGGATCGGCGCTTCCGGGCGGCGGCTCCAAACCCTGCTGGAAGACCTGTTTGCCATGAGCCTGATCGACTCCGGGGAGGTGGCGCTGGAGGAAAAGGCCACCGACCTGCGGGCCTTCGCAGAGGAGATCACGGCGCATTTTGCCGAGGAGCGGCGTGATAAGCGGCTCCATATCCGCGCAGAGACCTCCGGCTTGCGGGAAAACTTGGTCCTGTGCGACGAGGACCGCCTGCGGCGGATCCTGGGCCGCCTCCTGGAAAACTCCTGCGTATTCGCCCCGGAAGGGAGCGACATCAGCCTCAGCGTCTCCCAGGGGCCGGAGAACGGCGGGGAGAAGGGGGATTACGAATTCTGCATCCAGAACGAGGGCATGGAGATCCCGGCGGACGCCCTGGACAGCATTTTCGAGGAGACCGGCTGGGAGAAGAGCGAAAAACTGGAGGAGCTGCCCGGCGTGGGCCTGGGTATGACCGTGATAAAGGCTTTCGTGGACGCCATGGACGGCACGGTCCGCGTGAGCTCCGAGAAGGGCGGGAACGCCCGGGTGGTGCTCGATTTCGCTTTCCGCCCCGCACCGCAGTCCGGCATGGAGGAAAAAACGGAACAGCCCGCGGCAGAAGGGGGCGAAGCCCTGCATGTGCTGCTGGTGGACGATAACGAGCTCAACCGGGAGATCGGGGAACTGATGCTCACGGGGGAGGGCTGGACGGTGGAGCTGGCCGCCGACGGGGCGGAGGCGGTGGAAAAGGTGACCGACGCCCCCGACGGGACCTTCGACGCGATCCTGATGGACGTGAACATGCCGGTGATGAACGGATATGAGGCCACCGCAGCCATCCGGGCCCTGCCCGGCAGAAGTGCGGCAGACCTGCCCATCATCGCCCTGACGGCGAGCACCACCCAGGAGGGCTCCGGGGAAGCCCTCGCCGCGGGGATGAGCGGTTTTGCTTCCAAGCCCATCGACCCCGCCGCCATCCGACGGGAGCTAAACAGGCTCCGCGCCGGGGAATGACGCCCCCGGACCGGCGATCCATTGCAGAGAGAAGAGAGGTTCACCATGGATAAACAAAGCAGCGCTGCGGAAAGCGGCGCAGGCGCTTCCCGGCTTATTCGCCGCCTGTCTCCGCTGGCGGTCTGGGCCCTGTCCTTCGGCTGCAGCGTCGGCTGGGGCGCCTTCGTCATGCCGGGCAATACCTTCCTGCCCATCGCGGGGCCTCTGGGCACGGCGCTGGGCATCCTGATCGGCGCGCTGATCATGCTGGTCATCGGCATAAACTATGCCTATCTGATGAACCGGTATCCCGACGCGGGCGGCACCTTCACCTTCGCCAAAATGGTCTTCGGCTATGACCATGGCTTCCTTTCCGCCTGGTTCATGGGGCTGGTGTACCTGGCCATCATCTGGGCCAACGCCACCGCCATCCCCCTCATTTTCCGCAATGTCTTCGGGGACCTGCTGCGCTTCGGCTATATCTATACCATCGCGGGCTATGACGTCTACATGGGGGAGATCATGATCTCCCTGTTTTCGGTGCTGCTTTTCGGCTTCGTCTGCCTGCGGGGCAGCCGCACGGCGTCCTTGACCCAGATCCTGCTGGCCCTGTACCTCATCGTGGGCATCGCCGTCGTCACCCTGGTGGTTTTCCTCAAGCCCCGCACCGGCGGCGCCGTCACCCTGGAGCCCCTGTTCTCGCCGGAGTACAAGCCCGGCGCGGGGATGCTGTTCATCGTGTTTCTGGCGCCCTGGGCCTTCGCGGGCTTTGAATCCGTGTCCCATTCCACGGAGGAATTCCGTTTCCCCGTCAAAAAGACCCTCCGCATCGTGGTCGTCTCCCTGCTCACCTCCGCCGTCGCCTACATCTGCCTTGCGCTGATCGCAGCCGCGGCCCAGCCGGAAGGCTTCCCCGATTGGGTGGATTACCTCGGCAGTCTGGGAAAGCTCGGCGGCGTTCAGGGGCTGCCCACCTTCTACGCAGCGGCCGACGCCATGGGGAACGCCGGCATCGCCATCCTGGGCGTGGCGTCCGCCGCCGGCATCATCACCGGCCTGGTGGGGAACATGACCGCCGCCAGCCGCATGATCTATTCCATGGCCAGGGACGATATGCTTCCCGCGCCCATGGCGGCCCTCAACAAGCGGGGCGCGCCGAAAAACGCGATCCTGTTCCTGATCCTGATCTCCCTGCCCATCCCCTTCCTGGGGCGCTCGGCCATCGGCTGGATCATCGACGTCAACACCATCGGCGTGACCATCGCCTATGCCTATACCTCCGCCGTCGCCTTCCGGCAGGCCCTGTCCGAGAAGAACAGAGGCGTCCTGGTTTCCGCCGTCCTGGGCATCGGATTCTCCGTTTTCTTCCTGCTCTATTTCCTGATCCCCAATATCTGGTCCGTTTCCACCCTCTCCATGGAATCCTATCTGATGTTCCTGCTGTGGTCCGTGCTGGGCTTCGTGGTCTTCTACCTGATCTTCCGGCGGGACAGCTCCCGGCGCATGGGCAAGAGCACCGTCATCTGGATCGTCCTGCTGCTGCTGATCTTCTTCACTTCCATGATCTGGATCATGGGCACCACGGGGCAGGCCACCGAGGCAGCCGTGGAGGAGGCCGGGCAGAACTATGCCCAGGTCCTGGAACAGGAAAACCAGACCGCCACGGAGTCCAAGGTGGCGAGCTACCGCAGCATGATGACCGACCACTTCAACAAGCTGACGGGGCTGATCGTCCGGAATACCCTCATCCAGTTCATGCTGTTCATGGTGGCGCTGCTCATCGTGTTCCGCATCTATTCCACGGTGCAGAAGCAGCATCAGACGGCGGTGGAGGACAAGACCCTGGCGGAACAGAGCAGCCAGGCAAAGACCACCTTCCTTTCCAATATGAGCCACGATATCCGCACCCCGATGAATGCCATCGTGGGCTATGTGACCCTGGCAAAACGGGAAAAGGACCTGTCTCCCCGCAGCCGGGATTATCTGGACAAGATCGAAGCCTCCAGCAGCCACCTGCTGGCGCTGATCAACGACGTGCTGGAGATGAGCCGCATCGAGAGCGGGAAGATGGAGCTGATGCCCGTCCCCACCGATCTGCGCCAGGTGATGGGAGAGGTGCGCGACCTTTTCAGCACCCAGATGGAGACCAAGGGACTGCACTACACCGTCTCCTGCGAGGATGTCACGGATCCCCGCGTCCTCTGCGACGGCAACCGGCTCAACCGCGTGCTCCTCAACCTTATCAGCAACGCCTATAAGTTCACCCCCGAGGGGGGCAGTGTGACGGTGACGCTCCGGCAGACGGGGCGGGAAAAAGACAGGATCGCCTTCCGGCTCAGCGTCAAGGATACGGGCATCGGCATGAGCCCCGAATTTGCCGCCAAGGTCTTCGAGGCCTATGAGCGGGAAAAGACCGCCACCGTGGAGAATATCCAGGGCACCGGCCTGGGCACCGCCATCACCAAGAGCATCGTGGACATCATGGGCGGCTCCATCCAGGTATTCTCCGAACAGGGGAAGGGTTCCGAGTTTGTGGTGGACGTTGCCTTCCCGCCTGACCCGGAGGCGGCGGGCTCCGGCGCTTCCGCCGGGGGAGAGGAAGCCGCAGGCGCCTTTTCCGGGGTCCGCCTGCTGCTGGCGGAGGACGATCCGGACAACCGGGACGTGGAGAAAGCCCTGCTGCGGGAGGCGGGCTTCCTGGTGGACACCGCCGAGAACGGGGAAGAAGCGGTGGAGATGCTCGCCGCCTCGGAGCCGGGGCGCTATGCCCTGATCCTCATGGACATCGAGATGCCCGTGAAAAACGGCTACAACGCCGCGAAGCTGATCCGCAGCCTGAAAAACCCGGCCCTGGCCTCCGTCCCCATCGTGGCCCTGACGGCCAAGGCCTTCAGCGAGGATATCGCCGCCGCCCATGAGGCGGGGATGAACGGGCATATCGCCAAGCCGCTGAACATGAAAAAAGCCGCGGATACCCTGGCTGCGATCCTGAACAAAGGCGCGGGGGAGATAGGCGGCGAGGATGCGGAAACATGACGAAGGGGGAATAGAGCTTGCAGGAATTCATTAAAAGCGGCATCGATTTCATCAGCACCTACGGGGGGCGGGTGATCATCGCCATCCTGGTCTTTATCGTCGGTTGCTTCGTGGTGAAGCTGGTGATGAAGGCCATCGTCAAGGCCATCGACAAGCTGAAGATCGACGAGACCCTCAAGCAGATCGCAAAGAAGTTCCTCCGGCTGCTGCTCTATGCGGTCCTCATCATCAGCGTGGTGGAGATCCTGGGCGTGTCCATGTCCAGCGTGGTCGCCATCCTGGCCTCCTGCGGCCTGGCGGTGGGCCTGGCCCTTCAGGGCTCCCTGGGCAATCTGGTGGGCGGGCTGATGATCCTGCTGTTCCGCCCCTTCCGGATCGGGGACTACATCGAATCCGGCGGTTCCGAGGGCGTGGTGAAGGACATCAGCATCTTCTATACCACCGTCATGACCCTGGACAACAAGCAGATCTTCGTGCCCAACGGGGAACTGATGAACGCCAGCATCGTGAACTACACGGCGGCAGCCCAGCGGCGCATCGACCTGGAATTCAAGATCACCAACGACATCGACGCGGAGCTGGTGAAGCGGGTGCTGCTGACGGCGGCGAAGGAGACGGCGGGCGTTCTGCCCGATCCCGCGCCCTTTGCCCGCATGGGCGCCGTGGACGACGATACTTACATCTTCTATGTGCGTACCTGGTGCCAGACCGGCAGCTATTGGGACGTCTATTTCGACCTCATCGAGAATTGCAGCAAGGCCCTCACCGAAAACGACATCGACGACCCGGAGGAAAGGATCGCCGTGCGCATCGTCAAGGACGAGGACTGATTACGAAATCGCACGCGGGACCGGCCAAGCTGCCGGTCCCGATTTTCATGCCCCGGCGTCCGGAAAAAGAAACTTGCGGAACGGGGGCAAACTGATTATAATATATGTTCGTATATTGGGGCAGTATGCTGCTGGAGGCATGTCTGCTCCGCCGGGAGACTTCCCGGCAGAAAGCCGGTAGGAAAGGAGAGTACCCCTTGAGTCTGGACAGCGCCTTTTTCCTGCTTTGCTTCCTGCCCCTGGCCGCCGCCCTGTATTACCTGATCCGGGGCCGCCGGGGCGGGGATGTGCTGCTGCTGATCCTCAGCCTCCTTTTCTGCGCCTTCGGGAGCCTGAGCGGGCTCGGCCTGCTCCTGGCCGCCGCTCTGGTCAACTATGTTTTCGGGCTGCTGATCCTCCGCTGTCCCAAGGGGGGCAAAGCCCTGGCGGTGGCTGCCGTTATTCTGGACCTGGCGTTTTTGGGGGCCTTCAAGTATCTCAGCTTTCTCCTCTCCCTGGTGCTTCCCCTGCCGGAGACCGGCTGGCCCGGCCTGGGCATCGCCGCGCCCCTGGGCATCTCCTTCTTCACCTTCAAGTGCATCTCCTACATCGTGGATACCCGGCGGGACCCGGCCTGCGGCACCCGCAGCTTTTTCCGGCTGCTGCTGTATATCTCCTTTTTCCCCCAGCTCACTGCCGGCCCCATCACCCGATTCCCGGAATTCTGCGGCCAGCTGGGGAAGCGTGAGCGGCGCTGGGAGGACCTGGGGCAGGGCCTTCGCCGTTTCGTCATCGGCCTTGGGAAAAAGCTGATCCTGGCCGCTGCCGCGGCCAAGATCGCGGACCCGGTGTTCAGCCCCGGCGCGCCCCTGAGCCTCTCCCTGGGCTGGCTGGGGGCTTTGGCCTACCTGATGCAGATCTATTTCGATTTCTCCGGTTACAGCGATATGGCCATCGGCCTGGGGCGCATCTTCGGCTTCCGGACGCCGGTGAATTTCCTGGACCCCTACACCGCGGATTCCATCACGGATTTCTGGCGGCGCTGGCATATCTCCCTCTCCCTGTGGTTCCGGGATTATCTCTATATCCCCCTGGGCGGGAACCGGAAGGGGAAGGTCAGGACCGCCCTGAACAAGTTCCTCGTCTTTCTCCTCTGCGGCTTCTGGCACGGCGCGGCCTGGACCTTCATCCTCTGGGGCGCGTGGCACGGCCTCCTGTCCGCTCTGGAGAGCCTGCGCGTGCTGGACACGGGCCGGTGGAAAAAGACCCGGCTCGGCGCTGCGGCCTGCCATGTTTATGCCGTCCTGGCCGTCTGCCTGGGCTTCGTCATGTTCCGGGCGGAGACCGTTTCCGGCGGCTGGCGGGTGCTGCGCGCCATGTTCGGGGCCTTCCCCGGCTCCGCCGCCTCCGCCCTGGCCCTGCGGACGAGCCTCAACCCCGTGAACGCGCTGCTGCTCATGCTGTGCATCCTCCTCTGCCTGCCCTGGAAAAAGCTTTTTCCCAAGGCATCGGAGACACTGGCGGAAGGCAGGCTCCGGCCCCTGGGCTACGTGCTCTGCCTCCTGCTGCTGATCGTCTGCCTGGCGCAGCTGGCCGCGGGCGGGTTCGCCCCCTTCATCTATGCGCGGTTTTAAGGGGGTGGATGCATGAAAAAGTGGCCTGTGATCGTCTTTTCTCTCCTCTGTCTCCTCCTCTGCGCCTCCCTGAGCCTGGGGATGCTGGTCTTCGGCCCGGCAGAGGCGGCGGCCAATGAGCGCCTGGCCTCCAAGCCGAAGCTCATTCAGAAAGATACATGGAATCCGGATTACCTGTCCGAGCTTACGAAGTATGTGGGGGACCGCTTCTTCCTGCGCCAGGAGCTGATCACCTGCCGCAGCCGCGCCTTCGCCCTTCTGGGCAGCAGCACCGTGGAGGATGTGATCCTGGGGAAGAAGGGCTGGCTCTATTACGCCCCGACTCTGGGGGACTACTGCGGCACGGAAGGCCTCAGCCGCCAGGACCTTAGCGCCGCCGCCCGTAACCTCAGCCTGATGGCGGAATACTGCGAGAATATCGGCGCGCGGTTCCTTTTCGTCTCCGCGCCCAATAAGAACACCCTCTATCCCCAGGCGATGCCCGGCTATCCTGCCGCCGGGGAGCACGATATCCACCGGCTGTTCCCCCTGCTGGAAGCGTCGGGCGTTGCCTATGCCGACCTTTACGCCGCCTTTGCCCGGCAGCCGGAAACCCTGTATTTTGCCCACGACTCCCATTGGAACAGCCGGGGCGCAGCTCTGGCGGCGGACGAGATCTGCGCCTCTCTGGGCTTTTCCGGCAGCTATTTCGCCGGGCCCTTCCAGGGAGCGGAACCCCACCGGGGCGACCTTTTTGAAATGCTCTATCCCGCCGCAGACGACTCCGAGACCGATCCGGTCTATGCCCCCGGCCTAAAGTACACCCGCAAGGGCAGCGATACCCGGCCCGACAGCATCACCATCCAGACCACCGGCGAGGGGAGCGGCGTTCTCCTGGCCTTCCGGGATTCCTTCGGAAACTCCCTCTATCCCTATCTGGCCGACAGCTTTGCCGAGGCCCGTTTCTCCCGCCTCACCGCCTATGATCTCCTGCTGGCGGAGGAAATGGGGGCGGACTGCGTGCTGGTGGAACTTGTGGAGAGAAATCTCGTCTATCTGATCCAGAATGTGCCCGTGATGCCCGCCCCGGAGCGCCTCCTGCCCGGCCAGGCGCAGCCTTCGGGGGAGGCGGCGCTCACCTGCCGGAGGGAAGGGCGGATGCCCCAGGGCTGCATGCTGGTACAGGGGAAAACGCCGGAGGGCGCGGAAGGAAGGGTGTATCTCTCCGCCGGAGACCGCTGCTGGGAGGCGTTCCAGCTTGAGGAGGGTGGCTTTGCCGCCTATATCCCCGCGGATGCGGTCCCGGAAACCGTTTGGATCCAACAAGAAGCGGCGCTGACGGCCCTGGCCGTGACTGCCGCTGCCGAGGAATAAAAGAAACGAGTGTGTGAAACCATGAAAAAGACTGTATTTCCCATGATACTTTTGCTGGCGGGCCTGCTTGTGCTGCTCTGCGCCTGCGCGAAGAACCCGCCGCAGCCCACCCCTGCGCCGACGGCCGCCCCCGCGACGGCGGCTCCCGCCACGGCTGCCACCGCGCCCACCGAGGCC
>JAEEGH010024616.1_pt1 | contig 12138 bp, 7 predicted proteins | sample 9134181 | NCBI WGS metagenome assembly JAEEGH01 (sample SAMN16246544, study PRJNA631951) | gut metagenome | biome: gut microbiome; feature: rumen; material: DP-attached | host: Bos | place: Iran: Karaj | collected 2018-10
CGGCTGGGACGCGAAACGATAGAAAGACGCCCAATCGAAGGAAAGACCCCGATCTACGGCGTCCGGGATTCCCTCCGGATGCTAGTTACCGGCGCCCTTTCCGTTTGCGTAGATATACTGGTCACCACGGTAATCATTGGATTTCACCGTAAAGTAGGCATCATATTCTTTAGATGACTTAGGGAAGAAAGCCACGGTATGGATCGCGCTGTCTCCGGGATGGAGGGTCCTCTGGCCATAGGGCTTGATGGAGAATGGATCCATATTCGGGTCAGGGATTTCATAGGTCAGATCCATTTCACCCGTGTTTTTGAAGATCAGGTCTTTATAAACGGTACGCCCCGGATCGACTTCTCCAAAATGCACATTTTCAGGAATAATGCTCAACTCCGGAGCAGGATCCCGATGCTGCGTCACAAAATGAATCGTATTGCCCAGATAATAACGCATTTCGTTCGCGTCAAAAGCATAACCTCTCACATAATAACCGGTGTCAGAACGGAGATTATCCAGTGTAAAAGTCTCACTAAGCTTATTCTTGGCGAACACATCAGCAACATAATCCGGGTTGGAATAATTGCTTGGATTGCCTTCGAGGATAGAATAGAAAAGGCCGACTCCGGTAAAACTCCCGCGGTCAAGCATAGTAACTTTCACCGTCGCACTATGATTGGTGATATCGGACAACAGTATTTCGACTCCATTCGTGCCAACGAACTCCAGATCCGTGTTGACATGACGCTTAAACAAGGCGAAGCCATCATATTGGGCTTGGGTCAGACGCAGTTTCAGGCGCTCCTTATACTGCGCATAAATGTCCAGCCGGATCAGATTTGGACAACGGCTGATATCTAGAGAATCCAGGTGATTTTCAGAAGCATAAACATCTCTGATGTTCTGGCAGTTACTAAGATCCAAATAATTAATTTTACATTTTGCACAGCTAAGTGTGACAAGTGAAGGACAGCCTGTGATATCCAGATTTTCAATCAAAGAATTACCGGAGCAATTGATACTCTCGAGTAATGAGAGACCTGTCAAATCCAGCGCAGTCAATTGATTCCCCTTGCAGGAGAGATTCTTAAGTCGTAAATTGTGGCTAAGATCAATTGACCGAATAAAATTGTAGCCACAATTAAGTGTTTCCAGATTGGGTAATAAAGAAAGCAGTGAACTAATCTCAACGATTCGATAGTTGCCTGAAGGGTCGTTAATCTGTAGTTCCTTGACTGCATTTAACGCAACAAGATTTGATGGGGTCCTCAATATTCTCCCATCGCTAAGTATTCTCATGTCTGGAATCGTTTCCGGGTTATCCTTGAGGTACCGGGCCAAATTTGTATTCAAATAAATCTCTCCGTCATATCCGGTATCAAATCGGAAAATAGGACTTTCAAATTGACAACTTAAGAGATTTCTGATAACAATCCTCCAGTACCAGGTCTTCAATCCTTCTCCGATATTGAGTAAATACTGCTTCTCATTCAATCCTGAAGCAACTAAGGCATTGGGGTTGAGCTTTTCTACAGCATTCTTGTCCGTCGAAGCATAAACGTCATAGACCAAACCGACATAATGCTGGAAAGCGTCACCGACAGTTGGTACGGGCACATCCCATTCCAATTTGACTTCTCCCGTATTCCCTATTCCACCGTTCTCAGGAGAAACGCAGCTAGCAGAAGGATACTTTGGCGTATACTCGTAAGTTTTCTCATACTTCCAGTTGTCAGTCTCAGGATATCTAACTTTTATCAAATCTTGTTTAAACTGGAAGAATAAGTTATTTGTAAAACGAAAGTCTCCTTCATAGTATGCGTGGTTTTCAAAATATACTTCCGCTGAAACTGTTGCTGTATACTTGTCGTCTCCGGAATAATAGTTTGTATGGCCAAAACTGACTTTTGTGTCTGCATTTGCTGAGATTTCCCAAAAAGCCCCAAAGAATGGATAGGTGTTCTTATATGCAATCTTAGATAAAACCTTTGATAGCCCAAAGACTAAACCGACTCCTATCCCCGCAGACAGTTTTACTTCCGATTCAGTGAAAATATCATAATAGACGCGAGGTTTATAATGAAAATAGGTATTTTTTTCATCCGTTTGCGCGCAATCATCTTCTTTATTGCCAAAACTGAAAGACATTGGGGCTTTTTCAAAACCAACGGAAACAGATAATTCTCCTTCAACACTAAAATTGAAAAAGAGATATCCATCAACCCGTGGTTTTACCAGAATCTTACAACCCGACGGAACAGGAAGATCAACTTTGACAAACCTAAACTTTTTGCCCACAAGTTTCTTCTCCATTTCACGCATTTTCTTTTTTCTGGCTTGCTGAGCTTTGAGACTGTCTGCCCCTACCTTGCAATCTCCAAAGTTGAACTTCAAGGAAGCAGATCCCCCAAAATCAGGGGCTCCATATCCTGAAAGATGGAAGTCCTTAAAGGAAACATGAATGGCGTTAAAATCATACTCGGCTTTGAATTCCAAGACGAGTTGATCGTCAGTCGTCTTTAAATCATCATCGCCATCCGCCAAAACAACTTCTACGGTAAACTCACCATCATCTTTAGTGATTTTCCAACGATCCGTGGAAAGTTCTATATCCAGATTTGTTTCAGAAACTATACTATTAACAACATCCGATAGAGAACGGGTGGGGATAGTATAGCTGACATCAGATTGTTGCAAAAGACCATCCCAGTCGGTCTGATTAAATGGATCATAAAATGTAAAGCAATCATCCGTGAGTGGAATCTCATCCAGCGGGATAGTTGTTTCAAGTTGCTCAAACGCATCCGCCAGCCCCGCCGGCTCCACGTCGTAAACCACCCGGTCACTATCTTTCCGGATACCAGTCACCCGAAGGATATACCCCTCCGGAGCGATGTCTCCGACCGGCATGGAGTACAGGACGTCACCGACCTTGGTGTCGGCCTCCGTAAGAGCAGGGCCATCGTTATAGGTAATCGTCCAATTATTATCGTCGAAGGACTGCAGCAGTTCGTTAAGGTCATCCATCACGAATAGGGCGTTCGGCGGCATGTTCACAATCTCGCCCGTCTCACCTTCTCCGCCTTCACCGCCTTCTCCTCCCTCATTCTCCACATACTGCACGCCGCGCATGGTCTTGTCCGTCGTCCATTCCGTCAGGTTAGGAATCGGTTCGTACTCGAGACCGGCATCCGCGTTTTCGATCGAGCCATAGATGCTGCGCTTGATCGTTACGGCCGTCTCCGACACGCGCTGGGCATACACTTCGTCCTTGTAGAACTTCAGCTTATATCCGCTCTCCAGGGCCCCGGGGATCGCAACGATGTAGTACCATTTTCCCGTCTCAAAAGCCTCGCCATCCGGCGGGATCAGCGTGATATAACGGCTGCCTTCGGACACTTCCAGAACCCTCGGACGCCCGTCCTCGAACCCGACCTTCACCTTACCGGCCAGCCACTCGTCGCCCAAGCTCTCGAAGACCACCTTCTTAATCCCTTCCTCCGCCAGGGTGAAGCGCACACCGCCGCCTACGTTGTAGAACTGGAGCGTACGGCCGGAGCTGCGCGCGACGGCCAGGTTGGTCCCCTGTGCAAAGGAACCGGCCCGGGCGTACTGCCGGGAAGGAAGCGTCGTCGTGATGAGGCCGCCGGTGCAGACGGCATCCTCCGATTCCGGGTACAAAGCCAGAACTTCGGCCGCAGAAGACCAGCCTTCCATGGAGCCATAGAACGAAGCCGTGGCGACAGGCGCAGAAAGTCGGGAGACGAAACGCCCGCTCCGGCTCCCGGAGAATACCGTGATCTCATCGTCCGGCTCCCAATAGACCTGCGTCCCAGCCTCGATGGAGGTTCGGGAATCCATTTGCGGCTCGGTCATAGCTGTAAAGACGATCTCGGACTTGGACAATTCCGGATCCCGGAGCTCGGAGATACAGGAAACAAACATGGAAAGGGCAACAAGAAGGCCCGGTAAGAAACGTGTTTTCATATCGCTGATCCTCCTCATCATTAATTCCAGTTCTCAAATCCGATCCCCTCGTTCCCACCCGGGAGAGGACTTTCGGCGATGACAGAAGACAATTCCACCAGGAGAACGCAGGCGGAGGGGGCAAGATAATGCTCTCTGAAATCCGTTTTCATGGATGATGTATGGATGCTATTGATTACTAATCTGATAACCTACGCCTGGTGCGGCGCTTTCAGTAAGTCGAGGACGACCTTGACGGGGCTGAAGGTCTCAGCGGGCACCTCGACGAAAAGGGTGTTCCAGCGGCTCATGGAGCCATTCCAGAGACCCGGGAGCTCCAGGGCTTTCAGCTCACGTCCCTGCCAGCTCTTCCGGCTGATGAAACCGGTCTCCTCGTCGACAAAATCGGCCAGGTGGAACTTCTCACCCTGATAGTCGTACACGCAGCAGACGATATCGACAGGATTGAAATGCGTGGCCGACTGCAAGGCGGCTACGGCCGCGGGGTCATCCGGATTGATCTGCACGCTTTCCAGGATCTGCAGTGAAGTGGAGCCATCCTCTTCCTTGATCAGGAAAGGTCCCCCGCCCGGCTGACCCTCGTTGCGGACCATGCCGCACACGCGGATCGGACGGTTCAGTTTCTCACGGATCGCTTCGACCCGCGAGCGGCAGTCCTTCGCCAGCGGCATGTCGATGCATAGTTCACTGGACAGGAATTCTTCAATCTCCTGGCAGAGGGCCTGGACCTCGGGAGTCCCGAAGCGGTCCTCCTGCAGGCCGTTATGGGCCGGAACGATGAGAAAAGGCTCGAATCCCCGGATCCCTTCCATCGTGGCCATATCCAGTTCCGTAAGGTACATGTAGATCTTATCCCTGAGTTCCAGGCACTTGCCCATCAGGACTTTCTTCCATTTGGCAGTGAGCGGAAGGAAACGCTCGTTGGAGACGTTGTCGATGTTCTTGATCGAGACCAACTCTTCTTTGACGGCGTCCAGGTTGTGGATCAAAGCCCCATGTCCGGCAGGACGGAAAAGCATCGACCCGTCGTCTTTCAGGAATGGCTTGTTGTCCATATCCACCGCCACCGTGTCCGTCTCCGGATCCTGGAAAGTGAAACGCACGTTGTAGCGCACGCCGTATTTCGCCTCATATGCGTCCTTCACCTCCGCCAAGACCGCCTCGAAGAGCGCCTTGTGCTCCGGCGAAATGGTGACCGTCAGATTGACGCTGCCATCCTCGTTGCGCATATATGCCTGTCCCTCGACCAAATGCTCCGCGAAGGCAGTCCTGCACTCCCCATCCGCATAGCGATGGAATCGGATCACACCCTTAGGCTTGGAACCATAGCCCAGGCCCACATCGGTCAGGACTTTCTCCGCCACGGAGCGACGGAACGCCTGGGAGTCCACAATCTCAGGTCCGAACAGCTCTGCCGACCAGAATGCGAAACGGTCGATCGAGGCGGCGAGTTTCGCAACCGCAGACTGCGGATCGACATCTTCGCCCTTTTTCAATATATCTAGTCCAGCGAAGATATCCTTGAACATCCGGGAGGCAGCTCCGGACGCCGGAACGAACTTACAACGGCCACGGACAGGAAAAGCGGGCTCATAGGCCACTGCAGCTTCTGTTTCTTGTTCAGAAAGCTGACAGATCCCACGCTCGGGAGTAGCCGGCGCGATGAGGTTGAGCCAGGGAAAACCTTTCTTGAAGCGTTCGACTTGAGATTCGACTTTATTCATAATTTCAAATGCTTGGTTATTCGACATAAAACTCCCGGCGATAGCTATAATTGAGCCGCAGGTTCTCAAATCCGGCAGGATTCATCCGGAACATGAAATCATCCGTAAAGATCGGATAATTGTATGACAGCACCGAAGCTATTTCCCCCTGGGGCTTACCCTTCAGGTTCAACTTGATGGCCTCCAGCTCCGCGATCGGTGTCTCGGGATAGAACTCATACAAAGGCTCGATTCCGAAGAAGCGGGCGATGGCACGGACCGCCAGCGCCGTACCGTTCTGCTTTCCCTGATAGGAATAACCGGCGATATGCGGCGTCGCGATATCCACCCGTTCGACCAGGTCCAGATTGATATAAGGCTCGTTATTCCAAGTATCGATGATGACCGCCCCGAGACGGGGAATGGCACGCAACAGGGACGGCTCATCCACCACCTCACCGCGCGCTGTGTTGATGAACAGGGCGCCCGGTTTCATCGCCTGAAAAAAGGCATCGTCCGCCATCTTCCGTGTCTGTTCCGACAGCGGGACATGCAAGGTCACGGCGTCGGACTGCTCCAGCAGAGTCTCCAGGGAGCAGAAAGAATCGGGGCCTTCGGCCGCAGCGCGGGGAGGATCGCAAAGCAAGGTCCTCAAACCGATATGGCGGGCCATCGCAGCGACACGGGACCCGGTGTTCCCAACGCCCACGATACCCAGCGTCTTGCCTTCCAGGTCGATGGACTTCCTGGCGGCGATGCCGTACAGGGCGGCGAACACATAGTTCATCACTCCAACCGCATTGCAGCCGGACGCCGTTGCGAAGTGGATGCCATGTTCCAGGCAATACTCATGGTCGATATGGTCGGAGCCGATGCTTGCCGTGGAAATCATCCTGACGGACGACCCGTCCAGCAGATCGGCATTGCACTTCGTACGCGTGCGGATCACCAGCGCGTCGGCATCCCGGACATCATCGGAAGTGATGTCCTTACCCTCGAGATACACGACTTCGGCATAAGGCTCGAAGAGGTTTTCGATAAACGGAATGGTCTTATCTACAACGAATTTCATTTCAGAATCAATTCTTCCACATACTTGACTTGAGGGTCGTCCTTCAGGAAAAGCTCGTCCTCCCGGAGAATCTCATTGATGCGGTCCACCAGCTCCGCTTTCTGGAAGCCCAGCTGATTCCGAACCATGGACGAATTCAAAGTGATATATAGCTTCCCGTCCCGGAAATAGCGGCGCAGCGTATATCTGGACGCGCCCGAAGCGGCATCCCAGGCCTCGAAAATACGGCGCGTGTTGAGACCGGCGGAGAGTTTCATCGACTTGATGAACATCTGCACCAGTTCCTCCATAGCCACGGGGTCCTTCCTGCTGATACCGCCCAACCTTCGCTGCATAGGCTATTGTCTGCTGAATGTGCCAGCCACCGTATCGAAATAGGCGCTGTCGGAAGTAATCTCATCCACGATCCCCCGGATGCGCGCCTTATCCGTATCGGTCAGGAAAATCTGGCCGAAGTCATTGCCGGACACCATCTTCAGGAGATTGGAGACCCGGTGCATGTCCAATTTATCAAAGAGATCGTCCAGGAGCAGGACCGGCGGGTAGCCATATCGATCCTTCATGATCTCATACTGCGCGAACTTGAGCGAAACAAGGAATGATTTCTGCTGCCCCTGCGATCCACATTTCCGGATCGGATAGCCATCCATCTCAAAGATAAAATCATCCCGTTGCAGGCCGGCCGTCGTATATTTCAGCATCCGGTCTTTCTCCCGGCCGGCAGCAAGCAAATCCGCCAGGTCCCCTTTCTCCAAGTCCGATTTATAGCGGATGGACACTGTCTCGCGCCCCCCTGAAACCCGCTCATAATAAGTCTGGACGGCAGGGATCAGCGCACGGACGAATTCCTTCCTGCGCGCATGGAGCGGACGGGAAAGATCCGACAACCGGGCATCGTAGACCGCCAGGAGCCCCTCGTCGGCGATCCCGTTCTTGAGCAGCTGGTTGCGCATCGAAAGCAGCCGGTTGTACTGCTGCATCGAATTCAGGTACTCGCGGTCTAGCTGGGAAAGCACGGAATTGACAAAACGGCGGCGCTCATCCCCGGATTCGCTGACCAGCGAAGTGTCCGAAGGAGAAACCATCACCACAGGCAGGACGCCGATATGGTCAGAGATCTTGGGATAAGGCTTGTCATCCCGGCGCAGTTTCTTTTCGCCTCCCGAAGTGACGCGGATAGCGAAACGGGACAGCACGTCCGTCGGCATCCGATAGGTCCCGGCTATGGAAAAGGAGTCGCAGCCGTAACGGAAGTTGAACCGGTCCACGGACGAGAAGGCGCTCTTCGTCATCGAGAGATAGTAGATGGCATCCAGCAGGTTGGTCTTCCCTTCCCCGTTGTTACCCCAGATACAATTCACATTGGGAGAGAACTCCAATTCTTGGAGTTCGATGTTGCGATAGTCCTGGACGACGATTTTCTCGAGTATCGGCATGAAATACGGCTTCGGTCAATTTCAAAGATAGCGTTTTTTTGGATATCTTTGTCCAATAATCAGGAGAATATGGGACATCGCACAAAAGAGAGCAACAGCGCCTTTTTCTCGGGTGACCGCAAGTCACCCTGGCCGGTCGTTGCGATCTCGATGGTCGGCACTTCCATCTCAGGCGTTACTTTCATCTCCGTTCCCGGCTATGTCGCGGCGACACAGATGTCCTATATGCAGATGGTACTCGGTTTCTTCGCGGGGTACATCGCCATCGCCTTCATCCTGCTGCCGCTTTATTACAAGTTGGATTCTTTCAGTATCTACGGATACCTGTCCGGCCGTTTCGGGCCACGCAGCCGGACCACCGGCGCCGGGTTCTTCCTGCTGTCCAAATTCCTGGGCTGCGGAGTGCGGATGTACCTCACGGCCATCGTCTTGCAGATCATCCTCTTCGGGCCTCTGGGCATTCCGTTCCTAGTCAACATCCTGCTGACGATGCTGATCGTCTGGGGCTACACCTTCCGGGGCGGCGTCAAGACCCTCGTCTGGGTGGACATGCTTCAGACTCTCTGCATGGTCGGAGCCGTTATCCTGGCCATCATTTTCGTCTGCCACGCCCTCGGATTTGACTTCAAGGGACTCTGCACCGCCATCGGCGGGAGTCCCATGTCCCGCATCTGGTTCTTTGACAATCCGGCCGACAAACGCTTGTTCTGGAAACAATTCCTCGCCGGCGCCTTCACTACGGTCGCGATGACCGGCCTGGACCAGGACATGATGCAGAAGAATCTCTCCTGCAAGAACTTACATTCGGCCAAGAAGAACGTCCTGAGCTACGGATTCAGTTTTGTCCCGATCAACCTGCTCTTCCTCTGGCTGGGCGTACTGTTGTACCTCTACGGCGCACAGGTCGGACTCTGCGACGGCAGCGGACAACTGCTGGGAGGGCTCAAGGCGGATGAACTGTTCCCGGTCCTTGCAACCGGCAAGAATCCAGCGACCGGACTCCGCTATTTGCCGGCAGCCGTCGGCGTCGCCTTCGTCATCGGTCTGGTCTGCGCGGCGTTCAGCAGCGCCGGATCGGCCGTCACAGCCTTGACCACTTCTGTCACCGTCGATATCCTCGGTGCAGACCGGAAACAGGATGAAGCCACTCTGACACGCACCCGCCACCGGACGCATGCCCTGGTCTGCCTGGTCATGGCCGGCCTGATCTATGCCTTCCGGGCCATCGGCAACGGAAGTGTCATCAATGCGGTCTATGTCGTAGCCAGCTACACCTATGGTCCCTTGCTGGGACTGTATGTATTCGGCCTTTTCACCCGCTTGCGGCCCCGAGATTCCTGGATTCCGTGGATCTGCATCGTCTCCCCCCTGCTCTGCCTGGTCCTGAGCCAGGGCGCCCCGCGATGGTTCGGCTTTGAAATCGGCTACGAGCTCCTGCTCATCAATGCAGGGTTTACGATGATCGGGCTTGCCATCGCATCCATCCGGAAGGAGACAAGCCCGACACAATCGAAACAAGTGAAGGATCAGAAACGGTAGCTCAAGCCGGCCATCCAAGTGCCGGAAAGGGATTCCGATGCCATCAAAAAGGCGAAATCAAGCTCAAACCCGGCGAAACGGGCACCTCCGCCCAGTCCCAAGAAACTCGGGATAGCGGCCCCTTTGGAGGCATAGCGATAGCCCCCGCGCAGGAAACCGGCTCCACCGATGCCGAGATCCAGGCCTGCCGCGACGGAATAATTCCCGCTGAAATAATAATCGGCGTCGAGCGCAGCCCGCAAGGCGATATTCTCGAAGTCGAGACCATAATCAGCGGCCAATTTGACCGAGGAAGGCAGCGGATAGCCGTCCCCTACCTTACCGCCAAGATGGGCGACACCGGCAGCGACATTCAGGCCCGCCACACGGTACTGCGCCATTGCCGTCACCGAGAACACCGAGAGGCTGTAATCAGACAGTAAGGCTTCCTTCGCATAACCGGCCGTAACACCGAGGGAGAATGACTCCGTGAACGCAATGCCGGCACCGGCGCGCAACAGCACGTCGGAGGGCTTGAAGGACGATGAAGGCTCGATATCCAGTCCGGGATAACCCTGGCGGGCAAAACCAACGGAAAGGACGAATTTCTCGTTTACATGTCCCGTGACACCGGATGCGATGTTCCCGGCACCCGCATAGTGCGGAGCCCAGGAAGCATAAGAGACTCCGGCTTCCACTTTGGAAGAAGAGAAAGCGGCCGCCGCAGGATTGCCGAATGCCGCGAACGCCTGGTTCTGTGACGTCATGGACTCTCCTGCACCGGCCATTCCCAAGCGGACGGGATCACGGTCCACCCTGAGCACGCCGAAAGCCTCATTGCCCTCGGCAGATGTCTGGGCGCTGAGGGTCAGGCCAGACAGGGACAGCACGAGCACGAGAATCGAAAAAGTATGGATTCGTTTCATATTCATCACTTTTTGACGACAGAACGCTTGATCGTGTCACCCGCGATATCGGCATACAAGGTGTACAGACCGGGAGAGAGACGCTGCGTGTCCAGCACGACTGGATTGAACGCGCTGAACTGACCGCTGGTTTCCGCGACCACCGTACCGGATGCAGACACCAGACGGACCGTCGTAGGTGCTTCCTTCTCATCCGCCAGGATCGTGAGCCTGTCCTTAAAGACCGTCCCTTCCAGCAAAGTCAGTTTTTCACCGGGAGCACGCACCAGCACCGGGATATCACAACGGGCGCTCGCACCCATGGCATCAAAGGCCGAAACGCGCACTTGCCCGAGTCCGAGGGCGCGGGCCGTGATGCTGACAGTCTTTCCATCAATAATCTCTGCACCCAGGATATCGGTATCCAGGCTGTTGACCTTATACTCCAGGACTACCCCGTCCTCATCAGAGAAATGGGACGGAAGCTCAATGGACACACTCTGGCCAACGGAAGGCAGGACGAAGGGCTCTATCGGCGAGGAAAGGACGGGCGCGACATTCTCAAGTACGGAGTAATTGAAAGTCCGCAGGGATCGGGCGCCGAAACGGTCCGAAACGATCAAGGTCGCCTGGAAAGAAGCCGGAGCCCGGACAGCCTGGCAAGTCAGGCGGAAATGCCAGCGCCCGTCTTCATACTCCCGGAACGTGGCCCGCCCGTTGGTCTGGAAACTGACCTGAAGCGTATCCAGGTCAGGATCTGCCAGCGTGAAGGGCACATCTGCTTCCTGATACTGACGGAAGACAAATGAAGCATCCGGGTCCAACGTGATCGTCGGTTTCCCATTCTCGCCGGTACGGATTTTCTTGATCGGAGACAACTCCGAATAGCGTCGTCCATAACTATAGGCGGCCATGGCCAGATAATAATCCGTATCCGGCTCCAAACCCAGCAGCGAAATGCTGCGTGGCGCCATCGGGGCCTCCGGATCAGCGATGATCAGGTGGGAGGATTCGATGCCTTCATCCAGCATCGTAAGGCTCGTATTCTTCAAAGCCGCCTCAGACCGGGCCGCAAGGGCTACATAACCGTAAGCTCCCGCACCGCCATTGAAATCCACCCGCAGGTTGTGTCCCAGCGGTACGGCGGTGAAATCCTCCACAGGAGAAGGAACTCCGCCGTCACCGGTCACAAAGGCCCCATAGGCATCCACCAGGTTGCCGACGGGACGGCTGCCGGTGCCCAGACCGATGTCACGGGCGCCTTCCAGCAAACGGGACTTCAGGTCGTCGACGGTAAAGCCTTGCCCTCCGAAGAATGACAGGACCAAGGCCGCGACACCGGATACGTGGGGACAAGCCATCGAGGTTCCGGAATAAGACACATACGAGCCACCAGGATAAGTACTGATGATACTGGATCCTGGTGCGCACCGGTCTACCCAGTCTCCATACTTAGAAAAATAGGCACGGCTGCCGTTCGCGGAAATCGCACCGACAGCGAGACAGGGCTCGTCATTGGCAGG
>JAEEGH010024623.1_pt1 | contig 12135 bp, 12 predicted proteins | sample 9134181 | NCBI WGS metagenome assembly JAEEGH01 (sample SAMN16246544, study PRJNA631951) | gut metagenome | biome: gut microbiome; feature: rumen; material: DP-attached | host: Bos | place: Iran: Karaj | collected 2018-10
GAGGTGAAAGAATGATGAACAGGTATGAAATGATCTACATCATCGACGCCGATCTGGAGGAAGCCGCCCGCAAGGAACTGATTGAGAAGGTTTCCGCTCTGATCACAAACAATGGTGGTGAGATCGAAAAGGTCGATGAAACATGGGGCAAGCGCCGCCTGGCCTATGCGATCGACTACAAGACCGAAGGCTGGTACGTGCTGGTGAACTTCAAGGCACCGGTCGACCTGCCCCGCGAGCTCGAGCGTAACCTGCAGATCAACGAGAACGTTCTCCGCTATCTCGTGATCAAGCTGGTCGAGAAGCGTTCTTCGGTGAAGCCCCGTGCCGAAAGGCCCGCTCCCGTTGCCGCTCCTGTGGAAGAAGCTCCCGCCGCTGAGGAAGCAACTCCTGTCGCTGAGGAAGCTCCCGTCGAAGCCGCTCCCGCTGAGGAAGCCGCTGCCGCCGAAGCTGCCCCCGCTGATGACGCAGAGTAAGATCTGAGAGGAAAGCAACATGAATAAACTGACGATCATCGGAAATCTGACCCGCGATCCTGAACTGCGTACGACCTCTGCCGGCGTGAATGTATGCGACTTTACCGTTGCGGTAAACCGCAGGCAGCGCCGTGACGCTCAGAACGGCCAGCCCGAAGCGGATTTCTTCCGCGTTTCTGCCTGGCGTGAGCGTGGAGAACTCTGCGCAAAGTACCTGGCCAAGGGCCGTAAGGTTTGCGTTATCGGACCGGTCAGCGTCCGGACCTACACAGGCAACGACGGAACAACCCGTGCCAGCCTGGAAGTTACGGCTGATGAAGTTGAGTTCCTTTCTTCCCGGAATGACGGAGACGCCGCCGGCGGATATGCCGCGCCTGCTGCTCCCGAAGCTCCCTCTGCAGATCCCCAGGCAGCCGGTTTCACAGCTGTGGAAACCGATGAACTGCCGTTCTAACGCTCGAAAAGGAGGTTAAAGCCCTATGTCTGAAGATCGTGGCGAAAGAAGGCCGCGCCCCCGCGGAGGACGCCGTCCCCGCCGGAAGGTTTGCAGCTTCTGTGTTGACAAGATCGAATACATCGATTACAAGGATATCAATCGTCTGCGCCGCTTTACCAACGAGCGCGGCAAGATCCTGCCCCGCCGGATGAGCGGCAACTGCGCCAAGCATCAGCGTCAGCTGAGCGAGGCCATCAAGCGCGCACGTGCCATCGCCTTGATGCCCTACACGGTGGAATAAGATCATGTATAAAAACTGCTCCGTACCGGAGCAGTTTTTTTGTTTGGCAAAACAGGGAAATACGTTATAATGGAACTGCAGTAAACAAACCATACAGGCAGGGGATCGGAATGAGAAACAAAAAAACGCATTCCAGAATGGCGACGCGCATGATCGGCGCCATTGTGCTTTTGCTTGCCGTGTTCGGGATTGTTGTCAGCACGCTCGGCTTCCTGGTTTTTTCCAACTCTGTGGAGAAGGAATACACCGCGACAACCTACCGTATGGCTGAAACAGCAACCACTCTGGTGAAGGGAGACCATCTGGAAGCCTATCTGTCCGGAGAAGAACAGGCGGAATATGAACAGACCGCCGGATGGCTGGATGAATACTGCCGGCATATGGGGGTCTCACTGGTTTATGTGATCCGGGTGGACCGGAGTGATTACGGCCGCTTTGTTTCTGTTTTCAATTCCGTGAACAACAGTGTGGACAATTCTTCATATACGGTATGGGAGTGCGGGTATCAGCGGAACACGACCAATGAGGAATACAGGGAAAAGTACAGGATGCTTTACGAGCAGCAGTCCGAACATGAAACGGTTTTCCGCCGGGATACAACGGACGGGCAGCATCCGCATATCACTTCCATGGTGCCGCTGAAGAATTCAGCCGGTGAAGTGGAGGCGATCCTGTGTATACAGCGGCCGATCCGGGAAATTGATGACGCAAGGCGTCCCTATATGATTACGATCGGCTTGCTGACTGTGGCGATTGCAGCGATTGCCGCAATCCTGGCTGCGATTTATCTCAGGAAGCGGGTGGTTAAACCGATCCGGAAGGTTTCGGAGGAGGCAACCCGTTTCGCAAAGGAGAATACCCGGGGCGAACCGCTCGGAGACATCAGCAGGTATGAGGAGATCACCAGCCTTGCCGGTTCCATTGATACGATGGAAAAGGATATGGTGAATTATATCAGGAACCTGACTGCCATTACGGCGGAAAAGGAACGGATCGGCACAGAACTTTCACTAGCCCGGACCATTCAGGCCAACTCCATTCCCAACACTTTCCCGGCTTTTCCGGACCGGAAGGATCTGGATATTTTCGCATCCATGACACCGGCCCGTCAGGTCGGCGGCGATTTCTACAACTTCTTCCTGATTGATGATGATCATCTGGCAACGGTAATCGGCGATGTTTCCGGAAAGGGAATTCCCGCGGCGCTGTTCATGATGGTCACGAACATCCTGATCAGTGACCGGACGGTTATGGGCGGAACGCCGGGAGAGATCCTGACCTTTGTAAATAAAAGCATCTGTGAGCACAATCAGGCGGAGATGTTTGTGACTGTCTGGCTGGGAATCCTGGAACTGTCCACCGGAAAACTGACGGCGGCCAATGCAGGCCATGAGTATCCTGCGCTGCTGCGCGCCGGCGGCCGTTTTGAACTGCTGAAGGACAAACACGGTTTTGTGGTAGGCGGAATGGACGATGTGAAATACAAAGACTATGAACTGCAGCTGCAGCCGGGTGACAAGCTGTTTGTTTATACAGACGGGGTTCCGGAGGCAACTGATGCGGACCAGCAGCTGTTCGGGACGGAACGGATGATTGAGGCGCTGAATCTGGACGCCGGCGCGGCACCGGAGCAGATCCTGGGGAATGTACAGGCCGCGGTTGACCGGTTTGTCAAAGAAGCGGAACAGTTCGACGATCTGACGATGCTGTGCCTGGAGTACAGGGGAAAGTCGTAACCTGTGTTTTTTCGGGCAGACAGAAGCGGCGGGGCATCAGCCCCGCCGCTTTGTCTCATTGCCCGTTTTCCGGGATTTACGGCTCGATGATTTCATAATCGCAGGCAACAGATGCGCTGCGTACTTCATGCATGCGTTTTTTTACCGGCATGTGGACCGGGTGTGTCTGGTAGGCGTCAAAGGCTTCCCGGGTCTCAAATTCGGTAATCAGGGCAAGATCGTAGGAACGTTCGCTGTGCAGGAAGTCTGCGCCGGCTTCCAGGCTGGCCATGCCTTCGATCTTTCCCTTCATACCGTAGAAGTTTCTGACCAGCTGAGGGATTTCATCTTTGAACTCATCCTTGATTTTGAACATGACAATATGACGGATCATGGGGTATCCTCCTGTGTGTTGTTTTCCGGATGAAGGCGTTTCCAGGCCTCCACCGCTATTTCCGGCAGCAGGTGGTACAGGATCATCAGATCGCCGTTTTTCCTGCTGCGGGTTTTTTCATTGACGGGAATATAGGTCAGGTCGTTGATGTCTTCCTTTTTCGGTGCATTTGCGGTAAACACATCCCAGGCTGCCTCCTCCATCGCTTCTGATTCCGGGAGCCCGGCGAGGAGGGCGGCTTTTTCCTTTGCCCTGCGCAGGGCGTCGTAAATGCCCAGTACGCCGCAGACCAGCGCGGCAATCCCCAGCAGGATGAATACCTGCCGGCTTTCCCTGACAAAGAGGACGGTGGCCGCAATGACTGCCAGCCCGGCTGCGAATACGGCACCGAAGGAGAGCAGCTGCGGTTTTGCGGCTTTGACCGGATTCAGGGACAGGTTCAGCTGTTCCCGCGCGCAGGACGCGCATACCGCAGCCTGCTTTTCATCCCCCAGCGCCTGTATGCGGCGTTCCCCGCCCACGCTCCTGACATGAAGCGTGCGGACTTCCAGCGCACGGATCGGGTAGGCGGCCTGTCCGGCACACCTGATGCATTTATCTTCCATGGGATTATCCTTCCGCTTTCATGATAAAGGCGAGGACCACGGTCCTCGCCTGAAAGGAACCAACAGGAATTATACCACAATGAACTGGGAGAGCACCGACAGCATCAGGCTGGCCAGCAGCAGGATGATGGCGCCGCCCAGGCGGGAGGAGATCTGTGCGAAGGGCATCAGTTCCATCCGGTTTGCGGCAGACAGCACCGCCACGTCGCCGGTACCGCCCATGTTGGACATGCACAGGCCGGCCGTGACACCGGATTCGAAGGGATAGAAGCCCACCAGTTTGCCGATGAGCGCGGCACCGACGAACGCGCCGATACAGGTGGCTGCGCACAGCAGCAGGTAGGTCAGGCTGAAGGAGGAGATAACGGTGGCAATCTCCAGGTAGCAGATGCCGATACCGACCAGCAGCATGTTCGTCAGGTTCTTCATAATGAACTGGAACCACTGGTAGCAGGCGATCTCGATCCGCTCCGGAATGATATTGGTGATTTTGCAGATGGCCACGGTGATGATCATCCAGGCATAGGCATGGATGGTGATTCCGGTGCCCAGCGCCTTCCAGGCGCCCGCCAGGATGAAGCCCCAGGCGAAGAACGCACCGGAGACCAGCAGGCCGATACCCATGTTCGGCAGGCTCAGGGCATCCCGCTTGGCCTGCATCTCGGGACTGATTTCCAGTTCCTTGGGATCGATGGAGCCGGCCTGCATCAGGGCGCCGTTTCCGTTCAGCTTGCCGCGGATGACCTTGACCAGGATACCGGCCAGCACGATGGAAACGGCATTGCCGATGGCGACTGCCGGCGTCATGACGGACAGCGCCTGTGCGGCCGACATTGAACTGCTGGATTCAAAAATCTTGGAAAGCGGGGTAGCGCCGGCTCCCATGCCGCCGCCCATGATCGGCAGGGCAATCAGCAGCAGGGCGTTCATAACCGGATAGCCCATGATGGCCGCGATACCACAGCACAGGCCGAAGGCCAGGATCAGGCCGCCGAAGATCGCGGGGAAGTATCGGGCAGCAGCCTTAATCAGCAGCTTGCGGTTCATGCCCAGGATGGAACCGGTGATCAGCGCAGCGATGTACCAGTCAAGGAAAGCGCCGTCGCCTTTGAAGAATTTATTGATGTTTCCCACCAGATCGAGCTTTCCGAAGGGAAGGGTCATGTTGTAGATGGTTTCGCCGTCCACGGTTTTCGCGGCCGGAAGGATCCCAAAGTAGACCAGCAGTGCCGAACCGAAGATGCATACGATGGCGCCGCCGCCGAGGAAGTCCTTGATGATCGGCGTGTGATCGCCGATCCAGCCCAGGATTGTTCCCAGAACAATCATAAACAGGAAACAGCCGGCCATGCCCGCAGGAAGGACACCCAGATAGGTGGCCGCGATCGTCACCAGGGTGACGATTCCGAAGACCGGCAGGGGAAGGTTAAACAGCTGGAATGGTTTTTTCTCCTTGGGTGCGGTAGTCACAGACACTCCTCCTTAAATTATAGTGGGATCCGAACCGGGATCAGAGCCTGGCAACACCGCTGTCGCGGGCTGCCTTCGCAACCGCCGCTGCCACGGCGGGTCCGATACGTTTATCAAAGGCCATCGGGAGAATATAGTCGGATTTCAGTTCTTCATCGGAGACCAGACCGGCCAGTGCATGAGAAGCAGCCTGCTTCATTTCTTCGTTGATGTCCCTGGCGCGTACGTCCAGTGCACCGCGGAAGAGGCCCGGGAAGCACATGACGTTATTGATCTGGTTGGGGTGGTCGCTCCGTCCGGTGCCGACCACTGCCGCACCGGCAGCCAGCGCTTCGTCCGGCTCGATTTCCGGAACAGGATTGGCCATGGGGAAGATGATGGGTCCCGGAGCCATGGAGCGGACCATGTCCTGGGATACGATATGCGGCGCGCTCACGCCGATAAAGACATCAGCGCCTTTCATTGCGTCCGCCAGCTTGCCGGAGAACTTCTCCGGATTGGTGATCTTCGCCATTTCTTCCTGGGCCGGGTTCATCTGTTCACCCTCGCAGAGAATGCCGAAACGGTCCACCATCTTCAGATGCTTTACGCCCAGGTTCAGCAGGTGCTTGCCGATGGCGATGCCTGCGCTGCCCGCACCGTTGATGACGCATTTTGCTTCCCCGATGTCCTTTTTCACGACCTTCAGGGCGTTGATCAGCGCGGCGCCGACCACAACGGCGGTACCGTGCTGGTCATCATGGAACACCGGAATGTCGCACAGTTCCTTCAGCCTGCGCTCAATCTCAAAGCAGCGGGGGGCAGCAATATCCTCCAGGTTGATGCCGCCGAAGCTGCCGGAGATCAGGTAAATGGTTCTGACGATCTCGTCCACATCCTTGCTGCGGATGCAGAGCGGGAACGCGTCCACATCGCCGAAGGCCTTGAACAGGGCGCACTTGCCCTCCATAACCGGCATGCCGGCTTCCGGCCCGATATCGCCCAGGCCGAGCACCGCGGTACCGTCGGTAATGACGGCGACCAGATTGTGCCGGCGCGTCAGCGTGAAGGATTTATCATAATCCTTCTGGATTTCCAGGCAGGGCTGGGCAACGCCCGGCGTGTAAGCCAGCGACAGATCGTCCTTGGTCTGAACGGGAACACGGGAAACGACCTCGATTTTTCCCTGCCATTCACCATGCAGACGAAGGGATTCTTCAGCATAGTTCAAAGAGGCTCCCTCCTTATGAGTGTTTTTTGATTGTATTTATTATAATGGAGAAATCGGAAAATAACAAGACCAAATATGGCAAATAATGGGTTTCCCTTGAACCGGCAGAATTCAGGGGATATAATAAAACGGCACAGAAAAAAGGGGGTGGGGCAGATGCTGGAAAGCTTTATGGTTGCCTTCAATGCGGTAGCACCTTTCCTGATCCTGCTGGGGATCGGGTTTGCCGCGGTGCGCCTGAAGCTTGCGGACCGGCCTTTCATGGACCGCCTGAATGCCCTCAATTACAAGGTTTTCTTCCCTTTCCTGATGTTCAATAATGTCTACAGCGCGAAACCGGAGAACATGCCGTCCGTAAAGCTGATGGTGACGGGCGTTCTTTCTGTTTCCCTGCTGGTGGTCCTGCTGGTCATCCTCGTTCCGAAACTGGTCAGGGAGAATCCCCGCCGGGGCGTAATCATCCAGGGGATTTTCCGCAGCAATTTCATCATCTACGGCATTCCGCTGACCACCTACGTCTTCGGCACGGAAAAGTCTTCCATCTGCGGGATGATGATCATGATCATGGTTTCGCTGTTCAATGTGGCGGCCGTGATTGTGCTGGAGATGTTCCGGGAGGGCGGAACGGTCCGCCCGAAGCAGCTTTTGCTCGGCATCGTAAAGAATCCGCTGCTGCAGGGCTGTCTTGCGGGCCTGGTGTTTTACCTGCTGCAGATCAGGCTGCCTTCCTTCATTGCCTCGCCGGTATCATCGCTGGCAGGGCTGGCCACAACCCTCGCGCTGGTGGTTCTCGGGGCAAACCTGAAATTTGACGAACTGAAAAAGAACAGCCGGACAATCAGCATTGTGCTGGCGGTCCGCCTGGTTATCCTGCCCGTTGTGATGCTGGTTTTTGCTTACATGATCGGCCTGCGGGGGGTGGAACTGTTCCTGATCCTGATGATCTTCGGCACGCCCGTGGCAACTTCTTCCTATCCCATGGCCCAGAATATGGGCGGAGACGGGCAGCTGGCCGGCCAGCTGGTCTTTGTCAGCACGGTTGCGTCGCTTGCGACCATTTTTGTCTTCATTTTTACGCTGTCCCGGCTTGGGCTGCTGGTATGAAGCTGTTCCTGAAGGCAGTATGAAAAACAGGCTCCCCTTTTTTACGGGAGCCTGTAATCATTCTTCGGGGATGGCGGAAGGAATCACGATTGTTTCGTTGATCTGGATCATGCTTTCCGTGCTGCTGAGCAGTACCGGATGATTCATGGCGCGGTTCAGTTCCTGCCGGAGCACGGAATTGCTGTCCTCCAGCGAGGTAATGCCGGCAGAGAGCTTCCCGATCCGTTCGCCGCCGGCGTACAGCGCACCCATATCCGCCAGCAGGATTCCAATGAAGAGCAGCAGGATCAGCAGCAGCGCCGCTGTCAGGGCATCCCACCGGATTCCCTTTGCGGAGAAAACGGGAAGCGCGGTTCTTCTTTCGGAAATGACGTTCCGGCGGCGGGTGGAACTGATTTCCATTCCGCGGGTCCAGTCCTGAATCTGACGGGACGCCGGAACAGGCCATGCGCTTTGACGGCGGGGGTCGGCAACAGCTCCTCCCAGGCGGGAGGATACGTATCCGTCCGATGATTTAATACGCAGGACCGTCAAGGCTGCTTCCCCATTTCGTTGTATTTTATCGGGCGCTATTATACCATATCTTGTGGGTCATAGTATTACCAATTTGTTAAAAAATACGTACAATCACTGAAAAAACAGGATTTCAGGCCTCATAAGGCAGGAAACGGGGTATTCTCTGCAGATCCGGCTGTATCAAACCGCCCTCACCTGTGTGAGATCTGTCCGGAATTACGGTCCGGTCTGCAGCCAGGAGCCGTCAACGGCGTTCACATAGCCGTTTTCGACGCGCCAGGCCAGTGTGGCAATGACTTCTGATCCTTCCGGATGAAGAAACCAGCACTTTTCGGGAGCCTGGCCTGTTTTGCCGGCAGCCGCGAAGACCGCGGTGACCGCTTCTTCGGAAAGGAGGCTGTCTGCCTGCGCCAGGGGTTCAAAAGTACACCAGTTCCCGTCAACAGACAGCAGGAGGTTTTCGTCGGAGAATACGACCTCGATATCATACCTGCCGGCGGAGAAACCGGACAGGCTCCCGGCGTCAGACAGGGATGCTTCAGACCGGCGGAGCGGCAGGCCGTCCAGCGTTTCCTCAAAAACCGCTTTCCGGCTGGTCCTGCAGCCGGTAAACCTGCCGCAGGAAGCAAAGAAAAGCGGTTCCGCTTTCCAGTGTTCCCCGTTGAGACCCAGCTGTTCCAGCACTTCAGCCGCGGCGGTTACGGTCTCCTCCGCGCGCGGTGCGTCAAAGCCGCTTTCTTCGGGGAGGATATTCAGGTCATTGTCGTACAGGTATGCCGGATCATCGCCGTATACCCAGACAATCCGGATGCGGTCCGGGGTAACGGGACCGTTATGGCTTGTCACCGGCAGATCCCTGCAGAACCGGGAAAGACACAGCATGGAAATGCTCCGGGGACTGCATTCCCAGGGAGCTGCTTTCCATTCTGTCACCTGTTTTCCGTCCGCAGGGGAAGCGTTTTCGGATCCGGCTGAGAAGAAGGAAAAAACCAGCAGGAGACAGCACAGGAGGCAGGCTGCTTTTTTACTTATCATCGCTGATCTCCTCCTGTCCGTATTCATGGTCATAGTAGCTGTCGAGCCGCGCGGCGGATGCGGCGTCGTAATACTCAATCAATACTGCCGTACCGGTGAGGTAGGATACATATACTTCACAGACTGAATCATCCGTCAGGGTGATCCGGATTTTTGCGCAGTAGCCGAGGTTGTTGACGCTTGATTCTCCCTGCGGCTGAACCAGGCTGATTTCCGGGCTGCCGTCCGTGCACAGGGATTTGACCGTCTCCCCGGCAACCAGGGACCAGCGCGGAGCCCAGGGATCCATCCGGATGTCCGAGCGGAGCCTGGTTCCCTCATAAACGGCAGGATCGGCGACCACCGTTGCCATAATCAGCTTTCCGGTTGAGAGTTCAATATAACCGCTCCAGCTGCGGCCCGTCGCATCGTGGCTTTCTTCAAACGCGGCTGAATAGGTTTTCCGGCTGTCCTCCCAGACACTGTCGGGCGTGCCGATGTTTTCCGAGTCGATGGTGCGTACCGCGGAGAGGGGCATGCCCAGCCGTGAACTCAGCTCCTGCCTGAGCCGGTTTTCATAGCTGTTGATTTCATTCGGTGTGGAATCCTGTCCGGGATTGTCGCGGGCGTAGATCCGGAGCAGTTCGTCATCGGTCAGGCGCCGGGCGGGAAGAAAGTCGAAAATCCCTTTTCCGTTGAACACGTTATCAAAATCGGCACTCAGGGTGACACGGCCGATCCCGTCATCCGTTACCGGGGCGGTAAAGGAAGTTTCCGGCCGGAGCCCGGCCCGGAAATACTGTTCGCCCAGGGCTGCATACCGTTCCCGTTCATCACTTCTCCAGTCCCGTGTTCCTGTAATGGCGCCGCCCCGCATGCAGTTGTGCCAGTTCAGCAGATCCGCGTCGAACCGAATGCCGGCTTCCCGGAAAGCATCCACGAGCTGCAGCAGTTCCGCGTCCCTGAGCTCCCGGCCGGGCAGAATCAGGTACCATTCCTCTCCTTCATACTGCTCTGCGGGCAGCAGAATGAGGGAAAGCGAAATGTCTTCCAGCTGATTCAGGATGCTGCACTCCGGCTTTTCTCCGGCATCCATGCGGCGCCGGGCTTCGGAGAGCCGCTGCTTTTCAGTTTCGGTGAGTGCGGGTTCCATGTATGGATGCCGGTTTTTCTGTTCGTAAAAGGGTTCCAGGTCCTCAAACGCGTAATCGTCTGTCCTGATTACGGGAACCGGCATCGGCGCAGAAGTGGGCAGGATTTCCACGGCGTTTTCCGCTGCGGCGGACAGGGGTAGCAAAAGCGCCAGGAACAGGGCGGGTATCCGCTTCGCAACAGGCATTCCGGTCATCTCCTTCCGTCAGTATCATCGTCCGGCCGGCATACAGGACCGGCAGCCTGATTATGCCATGCCGGATGTAACAGAGTCATCAACGTCCTGTAAAGGACACGTAAAGACGACCCGGGTCCCCTTTCCGGGAACGGAGTCAAAGGACAGTGTTCCGTGATGAAGCTCTGCAATCCGCCTGCACAGGCTCAGCCCGAGGCCTGCGCCGCCATGCCGGCGGGTTCTTGCCTTGTCTGCCTTCCAGAAAGGTTCACATGCATGCTTCAGGGCATCCGCTGTCATGCCGGGCCCCTGGTCTTCCACGGAGAAGCCGCTGGTTTCAGCCGTCAGGATCACGGTTGTTCCCGGCGCTGAAACGTGGAGGGCATTGGCCGTCAGGTTGTCGCAGAGCAGGGAAAGCAGTTCTGGATCTCCGGAGATCCGGCTGTCCTGTCCCCGGACTTCGATGGTGATTTCCTTTGCCTGCTCCTGAAGCCGGGCAGCCGTGTCCGCCAGGAGACCGCGGACAGATACGGATTCGGTTTCCAGCTCTTCATGCCGCAGGACAGTCAGTTTCATCAGCTGCTGATCCATGTCGGTCAGCCGGTGGATTTCCCGGGCCATACTGTCAGCAATCCGTATCCGCTCTTTTTCCGGCAGCTCACGCTGCAGCAGGCGGGTATTGCCCAGCAGGGAGGTCAGCGGCGTCCGCATTTCATGGGCCAGCGCGTCCAGCAGGGTCTGCCGGGCTTCGCTTTCTTCCCGCAGCCGGGATTCCCTGTCTGCCACTGCGGTCTGCATATCTGAAAAAGCCCTGGCAAGCGTGCCGATCTCATCCCGCCTTCCGGTCGGAAGGGGGATGCTTTCACCGGTTTGTTCCGCCAGCATCCTGGATGCTTTCGTCAGCCGGCGGACCGGACGGATCAGCATCCGCGCGAAAACCAGCGTCAGGACGGTCAGCAGCAGGGCGGCCGCGGTGGCGGAACCGAAGGCGAGCATGCGGTACTGCGCTTTCAGGCGGTACAGGTCACCCATGTCCCGGAGCAGGACCATGGTCAGGCTGCGGTTTATGGCTTCGGCGACCGCATACTTTTCCGGCGTGCTTCGGGTATCCAGCATGGCGGCCCGCGGACTTTTCAGCAAGGCCTGGTAATCCGGCCCGGGAAGCTCCGCTCCGGCAATCGGAATGCCGTTCCAGCAGAAAACCAGCTCAATTCCCTGGCTCCGGTAATAGTCACGGAACTGGCCGGCATAGGCAACGGCATCCGAATAGGGCAGGTCCTTCATTTTGTTCTGGACCTCCCGGAACACGATGCTTTCTGTCATTTGTGTCCGCTGCTTTTCCTGCTCGAGGGAAAGCGTAAAACTCCGGCTGCTCATGAACCAGGCGAGGGAAAACAGGATGGGCAGCGTTACCAGCAGGATCAGCGCGGAAAGCTTTTTGCTCATGTCCGCCGATCGCCTCCTCCGGCCCAGCGGTATCCGTATTTGTAGACGGTTGCAATCGCGTGCGTTCCCAGCTTGGCCCGCAGGCGCTGTACATGCACATCCACCGTGCGCGTTTCGCCGA
>JAEEGH010024626.1_pt1 | contig 12135 bp, 12 predicted proteins | sample 9134181 | NCBI WGS metagenome assembly JAEEGH01 (sample SAMN16246544, study PRJNA631951) | gut metagenome | biome: gut microbiome; feature: rumen; material: DP-attached | host: Bos | place: Iran: Karaj | collected 2018-10
GGCTGAGGCAGTTCCTGAGATGAGGGTGAGGTTTACTACTTCTCATCCGAAGGATATGAGCGATGATACGCTTCATGTTATAGCTGATATGCCGAATGTCTGTAAGCATATCCACTTGCCTGTGCAGAGCGGTAGTGACAGTATTCTGAAACTGATGAACAGAAAATATACTCGTGAGTGGTATCTGAGTAGGGTAGAGGCAATTAAGCGTATTGTTCCTGATTGCGCTATTACTACTGATATATTCGTTGGATATCATTCAGAGACGGAAGAGGATCATCAGATGTCGCTCTCTCTTATGAAAGAGGTGGGATATGCTAGTGCCTTTATGTTTAAGTATTCTGAGCGCCCCGGCACTTATGCTTCAAAGCACCTTCCTGACGATGTTCCAGAGGATGTGAAGATTGCAAGACTTAACGAGATGATTGCCCTTCAGAACGAGCTTTCTGCCGAAAACTACAAACTTGACGAGGGTAAGGAGTTTGATGTTCTTGTAGAGAATTACAGTAAGCGTAGCCGAGAGCAGCTCTGCGGTCGTACAGAGCAGAACAAGATGGTGGTTTTCGACAAAGGCAATCACCATATCGGTGAAACCGTTAGGGTAAGAATTACCGGAAGTACCTCTGCCACGCTGTTCGGAGAAGAGGTGTAAAAAACTTTCATATTACTATAAGTTCCCCTTTGGAATACGAACTCCAAAGGGGAATTTTCTTTTGTGTGGTTCCTATTGCTTGAATAGTCTAATGTATTTATAAAATCAGATAAAGATTAGATATAAAGAAGATAATAGAATCAAGATAGGGATTTTATTTTTTCATTATACTTTAGATAATGCAAAAACACACGATTTTGCATTGTTTTTGTTTAATTAATACGCAAAAGTATGCAAATATGTGTTGCAAATGCGCCGAACAGTCTTAAATAATACTAAAAATATTGATAATAATTGTAAAAGTGTGTTGTATTTTGACTGTTATTGAAATATTTTTCATACTTTTGCACTATTGCATGGCGATACAAACGTAGTCAACACATAAGAATACATAAAGACGAATGATGAGACCTATTATAACTACATCTCTATTATCTGTCCTCCTTATCTTGAGTGTTTAAGCTCTGTCACAAGATGTGTGGTTTCGTAAAGAAACGCAAAGAATTCCTATTGCTCATACATCGTTGATGGGAAGTCTAAGTGTTCTGAGTGAAAAATGACGAATTTTCATTGCTTTTATCACCACCAGAGGGGGATGTCCGCGCCTCTTTGGTTTTGGCGAAATACTAATTCTGCGGACACAAATTTAATAATAAAACCTATAAAATGAAAAAATTTTTACTTTTATTATCATGTTTTCTGGCAACATGGTGTAGTGTGCAAGCAGGGTTGAAGGCAAGTACTTCAAGTAGCGAAACTTATGGTATGGAAAGTAGCACGAGACAGATGAATTCTGTTTTTGCTGCTTTGTATGGGGGTGATGGCCAGATAAGGTCTGCTTCTTACGATGCAAGTAACAGTACTATATATGTATCATATTCACTAAGCGGTGCTTCTAGCGCAAAATTGAGCTTGTTGTCAACTCGTACAGGAGGTATTGTTGCTGAATATTCTTTAAGTGTGAATGCATCTTCAACATCATTTAGAGTAGATCCTAAATTTGATGAAGGTCTATATGTACTACTTCTTTCTGTAAATGGTTATACCCGTTCTAACAAGGATGTAAGAATCACAGCAAGTGGAAGTATTAAGAGTTTCTCACCAAGTCTTAATAATAAAGAACTCACAGTTAGTTACGCTTTTGAACATGCTTCTGTTTATAGCGCTTCACTAAGAATATTTAATGGAAGTTCTCTGGTGAAGAAGGTGACTATTTCAAATCCAAATACTACAAGTAGCATTACATTTGACTCTTCTTCATTAACAGCAGGGAAAAGTTATACTTTTAAATTGTATTCTGGCGAAAACGAAATAAAACCTAGTACGAAGAATTACACAATACCTCTTCCTACAGGAACGCTGACACCTACATATATAGAAAATGGCAATTATGCCATAGTGAAGTATAGTTTGAAGTATTCTCGAAACAACCCTACGATAGCTATATATGACGAAACGGGTACAAAAATAAAGAGTATACCGATTTCGAATACAAGTACAACCCAAACTTTATATTTATATGATACCGTAGAACCTAATAAAACTTATCATATATATATATGCGAAAATGGGGTAAAAACGAGTATACATACAACTTTCATAACGAATACTAAAGAGGATAAGATTACAGCTTTGAAGTATAACGGTAGGATTGGGATTGACTTCACTCTCAAAAAAAGTGGAGTAAACGTAGGATTTAAGCTTATTTCTACTAGAACAGGTAGAACGTATGATTACACTTTTGGCTACTGTGGACAATCCACAGGATCATATTCTTTGTCACTTCCATCAGATGATAACGGCTATCACGGCTCTATTGTGTATGTAGTATTACTTGTGGTTGATGGCCAAATAAAACATGATAAGTCAATAGTTATTTACAAATAATAAAACTCATAAGTAATATTTGATTATTGTGGCACACCTATTTATAATAGGCTGTGCCACATTTTTATGTCCGTTCTTCCGCTCTTTCTCTTAGGATACTCCATAGATGCTCCATACATACTCCATAGATACTCCATAGATAGTCCATAGTTTCGATGGAGTATCTATGGAGAATTGATGGAGTATCTATGGATAATCAACAGCAGATTAGAAACAAAAAATAGAGTTTCACCTCCCGTGCGGGATGATGAAACTCTATCATTTATTTGTAGAGAAGGAATTTACTTCTTCTTTGCAACCTTCTTTGCTGGAGCAGCCTTAACAGGAGCAGCCTTGATTGGTTCTGCAGGCTTATCAGCCTCCAAACCCTCTATGCCAATGAGCTCAACCTTGAAGATAAGCATTGAGTAAGGCTTGATCTTGCCCTGATCTGCATCGCCGTAAGCAAGTTCGTAAGGGATGTAGAGCTCCCATGTAGAGCCTACAGGCATCATGGTGAGAGCCTCTGTCCAACCCTTGATGACCTGATTGCAACGGAACTTGGTGATTGGGTCGCTACGCTTGTAAGAAGAGTCGAAGACAGTTCCGTCGAGCAACTTTCCCTCATACTTTACCTTAACCTCCTGAGAAGCTGTAGGGATAGGACCTGTACCCTTTGTCAGAATCTTATACTGAAGACCAGAAGGAGTTGTTACGACACCTTCCTTCTTTGCATTCTCTGCAAGGAACTTCTTACCAGCCTCGCGGTTGGCTCCATAGAGTCTTTCCTGCTTGGCTTCGTGGTTAGCCTTCATACGAGCCTCGAAATAGCTTGCAGATGTCTGCTGATTGTAGATAGAGGTATCTTTCTTGAGGGCTGCAACGAAACCCTCGACGAATTTATCGCGTACGAGAGCCTCTGGGCTACCCTTGAGCTCGTTCTCAATGCTTGGGAACAAACGCTCCTTTAGCATCTTTGCAATCTCGATACCTGCGGCATGGGCATTGTAGCTTGGATCTTCAGTCTTATTCATTGCCTCTTTGAAACCTGCGATGAAGTCTGCCATATAGGCAGTATCAACCTTCAACTGGCTTGTGAGGTAAGGAATAAGTCCGTTTGTCTGAGACATACCTGCAGCATAGCTCAGAGTGTCGTTGCTGTTGGCAAGAACTGTACGTTCAGGAGCAGCAGCGGGGGTGATGCTTTTCTTCTTCTTGTCATTAGCAGCGATGGTGAGCATTGAGAAGCTCACCATCATTACTGTTATAATAAATAAAGTTTTCTTCATTTCTTATCTGTTTTTATTTCTTGATGCTTAAAAGCTCAATCTTAAAGATAAGTGCAGAGAAAGGCTTGAACTGGCCAGTTGAACGCTCGCCGTAAGCAAGTTCCTGTGGAATGTAAACTTCCCAGATAGAACCTACAGGCATGTGAACGAGAGCCTCTGTCCAACCCTTGATTACTCTGTTTGCTGGGAATGTTACAGGCTCCTTGCCGTATGAAGAATCGAACACCTTTCCGTCGATGGTCTTACCCTCGTAGTTTACAACAACCATTGATGAGTCCTTTGGAATCTCGCCTGAACCTTCCTTGATAACCTTATACTGAACACCGCTTGGGAGAACCTTTACGCCTTCCTTCTTTGCATTCTCAGCAAGGAACTTCTCACCAGCTGCCTTGTTGTCGCCATACTGCTTCTCAGCCTCACGAGCCTTGATAGCCTTAACAGTTGCATCTGCAATTGAGTCTGCCTGGCCCATAGTCATGAGCTGGTTCTTGCCTGTTGTACCAGCGATGAAACCTGCGAGGAAGTTCTTCATAGAGATTGTCTTTGTAGAATCCTCACCGAAGAGTTCGCGGTTGAGACCCTTAACCATCTGATTAGAAATCTGCTGACCGATCTGGATACCAGCATAGTAAGCTGCAGTCTTCTTGTCGTCGCCAGCCTTTGCACCCTCGTTGAGACCCTTGATGAAAGCGTCCATATAGGTGGTATCAACACCGAGTTGGTTAACGAGGTATTCCTTCAGACCACGAGTCTGACTCATACCGATGGTGTAGCTTACAGTGTCAATGTCGTTCTTGAGGTTAGCCTTGGGACTGTTGCCGCAAGAAGAGAATGATGCAGCAAGTGCAGCGATAAGCGCGATTGCTGCGAAAGTGAATTTTTTCATTTTCTTTGTTCTTTTTATTTTAGTTATTTTCTAGTTTTATCTGGGTTTTGCCGGGACTGTCCGGATTATCCGGAATTTCCGGGGGCCTTACTTCACCTCAATAAGTTCTACATCGAAGATGAGGGCTGCGTATGGAGGGATAGAACCTGCTGCGCCAGCCTCACCGTAAGCGAGGTGATAAGGGATGAAGAAACGGTTCTTGCCACCTTCCTTCATGAGCTGAAGACCTTCTGTCCAGCCTGCGATAACACCATTGAGTGGGAATGCTGCTGGTTCGCCACGCTGTATGCTGCTGTCGAATACTGTGCCGTTGGTGAGGAAACCCTCATAGTGGCATACAACTGTATCGGTAGCCTTTGGTGACTTGCCTGTGCCCTCTTTGAGTACTGTGTACTGAAGTCCTGAAGCTGTTGTGATTACACCGCCTTTCTTTGCGTTCTCTGCAAGGTAAGCCTCGCCTTCAGCCTTGAGCTTCTTGCCGGTCTCTGCCATAGCAGCGCGTTGCTTAGCCTCCTGTTCCTGGAAGAATTTCTGTACAATCTTCTGTGAATCAGCCATTGAAATCTTGAGCTCTGAATCGTTGAGCACATCCTTTATTGCCTGTGCGAAATAGTCGATGTTGAGACTCTCTGCGCCCATGCTCTTAAGCTGGGAACCGATGCCCAGTCCGAGGGCGTAGCTTACATTATCCATGTGAATTTTAATCGTTTTTTGTGGAAAAATATTTAATCAAGGTGCAAAGTTAACATTTTTCTCCGATTACTTTAGTGTATTTCCGAAAAAAATTACTATTTTTGTGCATTGTTAAGAATTAATGCCCGATATTCGGCTATAAAACAACGTAAAAGCTATTGAAATTATGAGGAAGAAAATAGTTGTCTTGACAGGGGCGGGGATGTCGGTCGAGAGTGGTCTGACCACTTTCCGCGATGCTGGCGGTTTATGGGATAATTATCCTGTGATGAAAGTTGCCAGCCATACGGGTTGGGAGCAGGATCCTTGCTATGTGAATGATTTCTACAACATGCTCCGTACCAAGTATCGTGATGTGAAGCCTAATCAGGGGCACCTTCTGCTGAAGGAACTTGAGAAGGACTTCGACGTGACTATCGTTACCCAGAACGTGGATAACCTTCACGAGATGGCTGGTTCCTCAAAAATCATTCACCTTCATGGTGAGTTGATGAGGATGTGCTCAAGTAGGGATGTAGATAACCCTCGCTTTCACGTAACCCTTCCTCATGAGGGCTTTGGAGAGTCTGGTCTTGAGGTTCCACATGGAGAAAAGGCTGGGGATGGAAGTCTGCTGAGACCTTTCATCGTGTTCTTCGAGGAGAATGTGCCTAACATGTATGATGCTGCTCAGGAAGCGCAACAGGCTGACATCTTCATAATCATAGGTACGAGCCTGAACGTTTATCCAGCAGCCGGACTTGTGCAGTATTGTCGTCCAGGAATACCGATGTATCTTATTGACCCTAATGCTGTTGCTACTCGGGCTAATCTCACACATATAAAGAAAGGTGCGAGTGAGGGAATGAAGGAACTGGTAGAAATATTAAGAGAGGGTAAAGAATAAAGTAGAAAGAAAAATATAAATGAAAATACTGATAATGAATGGTCCGAACCTGAATCTTCTCGGAGTTCGTGAACCTGGAATCTATGGAGATTCTTCTTTTGAGACTTATCTCCCAAAGCTAAAGGAGCGCTTCCCTAATGTTGAACTGGAATACTACCAGAGCAATATCGAGGGTGAGATGATAAACAAGTTGCAGGAGGTGGGCTTCACATACGATGGCGTTGTCCTTAATGCCGGAGCCTATACCCATACAAGTGTGGCTCTTCACGATTGTATTCGTTCACTTCGCTGTCCTGTGATAGAGGTACATATAAGTAATGTACACACGCGAGAGGAGTTCCGTCATCATAGCTTTATCTCTGCTGCTTGCAAGGGGGTAATCTGTGGTTTCGGACTTGACTCTTATCGTCTGGCTATTTCCGCTCTCTGTGAATAATGGCAAAGTCTAAGACACAGGATCCGACGCATACCACCCTTGACGGAGAGGCTGAACTTGATAGATACGTTAGGGAACATTCGGACAAAGAGCCGGAATATCTCTATCGTCTCTATCGTGACACAAATGTCCGTCTGCTTCATGGTCGTATGGCAAGTGGGCATCTTCAGGGGCGTTTGCTAAAGATGCTCGTGGAGATGGCTAAACCGAAGAATGTACTTGAAGTCGGTACTTTCTCCGGCTATTCTGCCTTGTGTCTTGCCGAGGGGCTTCTTGCCGATGGTCATCTCTATACCTTTGAGATAAATGATGAACAGGAGGACTTTACCCGAAAGTGGATAGAAGGCTCTCCGCTTAGTGAAAAGATATCATTTATAATAGGTAATGCCATAGAGGAGGTTCCTCGTATAGCTTCTGAAAAAGGAATCTCTTTTGATATGGCATTTATTGACGGGGATAAGCGAACATACGTTGAGACCTACGAGATGGTGCTTCCTTTGATGTCGAAAGGCGGGTGGATTCTTGCCGACAATACCTTGTGGGACGGTCATGTGATTGATCCTGAATATGCAAGGGATAACCAGACAAGAGGAATACGTGACTTTAACGATGTCGTTGCAAACGACGATAGGGTAGAGAAGGTGATGATTCCGCTTCGTGACGGGCTTACCTTGATTAGAAAGAAATAGCACCTAAATTTGTTTTCGATAAATTTGGAGGTATCAAAAGTTTTTATTACCTTTGCATTAATTATTAACTTAAAAACATAGAATCTAAACAAAATGGACAATAAGAATCAGCAGGCTGGACAGCAGGTCCAGATAGAGGTGTCACCAGAGGTGGCAAGAGGTATTTATTCTAACTTCGCAGTTATCAGTCACTCACATGCAGAGTTCGTTGTTGACTGTGCAAGTATGCTTCCTGGTCAGCCAAAGGCTCAGGTCGTTAGTCGTATCCTTCTCGCTCCAGAGCATGCAAAGCGTCTCGCTATGGCTCTTCAAGAGAATATCATGCGCTATGAGTCTGAGTTTGGTACAATAGACCTCGGACAGCCACAGGCTTCACAGGGACCTCGTACTGCCAACCCATTCGGTAATGGCGAGGCTTAATCCCTCTCTTTTTATTGAAGCCAATAAAAATCCGATACAGGACTCGTTCTGTATCGGATTTTTACTGTTTTGTTCTAAGGGGAAAAGAGAACCCTTTCAGGTCCGCTTCTCCTTCGCTCTTCCTTCGCTTCTAATCCGTTCCTGCGCCCTTTCATGGAATGGGAGGTGAATGGGAGTTACATGGGACTTGCTACGGACTTGCATGGGAGGTACTACGAAAGAGAGAAGGTGAGGAGTTGAGATGTGAGAAAATGCTCAAAAGTGAGGAAATGGGGAAAATGTGCGGAAAATCGGGAATTAAAAAAGACTTGCAAGAGTTAAAATAAGTTAAAGAATTGTGGCGCTTATAACAAAACTTTATTTATATTAGGTAATTTCGGAAAATATTCGTACCTTTGCACCCCGAAACGTTTCAAAAAGGCTGATTGTGGCCTGACGGGAGCGTGTAACATATTGAATACAAATAAAATAATATATACAAATTAAATAAATTAAATTATGCCTACAATTCAACAATTGGTAAGAAAAGGCAGACAGGTACTTGTAGACAAGAGCAAGTCACCAGCTTTGGACTCATGTCCTCAGCGTCGCGGTGTGTGCGTGCGTGTGTATACAACTACCCCTAAGAAGCCTAATTCGGCTATGCGTAAGGTAGCCCGTGTTCGTCTCACAAACTCTAAGGAGGTTAACTCTTACATTCCAGGTGAGGGTCACAACCTTCAGGAGCACTCAATCGTACTTGTACGTGGTGGTCGTGTAAAGGACCTCCCAGGTGTACGTTATCACATCGTTCGTGGTACTCTTGATACCGCTGGTGTAGCTAACCGTACACAGCGTCGTTCTAAGTACGGTGCTAAGCGTCCAAAGGCTAAGAAGTAATAGCCAATACCACCATTTGCCATTTGCATAGTTGAATGGCAAATGGTAGTTCTATTTTTCTTTTAGTGCAAGAAATTGTACGCAAGTACATATATATAATGTACATTTAACATCATTTTGCTGGAGATTTGTTATTAGTGACGGTTGAGTAAATGCTCTGGAGAGAGCGTTGAAGACAAGGAAACAGACAGCCCCCAAGCAGAATTTAAAATTTTTCAAACAACAAAATGAGAAAAGCAAAACCAAAGAAGCGTGTGGTCCTTCCAGACCCAGTCTTCAATGACAAGAAAGTGTCAAAGTTCGTTAACCATCTTATGTTTGATGGTAAGAAGAACACATCCTACGAAATCTTCTATGCTGCCCTTGAGACAGTAAAGGAGAAGATGGCAAACGAGGAGAAGTCTGCTCTTGATATTTGGAAGCAGGCACTCGACAACATCACTCCACAGGTTGAGGTAAAGAGCCGCCGTATCGGTGGTGCTACTTTCCAGGTTCCAATGGAAATCCGTGCTGACCGTAAGGAGTCTATTTCAATGAAGAATATGATCATCTTCGCTCGTAAGCGTGGTGGTAAGGGTATGGCTGACAAGCTCGCTGCTGAGATCATGGACGCATACAACAACCAGGGTGGTGCTTTCAAGCGTAAGGAGGATATGCACCGTATGGCTGAGGCTAACCGTGCATTTGCACATTTCCGTTTCTAATTTAAATGAGGAGAAAAAGAAATGGCAAAGCATGATCTTCATTTGACCCGTAACATCGGTATTATGGCTCACATTGATGCTGGTAAGACAACCACATCAGAGCGTATTCTTTTCTATACAGGTAAGACCCACAAGATTGGTGAGGTACACGAAGGTGGCGCTACCATGGACTGGATGGCTCAGGAGCAGGAGCGTGGTATCACTATCACATCTGCTGCTACAACCTGTTTCTGGAAGTATAACGGCAATCAGTACAAGATTAACCTTATCGATACTCCGGGACACGTTGACTTCACAGCTGAGGTAGAGCGTTCACTCCGCGTACTCGACGGTGCAGTTGCTACATACTGTGCAGTAGGTGGTGTTGAGCCACAGTCTGAGACCGTATGGCGTCAGGCTGACAAGTACAATGTTCCTCGTATCGGCTACGTTAACAAGATGGACCGTTCAGGTGCTAACTTCTTCGACGTAGTTTCTCAGATGAGAGAGGTTCTCGGCGCTAACCCAGTTGCTCTCTGTGTTCCAATCGGTGCAGAGGAAAGCTTCAAGGGTCTCGTTGACCTCATCAAGATGAAGGCTATCCTTTGGCACGATGAGACAATGGGTGCTGACTATGACGTAGAGGATATCCCTGCTGATCTCGTTGACGAGTGCAACGAGTGGCGTGACAAGCTCCTCGAGTCAGCTTCTGAGTTCGACGAGGATCTTATGATGAAGTATCTCGACGGTGATCTCGACAGCATCACAGAAGAGGAAATCATCGCTGCTCTCCGTAAGGGTACTCTCGAGTTGAAGTGTGTTCCTATGCTCTGCGGTTCTTCATTCAAGAACAAGGGCGTACAGACAATGCTCGACTATGTATGTGCTCTTCTTCCTTCTCCACTTGACAACGAGGAGGTTATCGGTACAGAGCCAGGCGACGAGAGCACAGAGGTTAAGTTCAAGGCTACTGAGGACGATCCAACAGCAGCTCTCGCATTCAAGATCGCTACAGACCCATACGTAGGTCGTCTCGTATTCTTCCGCGTTTACTCAGGTAAGGTTGAGGCAGGTTCTTACGTATTCAACCCACGTTCTGGTAAGAAGGAGCGCGTAAGCCGTCTGTTCCAGATGCACTCAAACAAGCAAAACCCAGTTGACGTTATCGCTGCAGGTGATATCGGTTCTGGCGTAGGCTTCAAGGATATTCGTACAGGTGATACCCTCTGTGACGAGGAGCACCCAATCGTACTCGAGTCAATGACATTCCCTGATACTGTGATCTCTATCGCAGTTGAGCCAAAGTCTCAGGCTGACGTTGCTAAGCTCGACAACGGTCTTGCTAAGCTCGCTGAGGAGGACCCAACATTCACAGTTCGTACTGATGAGCAGAGCGGCCAGACCGTTATCTCAGGTATGGGTGAGCTTCACCTCGATATCATCATCGACCGTCTGAAGCGTGAGTTCAAGGTAGAGTGTAACCAGGGTAAGCCACAGGTTAACTACAAGGAGGCTATCACACGTGAGGTTAACCTCCGTGAGGTTTACAAGAAGCAGTCAGGTGGCCGTGGTAAGTTCGCTGACATCATCGTCGAGGTCGGACCCGCAGACGAGGGCGTTACCGGACTCCAGTTCATCAACGAGGTCAAGGGAGGAAACGTTCCCAAGGAATACATCCCTTCAGTACAGAAGGGTTTCGAATCCGCTATGGCGAACGGTGTCCTTGCCGGATATGAGGTTCCTTCACTCAAGGTGACCCTCATTGACGGTTCATTCCACCCTGTGGATTCAGACCAACTTTCATTCGAAATTGCCGCCCGAATGGCATTCCGTCATGCTTGCCCTAAGGCGAAACCTGTTCTCCTGGAACCCATTATGAACCTTGAGGTCGTTACTCCCGAGGAGTACATGGGTGACATAGTAGGTGACCTTAACCGCCGCCGAGGACAGATCAGTGCCATGGATACCACCGCTAACGGTGCTCGTATCATCAAGGCCTTCGTTCCTCTGGCCGAACAGTTCGGTTATGTCACTGTCCTGAGGACCCTTTCTTCAGGCCGTGCCACCAGCACCATGAGTTTCGACCACTATTCAGAGGTTCCCGCCAACTTGGCGAAGGATATAATCGAGAAGAGCGGTTATTCCAGGGCGAAGTATGATGAAGATGTTTAAAGAATTGTAAAATAGGTAATAAGATTACAGATATGAGTCAGAAAATCAGAATCAAACTCAAATCTTTCGATCACATGCTGCTTGACAAATCAGCAAAGAAGATCGCTGACACAGTGACTGCTACCGGTGCCAAGGTTTGCGGACCTATTCCGCTTCCCACTGACAAGAAGATTTTCACTGTGAACCGCTCAACCTTCGTAAACAAGAAGAGCCGTGAGCAGTTCGAACTTAACAACTACTGCCGTCTTCTCGACATCGACGACTCCAACGCAAAGACCGTCGACGCTCTGATGAAGCTCGAGCTTCCTTCAGGTGTAGCTGTTGAGATAAAGGTATAAGAACTTTAGGGGGTTCTTTTCAGATTATCCCCGAAAAGTGTTATATTTGCAGAGCGAATCAGGTATTCGCTTTGCGTATTGGTCCCATAGCTCAGTTGGTTAGAGCATCTGACTCATAATCAGGGGGTCGCAGGATCATGCCCTGCTGGGACCACAAGGTAATAGTGAAGCACTTACAGCGATGTAGGTGCTTTTTGTTTTAACGTGCAGTCGCAGTTTTGTCGCAGTTTCAACGCCTTTTAACTG
>JAEEGH010024627.1_pt1 | contig 12134 bp, 12 predicted proteins | sample 9134181 | NCBI WGS metagenome assembly JAEEGH01 (sample SAMN16246544, study PRJNA631951) | gut metagenome | biome: gut microbiome; feature: rumen; material: DP-attached | host: Bos | place: Iran: Karaj | collected 2018-10
ATGCTATTGGAGTAGATTGAAACTGTATGAAAAGGAGGACGAATCCGAATTATCAGCTTATATGAAGAATCACATCTTTGATGACGACAACCACTATCTTCCTATATGGCATAGGAAAGGATTTGAAAAGCAGGATTATCGGAATCATCATTGCTATTATGAATTGAAAATGTATTTCATGGAATGTGATTTGGAAGGAAGAGAAATATCAGATGAAAAAATCAATGAAATCATTGGTAGCTATCTGAAAAATCCAGAAATGTGAAGTTTGAAAAAAGCAACCGAAGGATTCTAAGCAAGCAATGATAATAGTCTATTTATTATTGATACTGTCCTTCACATTATGTGTGACATGGAGTATCCTTTTTGTCAAATATCTGAAGCTCAAGTGTCAATTTAAAAAGGATGCGTATGTGATGTTCAATAATCCAAATCCATCTGAATTGGATTATGTCGGATATACGATGGGGAAATATATGCTCGCTTATCATACATTTCCCTGGAACAAAAGAAGGATTGAACGATACAACAAACGGAATGAATTCCTGCGGTCGATATCGCCTGAAAGGACGGAGCGTTTTTTATCAATCGAAAACAAACTGTTCCTAACTGGGTATGCGGCGGCACTTTCTTGTGTGGTTGCTTTTGCATTGTATAAGATCATCCGTTTCAACAGCAGATGAATGTCAATAAAGTGTATGTAAAAAACAGGAGGCAAGGATGAAAAAAGGCATGAAGATTTTATTTACAGTCGTGATGTTTACGACGTTGATTTCGTTTGGGAAGGAGGCGGAGAAACGGGAGGAGCAACCACAGTTGACAGTGGAGATGTTGATGGCGGCGTTGGATGTGTCCTATCGTTGCTATGATATTGAAGATGTTGTCGGCAGTGAAAAATCGTTGTATCTTGAGGTTGTGACGAAGGATGGCGTTATTTTGAGCAGGCTGATCACGATGCTGAAACAATTACAGCCCCGTATGAAGTATCTTGGACTTTTCATGCGTCGTGAAGAAGACAAGCTTCGTTTTTCGTGTCTCTTTTTGGTGGGAGACAAAACAAGTTTGGCCAGTGGTGCCTTGCATTTTAAAATTGATGATTATATGCATGACATGATGACAAGCAGTCCCAATTTTGGCGTGTACAAGCTAGATGAATTTTTCTCGTTTGGGACTCCTGTCAAGGTAGGTAATGGGATTACGTTGAATCCTGACAAAATGAATAAACTGTCTGGCGAGATTGGCTACCGGATCGTGGCGAAATAACGTTGGGTACAGCAATTATGAATACATCGCCGATGAAAATAATTGATCGTGGTGGAAAAAACGTTTAGGATGTGCGTATTAAGCCAATCGTTCTGTTCATAGTATCCATTATCAATAAAAAAAGGAGACCGCCCATGAAAACCTTTTTGACATGCCTGTTCACGTTTATGGCCGCTGTCGCGGTCGCGCAGACAAAAATCACGGTCACGCTGGACCATGCGGACGCCATGTACAATTGCCATGAACAGGCCGTCTTCACCGTCACGGTGTTGAACGGCGACCAATTGCACAAAGAAGGAAAAGCCTCCGTTCGCCTTAGCAACGACGGATTGACAACCATTTCAACAAAGGATGTCGATTTGGCCGCGGAGAATCCGTTCACCGTCACGGGAACGATGGAAAAGCCTGGTATTCTGAGTCTTGACATCGATGTCGCGGCTCAGCCCAAACGGCTCCATAAGGTTTATGGTGCTGCATTTGAGCCGTTGAAAATCCAGCCGGGAGCGCCCGAACCGGAGGATTTTCTGGCGTTCTGGGGAGAGGAATTCAAAAAAAACAGATATTTGTCGGAGCCTGAACTGACGCCGTTGCGGCGTCTGACGAATGACAAGGTGGAAGGCTTCAAAGTCGCTTTCACGACTCCCGCAGGAAAAGTGTATGGTTATCTGACTGTTCCAAAGGCTCCTGGCAAATATCCCGCACTCGTCTCCGTGCCTGGAGCGGGACCTTCAGCAAGAGAAGCTCCCAGACTGGAGGATTTTGTCTATCTCGTCATGAACGTCCACACGTATGATCCGGACATTCCCGGCAAGACCAGCAAGGAAAGCTATGACGAGTTGAATAAAGACGGGATGTACATGTACAAGAACATCCCCGACCGCGAGAAGACTTATTTCCATAATGCCGTCATCGGCATCAACAGTGCTGTGGCATGGCTTGCATTCCATGAAAAAGTCGCGCGTGGCTGCATCGGCTACCACGGCAGCAGCCAGGGCGGCGCCTTCGGTTTCATTTTGGGCCCGAATCCAGCTATCTGCGCATACGTCTGCAATGTGCCCGCCATGTGCGACCATCTTGGCTACAAGCAGGGCCGTCTTGCCGGTTGGCCGCAGTTCTGCCGCCAAATGAAAAATTCCCCTGAAATCGAAGCCATGGCGCAGTACTACGACGCCATGAATTTCGCCGCGCATTTCCGGAAGGACGTTCCCGTGCGCGTCATCGTCGGTCTTGCCGACCGCACCTGTAGTCCGTCGTCCGTCTATGCCGCCTACAACCGGATTCCGTCTATGGACAAGCAGATCATCAGCGAAGTCGGCATGGGCCATGAAGTCTGGCCGTCGTACCACAAGCAAATTGCCTGGATGAAGGAATATCTGAAAAACAGAATGAAGGAACTGCATGCGGAAGAGCTGCGGAACAAACCGAAGCAGGATGAAATCAACTGTGTCAGCAGACTCAAGCAGATGTGTCTCGCCACCGTCATGTGCACAAGCGACAACCACAATGCCATGCCAGTAACAGATAATTGGCGAAAAGTATTGCTTCCATACACGGGAGCGCTATCAGAAGATTTCTTCAGCTGTCCCGCCACCGGCAAACCTTACTATTATATCCGTCAAGCCATCGGTCTAAGCAAAATCAAGGAACCCAACCGTGTCATCCTTTTCTATGAAGACTTTGGCAACCATGATGGCAAAGTGGCTATCGCCTTCGTGGATGGCCATGTCATGAGCTATTCGGTGGATGGTTGCGAGACCATTGAGGAGCTCTCAGAACACCACAAACTGCTCCTCAAGGCTGTGGAAAAATAGGTATTTGGGTTATGTTGGTTGATTGTGCGCAATAAGCTCTTTTCGCTTGTCTTATGGCTAATTGCAACACTCGGTGGTCGCAAGGCTGCCCAGCCTTGTCAAAAAAGGGGGGGAGATGCTTAATGAGGGTTATGCAAAAATCCCAAAATATCTTTTCAATCATAAATAGTAACAACAGAAAATTTATTTTTCTGTTGTTACTTGCAATTGTTATGATTCCCTCCGTTCTGTATTTTTATGGTTATAAAAAGCATCTGAATATTGACAATGGGAATATATTGACCGTTTATTATTTGGGTGGGCTAAAACTTTATGAGAAAGAAGAAAAAACAAAATTGTCACCTTATATGAAGAATCACATCTTTGATGGTGACAACCATTATCTTCCCATATTGCAAAAGAAAGGATTTGCAAAGCAGGATTTTAGAAATCATCATTGCTATTATGAATTGAAGATGTATTTTATGGCATGCGATTTGGAACAGAAAGAAATCTCAGCTGAAAAAATCAATGAAATCATTGATAAATACTTGAAGACAAAAAACTGAATATGGTCATGATAGTCGCATATTTCTTATCAATATTGTCTTTTGTGCTATGCTTGACATGGTGTGTTCTTTTTGTCAAATATCTTAAACTCAAGTCTCTTTTCAAACAGGATTCGTATTTGAAGTTCAACAATCCCAATCCTCAAGAACTGGATTATGTGGGATATATGATGGGGAAGTACATGCTTGCCTATCATGTGTTTCCATGGAATAAAAAGAGAATTGAAAGATACAAAAAACGGAATGAATTCCTGCGGTCGATATCAGTTGAAAGAACAGAGCGTTTTTTGTCCATGGAAAACAAGCTGTTTCTTTCAGGATATGCAGCGGCCCTTTCATGTGTTGTTGCATTTGCGATATATAAAATTGTAGGCGCTTGTCAATAAGTATAATTTGTTGCAATCGGTTGCGATTTTGGGTGAATGAAAACGACGGGAGGGGCGCGCTCCTGCGCGACCGAATGTAACGACGGCGTCTCGCCGTTGTTGGCCGGGAGGGGCGCTTTTTTGCGCGACCGGATGTAGCCACGGCGTCCCGCCGTTGTTGGCCGGGAGGGGCGTGCTCCTGCGCGACTGCCGCGCCAAAAGCGCGGCATAAATGATGTCCATAGGACTTGATATGAAGATGGTTACGCAAATTTAAACGTTTTTTTCAAATGTGATTTGTATTGTTCTTAAAGGGTATTATTGTACTTAGTAAATGGATATAGTGTAAATAATAATTGAATTGCCAATCTCAATTTTGTTGTTTTCACAGTCAAGGAGGAACACATGCGACATTTTTTCATCATCATTGCAGGTTTGTTTATCATCAACATCGTTCATGCAGACGTCAGCAAAAAGGACTTGGAGGCTTTGCATGCACTCATCCAGGAAAACAAGCCACTTGCGGAAATTGAGGCCAGCGATGTCTGGAAAAAGCTTGCGACGCCCACGGAGGAGGACATCCGTGCAATGCGTGAATTTCCGAAAGTTGCCGCTGAACAGCAACCGTTCATGGCGTTCCACAACCGCGACATGATGGATATCATCCGATATCTCTCGCAAGAAATCAAAAAATACGAGGAAGAAGGTGATTACGACCATGAAATTGCCCTTCTGGACACATTGTACTCCATCTCTCGCATGCACATTCTCAACGGCCATATGCAGGGCAACATACTGGGTACGATGGTCTATCCGTTGTTCATCGGCCCCAAGCTGACATTCGCCCAAAAGAAACGCCTGCTTGACATCTGCGAGTCGAAATTGCAAAAAATTCCTGCTGAGAAGTTTTGCTTTATGAGCTCCGTATTCACTAATGGAGGGGAAAAGCATCGCAAGGCCTATGAATGCACTTTCCTAAGAACCGAATTCATTGTTCATGTCATGAAAGCCCTTTTGTCAGGTGAAGAAAGAGGGAAGATTTGCCGTGATTTTGAAGCAAACATCGATAAGATGCTGAAATACTACGGACTTGAAGGCACTTGCCGAGCAGCGATATTCGACAAACCACAAGGCAACTTCAAGTTCTATCTGATCACCAAGGAGCCATTGTATTTCTTCTATGCAGATCAGAACAAATATATCTGCGACGGCGAGCCGTATGGGAAACTGGAGGACTAACAAGGCAGATATTCACAAAAATACCATATTTCTTGAAGCACCATGAAATTCTGTCTCTTCCCGGCATAAAGACTCAACCAATCATTAATCATTCATCAATTCCAGCCATTTCACTAGGCTTCTGTTTTTCTTCTTACAATCATCATTCTGTTGTTTGGGCAAGCCGTTGAAGGTGTTTTGCGCCATATCTTAAGAACCTTGGGAATTATAAAAAGACTTTATCCATGACATAGAGATAGCAAATCATTGGGAAACGGCCAAAATGTACAAAAAATGTCAGGCAGCTATACAAAAAATGCATAGTGGTTTGATTTTTCGCGATGCCGTTGAGCCTGAAAACAACATGGCATGGTAATTGCTATAAGGATATAAACGGCGACGAAGCCGTCAAAAAAGCCTTTCAGCCCAATGAAACGACAAGGAGAAACGCATGCACGACAACACGATGACAACCAGAAACGGGAAGCCTCCCGCCATGTGGGGCAATGCGGCATTCATAGGGAATCTGCGCATGATGCTCACTATATTTTTTAATACATCCATGTATTTACCTTGAATATAATCTTTTTAGAAAATGGCAGTTAAATCTAAGAAAGCAGGAGGAAAGTCATGAGAAAGCATTTTTGGGTAGTCGCTGGGTTGTTTTTGATGGTATTGCTATTTACTACGCATGGACTGAAGGCACAGGATAATGACATGGATGGCGAGTTGCAGAAAGATATCCAGCAACTGCTTGCAAATCCTATAAGGAACTACAGGCGGTTTGGATCGAGAAACTTGCGTTTAAACGACTCTTTGCCTGCGATTCAGGCAAAGTTGGAGGAAGCTTTGGGGAAGACGGAGGATCCGGAAGCGGTTGTAGCCTTGCAATGGCTTCTTGCGAAAGCGGATGAGTATCGGTTTGCCGACCAAAAGCGCGATGCTTTCTTGAATATCAGAGACCGACGCATGCCGTTCAAGAGGAATGGTGAACGGCCTTCCAGGGAGGAAATCGCGAAGATTTCAAAGGAGGCCGGCGAGTCAGTGGACGACAGCCCCCGGTTTGCCCGTTTGCCCGCCATGATTGCGGCTTTGAACAAACTGCCGGAGAAGGAGTTGTCATTCATGTTGCGAAGGGACATGGTGAACAGCATCAATTCGATTCTGGAGAAGGCGAAGCCCGGGAAGTTGCCGGAGGAGATGCGAAAAGTCATTGTCGATGAATACGTGAACGCCGCTTATGATCCGCTGGCGTCGTTCAATAATGCGGATAAGACGGTGGCCGTGTACAGGAATCTGCAATTGGATGCGGAGCTGAAAAAACTGTGTGAAACACCGCCGAAGGACATCGAAAAGCCGGAAGTCCTGCTTCGCCGTATCCAGCTGTCGGAGGCGGCAGGCATGGAAGAGCAGGCCATTGCGTTTGCGGATGAACTATTTGCAAGGCTTGGAGCCATGGATACGATGCAGGCCGATCGGTGGATCTACGAACTGGCGGAGGACTACGCCAGGCTGAGGCCGGAGGTCGCCTTGGAGAAATTCAAGGAGATGGCGAAAGTCCATTCACGCGTGTATATCAGTCTGTACAGGGCATCGCGTCGTATCGACCAGTTCGGCGACGAAATGCGGCGTTGCCGCGAATGGCTGCTCCCATGCCTGGAGTTGCAGAAGCCGATTATTGAAAAGGAAAAGGCCTATCGTGCCAAGAACAAAGATAATAATAATCCGATATCCCCCGAGAGGTATTTCTATGGATTGATCTTTCAGGAAGTAGACCGCGAGAACAGGCTTGCCTTCAGGGAACCCGCACATCACAATGAATCCGACGCCACGCTTTTTGTGGCCGATTACATCCTGTCGCGGCCTGGCATGGAGAAGGATCCTTATTATGGTTATATCCTGTACAGGAAAGGAATTTGCCTGAAGAGGATAGGCAGGCTGGATGAGGCAAGGAAAGCTTTTCAAGCTTCTTTGGATTGCGAATCGACGGAGCCGCGGCTAAAAGACACCGTGAATAACGAACTGAAGCGGCTTGAGCAACAGTAGGGGAGAACATCAACATCGCCATTGTTGGCAACACAATGCACAAAACATCGTTATGATCGACAGGAGCTGAACATGATAAGAACAACATCCAACCGAATTATAAGCGTACTTCTTGTCTTCTGCATGGTGCTTTCCTTTGCCGCGTATTCGGAAGAGGCGTTCGACATGCAGGTTCTGATGAAGAATGTGCTCAAAATCCATAGGCGTCGAACCAATTTCAAAGGCACGCAGGCGGAAAGGGAGGAGATAGAGAAAATCTGCAAACAGGAAATCACGGCCATGATGACGAAAATCGCAGAGACTTCCGATGTCGCCATTCTCAAGCCGTTGCTTGAAGACGCATGGGTATTTTACCATTGCATTCGCGACATCGTGGCGGAGCAGGAGAAACTGCCGCCGGAACTCAACCATAAGATTATGGATTTCATCATTCGGAACGGGACGGAGACAGTCAAAGAGGGGTGGAGTACCGCCTCCGTGTATTATGGCCGGGAACTGCTTGACCGTCACTTGCCTGAGGCGCATTTGTCGTCGGCTTTTCTGGAATACGCCACAGAGCTTCTCTTCTCGCAGAAACTTCATTTCTGGTATTATTTTGAGTTGCCAAAATCCACCAGGCAGAAGCTGCATCCAAAACTGCGGGATTTATCCAAATCACTTGTACCAGACGGCGAACATGTCGGACGAGTGATGGAGATATCGCTACCAGCCACGGCATGCCTAGCCTTCGACGGCGATGAGGAAGCGACAACGAAGCTATGCCTTTATCTTGACCATATAACGATATCGAATTTTGATTTATGGGATGCAATCACTATCTGCGTATTATCAAAACAACGGAAAGTCATAGACAAAATCATACACATCATGAAAACGGACATGCGGGAACGGGTTCTTGGTCTGGACGTCATTCCCAATGTAACTGGCCCAAGACGGGCGGCAGCGAATGCTCTTTCGAAGATTGACAAAAACTTCCCGTCTTATACTTACAAGGCTTATGACATGCGCCATGATACTGAAATGGACGCCTGTCTCGAATGGCTGAAGACGCATGAAATCGACCTGAAGCAACCGCTTTATCCCCAAAAGATAAATCTCCGACTTTTTTTCAATTGAAGAAATACGGGTTGTTTCTGAATTTTTCACGCCATTGGAAGCATTTGATTTCTATAAGATGCTCGCATTTACCTGCCACCGTTAACGGCATGCGTCGCATATCACACCATTATGTTTGTAATTTTGTCGCGTTTACTTACAAACGACAACTGCTTAAAACGTGACGAGCAACAACGGCGAGACGCCGTCATTACATTGGACAGGATACATGGCAAAAAGCATGAAAGTCACGAATAAATAATATGAAAATAATAATTATATAAGAATTAAATATTATCTTTATATTCAATATATTATAATTTATCACACGCCTTTTGATAAATTATGCATGATGAATTTTTTAATGCATTTCCGCCATTGATCAGATAAAAAATCAAAAAAATCTGAAAAAAATGCAAAAACCAGCTTAAATGCAAAGAAATACGATGTATCATATTGTTGATGCATACAAGACCTATGCATCGATATGAAACAACAACCAATCGGAGGCAAAAAAATGTCAACCAACAACGAACTGATTCGCGGGTCGATTGAAATCGTGATTCTGAAACTGCTGTCGGAGAACGACATGTACGGTTACCAGATGATCAAGCAGGTGAACGAGCGGAGCAACGGCTTCTTTGAATGGCGGGAAGGCTCCCTGTATCCGTGCCTTCACAAACTGGTGGCCGAAAAACTGGTCACATCATACACACAGGAGGCCGGCGGCCGGCTGCGTCGTTATTATTCCCTGACAAAACAGGGCCGCGAAGTGGCGGCGGAGCGCACGGAGGCGTCGCGGGAGTTCTGCAAGGCGCTGACGCTTCTGCTTCAGCCCAGCGAGGCATGATTCCTTCTTGTAAAGGAACATCCAAGGAGGTTGTGTCCATGGTAAAACAAGATGAATTGAAAACGTTCGCGGGAATGTGCTCCAAATCCCTGTCGGACGACGTGGAGCTTCGTCAGGAAGTGGAGGTGGAACTGCTCGACCATCTCGAAGATGCCTACGAAGAGGAACGTCAAAACGCAACGGAAGAGGAGGCGTTGAAGAATGCGTTCAAACGGTTTGGAAATCCAGAGGAGATTTCGAGCCAATTGGTCAAAAACAACGCCGCGCGCCTTTCATGGAACGCGCAGATCCGCCGCGCCGCGAAATGGTTGCTGCTGCCGTTGCTCATCTTCGGCGTGTTGCTTTGCATCGATGTCAGGGGGATTAAGGCCAGTTCATTTGTCTTGAGACCCTTCTTGGTGAAAAAACTCGTATTAGAAGAACAGGGAAATGAAGATTACTACGACTACAGCGACGGTCTGAAGACGAGAAAACTCACAGCCGACGAACAATTGCTGTTCGACTTTTACTATAATAAGGAAAGAAGAAGCGGTAAAATAGTGGACGAAATGGCGGTGAGGCTTTACACGTCGAACACGGACAATCCCATATACTGCGCGACATGCGCGTTGGAATTGGTGTCTTCCGGCATAACCACGCAGGAACAACGGTCGAAATTGATGGAGGTTCTGGACAACGGCAGACGAATCGATGGAACCAATCCATTGTATGATTTCATTGAGGCGTATATGCTGATGACCAGTGCCTGTAATTTGTCCGCATTTGATGGCAAAGAGCTAAATGGCGACGCCATAACAGATTGCACTGCATTTGAAAAGGCGGTGGTTATCTATGAAAGAGCCTTGACGATGGGGCCCGTCAAGACATACGGGAAAGAATTGCAGGAGAAAGTCCGCGACATGCTTGTCACACGACGTGACTTGCTTGGCGGCATGCAACTTCTTGATTTCGAAATGCGTGAACGTCTTACGTATATAAGTGTCTGGAGAGAAATAGCAAAGAGGATTCCTCTTTATTGCGAGAAACTTCATGCGGACGGCAAGGCGAAGGAGGCTCTTGAACTTCTTGGAACATGGCGTCGGTTTTTATCGCAGTTTCTGGAAGGAAACCATGGTCATTATCTGGATTTGTCAGCCAGTGTCAACTATGCGAAACGCTTTCTGCAATCTGCCAAGAAACTTGATGCAAAAGACGATATCGTGGCATTGCAGGCAGTCGTTGATTGGTTAAATGACAGACGAGACAATTCTTCCAAATCAACTGATGGTTTTCGTTTAATTCGTATAAGTGGCTTGCTGGGCGGGGCTTTTGTCTGGCAAGAGTTCAAGGCGGAAGAATCCGCCAGAAGAATCGAGCGGAAACTTGAAGCGGCGACATTTGACGTCGTAGGCTTGGGATTTGCGTGCGTCATCATTCTTTTGATAATCGTCGGTTATGGTGTCGGAACGCTTGTCATACGGATGTGCGGACGGCATCCTTTCCTATTCGTCATGTCCCAAGATAGCTATAAGTCACTGTTTTTCAAGGGGATTCTGCTTCCTGCAATCATCTATCTGCTCATGTGCTGGATTGTCGCCGGAATTGGCGGTGTATCGGGGGTATTCTGGCAATTGCTGCCATGTGTGTTTCTGTGTTTGATTTGGCCAATAGGCTATGGCGTGTTTTGCCGCAGGGCCATCAATGAGAGGATACACGGCCTTGGCGCAATGGAAAATCATGATTTCAAAGCGTCTCGTTCACTCAACATGATGTGTCTGTATGTCGTTCTGCTGGTGGCGGTTGGCGGCATTCTGCGTCCTGTCCAGACATGGCGGCAGCATCACTATGCCCGTCAGGACACCCTGCTGTTTCCATGGCAAGGCGTGGAGACCGCTGAAGCCAAAAGTATCCGAGAAGGATATCAGCAGTTGATGAAATTGCTGAATACCGAAGGCGGGCAATGAAAAACTGTCATGAATGCTTATCAGAATTTTGTAGGTGATGAAGCATTGTAAATATATAGAGAACGTCCATTATATGGTTTGAAAGAATTGCGCTAAAAAAGAGCGCAATCAGTCACGCTAGAACGCATCCATTCCACCTGCGCCTACCATCTCGCCCAATAGCAGAATTGCATACTCACGTCTCGCGTCTCGTGTCTAACGTCAGGAAAAGTTTTGGTGCGAGACACCGCCGCCACACCGCCCGACGGCGAGACGCCGTCGTTACCATGGCTTGGCTTTCACTGTCCGCGGCTTGATGAAGCGATTCTGCCGCTTGATTTCACGCCATGTTCCAGGCATCGAAGGAACTGACACGACGGGAACGGACGGCGGCGTTTCTTTCTCTTCCCGATGTTTCTCAGCGGGCAGCGACAGCAGTTCGTCCAAATCCTCAACCGACTGTCGTTCCGTCACTTCCTCTTGTTTTTCTTTCGGCTTCAACCGTTTTTCCAACACATTCAGATTATGGCGGATGGCGGCGGACGACGGTTCCAACCGCAATGCCTCCTGCGTCAGCAGAATGGCGTCATGCGGCGATTCGTCGGCAATCAACGCAGCCCAATTCGCCAACAATGCGGCGCGATGCGGCGATTTCAACGGCAGTTCCGCCAATTCGGAACGGATTTTCTCTGCGCGATCGTGTTTCTCCGTCGCCGTTTCATCCAACGGCGACGCGTTGACGGTAATCACCGCCAGAAGCGACAACATCAGCAATCGCGGCGTCGGTGTCCGTAGAGCGACCAAAAACAAGACAGCCACGACAATGGCTAAAAATCCGCCCCGCCCTTTTGGCTTCTGATCCAATTCAAACGTGGAATCAAGCGAATGCGAAAATGGAGCGGAACTCATTGCCGCGCAAGAATCTATCTGTTCTTGATTCGCCTGCGTCAATGCCGTTTCGCCTGTATCCGGATCATGCATCCAGACCTCTCCAAGCGGAATCGGCTGTGGTGCGC
>JAEEGH010024629.1_pt1 | contig 12133 bp, 9 predicted proteins | sample 9134181 | NCBI WGS metagenome assembly JAEEGH01 (sample SAMN16246544, study PRJNA631951) | gut metagenome | biome: gut microbiome; feature: rumen; material: DP-attached | host: Bos | place: Iran: Karaj | collected 2018-10
TTAATAATTGTCATCCTCGGGCTCGACCCGGGGATCCTTTATTTCATTTTAATTGTTACGCTGTAATCTTCGTCGGTCCAGTCTGGGTTTACAACCATATCAAGATCTGCATTCAAAGCAATGCCTTTTGTAAACTTGTAAGCGCGTTCTGTATCTTTGCAGTAGAAAGAAATTGTTACGCCCTTAGTTCCAGCATCAACCTTAAAATTCTGAATTGTTGAATCGTTGAAATCATAAATTTTTTCACCTGTACTTGTAAGTGAAAGAACAATGTGTCCATCAGCAGAGAATGTCCAGTCTGCATCCCATTTAGCATCCTTCCAAGTTCCCTTAATTCCGCCCAAGTCAAGAGCGAAAAGACCTGTTGCCATTACAGCAAGAACAACCATAATAATCAGTTTTTTCATTAGAATCTCCTTAAAATTGATGATTATTACTAATTATATCACCGTCTTTGTTATTCTGCTATCTTTTTTGTTCAAAATGGTGTAAAATAAATAGAATGCAGTTCGTAGTAGAATATGAAATAGCAGCAGTAATATTGTCTCTTGCAGTCTTGTTCAACTTTTTTAGAAAGAAACTTGTTAATACTAGATTAACAAAAATCTTTTTTATGCTGATAATTGATGTTCTATTAATGAGCGTAACAGATCTCATAGCTATTTATCTTAATGAAAGAATTACAGAAAATATTCTTTGGCTATGCTATCTTATGAACATTTTTTACTATCTCTTTAATGCATCCTTTTCAATGATTTTTTACGACTGCATCAGAACTTCGCTTTCGGGAAATCTTGTTCGAAGTAAATTTAAAACAGTACGATATTTCACTCCAATAGGCGTTACTATCCTTGCCATTTTATCTTCTCCATGGCTTCATACAATTTTTTATTTTGATGAAGAGCTTAATTTTGTTATAGGCTGGGGATATATTGCAATGTATATTGTCGCTGCAATTTATCTTTTGAGTGCGGTATACAAAATTATCCTTCTTAGAAAAGAAGCTACACTCGTACAGCGATACACAGTTTATTTTTATATAACAATGTGTGTTATCGCAGCAGTTATACAGGCAAATAATTCCAGTCTTGTTATAATTGGATTTATAGAATCTGTCTCAACAATGATGGTATTCCTGACACTTGTAAATCCAACCAATTATTTTGATAAAGAAATGGATGTGCTTAACCTGCAGGCCTTCCGTGATGTTTTTGAACAGCATAAGTTCAAGAAAAAGTCGTTCAGAATTATTGGTATTCAGATGATAGGAATAAGATTTCTTATTGAAACAATCGGTCTTGAAAACAAGCAGGAAATCTTACGACGATTTTCATTTAAGCTTAAAAACGCCTGCGGAAAATATCAGTTGTTCAGAGTTTCGGGAAGCCGTATTTATGTTTACATTCCTGATGATGATAAAATTGAAAAGCAGCTCATAGAAAAAATTCACAAGGTTTTTGAAGAATCAATTACTATGGGCGATTTCCGCATTTCGCTTACTGAACATATTGCCATTTATAAATTTCCGGATGACGCAAGCGAAATTGCTGATGTTGAAGATTTAATTCGAACAACACTCAGTTCTATTTTTGATGAAGAGCCAGGCACTGTTGTTCATGTTGAAAAAAATGTTCTTGCAAAGAAAAGCCGAGAACTTCAGATTCTTCAGGTGATGAAAAAAGCAGTTCGCCGCGGAGATTTCTACGTTGTATATCAGCCGATTTATTCATTTGAACAGAATCGTTTTACAACTGCCGAAGCCCTTGTGCGTCTTGAAAATGATGAGCTTGGCGAAGTAAGTCCAGAAGAGTTTATTCCTATTGCAGAACGAAACGGAATGATTCTTCAGATTGGTGAATTCGTTTTTGAAACAGTTTGTCGTTTTGTTCTTCATCACAAAATCTGGGAAAAGGGAATAGAATATATTCACGTAAATCTTTCGGTAATTCAGTGTATGCAGGAAAAGCTTGCAGATCAACTCTTCCGCATTATGGATTTGTACAACCTTGATTACCGCTACATAAATCTTGAAGTTACAGAATCGGCAGCAATTGCATCGAGCGATGTTTTAATGGATAACATGGCTCGACTTATTGAACGCAATATGAATTTCTCTCTTGATGATTTTGGTACAGGATTTTCAAATACTGCTACACTCATTAAATATCCGTTCCACACAATCAAGCTGGATAAGGGTATGGTTTGGGATGCAATGCATAACAAGAAAGCCGAAATCATTTTGAAGAATACAATTGAAATGGTAAAAATGCTCAATATGGAAATTGTAGCAGAAGGTGCAGAAACTCCAGAACAAGTTGATAAGCTTCGAGAAATGGGCGTTGATTTTGTTCAGGGATTCTATTATTCAAAGCCAATAAGCAGAGATGATTTTTTACAATTACTAAATGAGGATATGGGGCGACGCAATGAATATGAATGATTATATTATCCGATTTGATATTGCAGCGGCTCTCATCTCTATTGCGGTAATGCTTAGCTACTTCCGTGAAAACAAAGTAAAGACTAAGATTTCTGATTCTTTTACAGCCCTTATATGGCAATGTTTTTCTGCATGTATTCTTGATATTGCTTCGGTACAGCTGATTAAGCATATTACTCCAGGAAATCTCTGGCTCAATTATATTGTGCTCATGGGATATTACATAATGTTCAATGCAATGCCACTGCTTTATTATATGCTATTCTGGTTCCTTTCCGAAGGAAACCGAAAAATGCCTTTAAAGCAGTATTGGATAATGTTTGGAATTTATCTGGGCTTCTCTTTAGTCACAATTACTTCTCCGTTTACACATCTTGTGTTCTGGTTTGATAAAAATCTGGTTTTTAATCATGGACTACTTTTCTATGGTTATTACGTTCTTGATATTTTCTATGTTGGAAACGGAGTCATTCACTTTTTACGCCATCGCAAGCAGTTTACATCGAATCAGGTTCTTTCGCTCATGTTCTTTACGTTTACCTGTTTTGTTGCTTCGATGATACAGACCTTTATTCCAAATCTTTTAATTACAGGATTTGTTTTCTCTCTTACAATTCTTATAACTTTCTTGTCTCTTGAAAATCCAACTGATTATATTGATTCAGAATCTGGTATTTATAATCGTCGCGCCTTTATGGTAAGAGTGCAGGAAAATATTGATTTTGAAAAACCAATGTTTATTATTGGTCTTTACAGTGAGCCTCTTGTTCATATCCTAAGATCAATAGGCGAAGAGAACCGAAAGCTTTTCTATAAAATTATTTTTTCATATTTGAAAGAAGTTTCGGGTAAATATAATGTTTATCGTTTGACTTACGAAAAATTTGCAATTCTGCTGGCAGAAACTCCAGAAGAAGAGTGTAATGATATTGTTGAAGATATCTGCAATTTCTTTAGGGAACCAATTAAGTTTGGAAATATCGAAATCTCTATTGCAGTGAATGTTCGAACAGTAAAATATCCGGAAGATGTTGGTAATCTTGAAGACTTGCTTGATTTAACCGAAGACTCTCTTGAAGAAAAAATCAATTATCTGGATGCTTCAACTTTACGAGCCGATGCAAAAGTTCTTGAAAGAAGAAGACGTGAAAACAAAATTGTTAAGATTCTAGAAAATGCAATGAACAATAATGATTTTGATATTGTATATCAGCCGATTTATAATATTGATGCAGGCGGATATACAAGTGCCGAAGCCCTTTTGAGATTAAAAAGCGAAGAGTTTGGAGATATTACTCCGGATGAATTTATTCCGCTTGCCGAAAAAAATGGACTTGCCCTTCAAATAGGAAATTATGTATTTAAATCAGTTTGTAAATATATGGCAGAAAACAAACCTTGGGAAAAAGGCATTGAGAATGTTCATATAAATCTTTCTGTAATTCAATGTATGCAGGAAAAGCTGTACGAAATATTGTTCGACATAATGGACCAATACAAAATTGATTATAAATATATAGACCTTGATGTTTCTGAAACAACCGCAATTATGGCAAATGAAATCCTGCTCAGAAACATGAATGTTATGCTTAATCGCGGAATGAGTTTCTCTCTTGATAATTATGGTACAGGTCTTTCAAATACAAATACTCTTGTAAAATATCCGTTTAAATATGTTAAGCTTGATAAAACGCTTGTACGCTCTGCTGTAAACGATGAAAAGGCCCGCATCATTCTTCATAAAACAGTTTCAATGGTAAAGGATCTTGATATGAAGGTTGTTGCCGAAGGTGTTGAGAATATGGGCGAATACGATATGGTTGTATATCTTGGCTGTAATTATATTCAGGGCTTTATGTTCTCAAATCCTCTTTCACCAGAAGATTACATAAAGTTCCTGAATAAATAAATTAAACCGCGCAGCACCAGTACCAATTTACAGTCTGAACCAGTTACACTTACATGAGATATAGAAATTAACTACAGGCTCCGTATCAAGAACTTCATCAAGATCAAGAATTACAGATAATCCAGCAGCAAACTTTTGACCTACACCAAGTGGAATTCCCATTTCCATGTTAAGGGCAATTCTCTTGTCTAAATCAAAATTAAGAGCTTTACCTGTGTCTGGAGTTGTTCCGTCTGAATTCTTTCCAAACGATGCTAATCCTTGAACTCCAAAATTTCCGTCCATCATGCCGCCAATCATTCCTGGAATTATGTAAGAATAATTTATAAGAAGTTTTCCAGGGAAAGTACAGTTTTCTTTAATTCCTGCGAGATGTGCCCGGCTTAAGAAAGGCACTGTAGCAGCAGGAAAATCGGTATAGCGGATTACAGCAGAAACTTCATGGCTTGTTGATTTGCTGGAAGCTTTTACAGAGAACTCTCCTTCATAACCTGCGAATGCTTTATTTGCATCAAGGTCATAAGTACCAAGAAGAAGGTTTACTGTTGAGAACTCAAGGTTGTTATCATGCTTTAACCACAGGAACTGAGAATAATCAAATCCTGTATGGAAAGAAAGATTTTTTGTAAAAGGAAGATCTGCAGTAAGAGAGAAGGCTTCTTTATCCTGCTGAGTAAAGGTTCCGCTCACATACAAAAGATATGAGAGGGAATTTGTTGTCATCATATTTGACCGTGAATAAATTGGTAGGGTGTATCCAATAAGTGCGATGTTGTTCATTGAGAAATTTTCTTCGTCCTGGGAATTATCCAAACGAATACGAGAAGAATCGCGGCCAAAGAAAATATCAAGTGTGCTTGAGCCAATTGGGAATTCTGCAAGGAATTCGCCTGTGATATTTTTTAAAGTTGGATAATAGAAGGCATCAAAAACCATTATTCCGTTAAGCATCTGGCGGCGGGCTGTTTGTCCAATGAAGAAACCTCCAAGACCAAAATAAAAGTCGTCTTTGTCTGAAAGTACGTTTACAAAAGGTGAATACAAAAGTGGAGTGAGTTTTCCAAAGAAGGCTTTTTCATTCTGCAGTTCTTTTACACCAGGTTCAAGATTTTCAAGCTCTGCAATTTTGGTTTCGGAACGGTGCTTTACTTTGTTTTTATCATTTGATTTTGAATCTTCATCGTCTGGTTCAGAATTTTCATCAGCATCTTCAGTTTTATGATATGGATCAAAGTCCGGATAATCTGATTCAAGTTTGTTGAAAGACATAATTTCGCCAGCTGGAGATGGACCATCATAATCTGGGACAACTTTCCAGTCATCAATTGGTTTGATTTTTATAACGTTTCCGGTTGAAGCCTGTGAAGTATAGAAAATTGCCATGTCGTTTTTGTAAGCCCAAAGTGCTGCAATTGGGTCTGCAACAGCAGGAGTGTAAGTGAAAGTTGTTCCGTCTGAATTTGGAGTTGCTGTAAATACTTCAAGACGGCCTCTGTCGTTGCTGCAGAAATTCAGAGAACCATCTTTGTTGAAAGAAGGAGAAGACGGGTCAGTAATAAAATCATGATCTGTATTATTTACGAGTCTATATTCTTTTGTTTTTGTGTCTGCAAGAGCAATACAAGCGCGGTCATCTTTTAAAAGAACAAATGCAAGCTGTGAACCGTCTGCATTCAAAGCTGGCTGAATAAAGCTGTAACGTTCGTCTTCAAGGAAAATTGATTTTTCTCCCGTGATTGTGTCTATTTGAACTAAACGCATTTTAAGGCCATTCTGTTCAACAGCAATAAGCAGTGATCCATCGCGGCTAACAGTAGGCTGATAATATGAACTTGTATCGTTTGTGAGCTTTGTTATGCCGTCTGTTTCTGTCCATTTGTAAAGGTGAAATTGAGTTTCTGGACCAGGATTTCTGTCATAGCGTGAAGAAGCAGCTGAAAAATAGAGATTTTTGTTTTCATCTGAAGTAAGGGCTTTTGCATCAGAAAAGTCTGCCTTAAACAAAAGAGTTTCTTTTGGAATAAAATCTTCCTGGTCAAAATATCTTGAACCGTCGTCACGAGAAGGGTCAAGAAGTACCGCATACACATTTGCATTTCCCGCCTGTCTTAGAGAAATCATAGAACCGTCGTCAAAAATTATGGCAGGCTGGCAGTAATAAGTATTCATATCGTTTGGCGAAATGATTTTACCTTCCGGGATTTTTCGTTCCTGGGAATATTTTTTCTCAAGTGCAATTTTTACTTCGCGGTAAATATCCTGAGGAGTTTTTCCTGTAACAAGCTTTACGCTTTCTTCCCAGGAGCGATTTTCGTTTCTGTTACGTTCAATGTCTGCAAGAGCCTGAATACCACAGCGGTCAGCAATACTGCGCATGATAAGATAGCCCATAACATAAATCTGTCCGCTTGGAGGTTCCATTTCTGTTCCAATTAATCTGTATGGAATGAGGGCGTTGTCGAGCGTAGGAGCCTTGAAATCAAGTTCAAAGTAAGGGCTTCGGCCACGGCCTCCGTTTGTAAGTTCTGTTTCGAGTACTGTTGTAAGACCTTCAAGTGCCCAACCAGGAATACTGGAATAATCCATGCCACGGATAGTTTCGCCAAAGACTTTTGTAAAAATATAATCCTTGTCTTCAAAATTGATATTTGCAATATGAATGAGTTCATGTGTAAAGAAAAGTTTCATCCAGTCATCACGGAAGCCAAAATGATTGTAAATAATAGGAGAGTCAAACATTACAATTTCTGGAGGGCTGAACATTGTATATGCATTCACAATATTCATTCGGCTGAATACATAAACATCAGTTTTTTCCTGAGGCATTGCGTAAATGCGAGCAATTTTTTCCCAGGCCTCGTCTGCAAACTCTGCATATTTTTTAGCAGCGGGTTCAGATGCGGCTTCGTAAATAAATCTGAAGTGTTTAGTTTCGGCTTGTTTCCAACCTTTGAATTTTACGTAGTCGTTTGCAAAAGCAGAAATAGCGCTTAATGCCATAAGGCTTGTGCAAAGAAGAGTACGAATAACATTTTTCATGAAAAACTCCTTTTTTAAAAAACAATCATATATGGTAGAGGGTTACCTAGAAATACGAAATCTCGAATTTTCCAGCCTGTACGAATCCTAGTCGTTCATAAAGCGTGTGTGCGGGATTATTTTTTTCTTTTACAAAAAGGCTGATTTTGCGGCCAGTTTTTTGAACACGCGTACAAATAGTATAAACAAGGTTCCAGGCATAATAATTTTTGCGGTAAAGCGGATGTGTATAAACTCCGCCAAGCTGAACATAATTAAAACCGATGGCATTTGTGTTTGCTTTTGCTACAACTTCTCCGTCGGAATAAAGTGCAAAACAAAGCTGATCTTTTAGAATTGATTTGAGGCTTGCTGTTGCTTCAAGGTCTGTTACCTGTTTTCCCTGAGGCGCAACTTCTTTTGCAATATACATTTTTTGAAGTGGCAACAGGAGTTCCAGATCGTTTTGTGGGTTTGTGCAGCGTTGAATTTCATCATCACAACTAAGGGCTTCTGGCGGTGGAAGAGGCTCTGCTTCAAGAGTCATAACTGAATAATGATTTGTCTGATATGGGATTTTATTAAGGCTGCTAAGTGCATCCAAAAATATTTGACCCGCAATAGGCTCCCCGTTAAGAACACTTACAGTTTTATCTTTAAGAAAATCAGTAAGACAGGAGAGAAGGCCTTCCAAAGTGTCCGCGCCTGGTATGCAGTAAAGAAGAGTTTTATTTAAATAGAACACCCCAATGATTGTGCCAACGTCCGCGGTCCCTGAGTTTGTCGAAGGGTCCTTAATAACAAAAATATTGTCCTTCTTCTTGCGCACATTCGAACAAAGCGTAACGCAGGTAGGTTCCCAGGGCGAGAGAAAGGCCTGGAGCTGCTCGTATTCATCCTCTTGTGCTGCAGTAATTTCCATGGGGATATTTTAGCATATGGGCATAGGATTGTCATTCCCGTGCTTGATCCGAAAAAAAGTGTTGACAATTTGGTTGTATCACTGTATTATGTACTTAATACAGTGATACGCGCAATCACAATATTATCACTTGGAGGTATTTATGGAATATCAGTTTACGAACGATAAACCCATTTATCTTCAGCTCATGGATGTGTTTAAGGTGGCAATCGTTTCGGGCGAGCTTCCAAAAGGGCAGAGGCTTGAATCGGTACGCGACCTTGCTGTTATTGCAAAGGTAAACCCGAATACCATGCAAAAAGCACTTTCGGAGCTAGAGCGGATAGGCCTGGTTAGAACAGAAAGAACTTCGGGACGTTTTATTACAGATGACGAAGATCTTATTCTTTCCATGAAAAACGAAATTGCAGAAAAAGAAATCACCGTCTTTCTTGAAAAAATGAAATCAATCGGTATTTCCAAAGAGTCTGTAATTAAGATGATTTCGGAGGTATAAATATGGAATCAATTCTTGAGTTTAAGAACATAACAAAAAAATATGACAACAAAACAGCTTTGGATGACATTACCTTGAGCATTCCACGCGGTTCAATTGTAGGCTTGCTTGGTCCAAACGGCAGTGGTAAAACAACAATGTTAAAGCTTGCTACAGGACTTCTTCAGCCAACAAAAGGCGAAGTTTTTGCCTGCGGATTAAAACCTGGAGCAGAATCAAAGGACTTAGTTGCATATCAGTCAGACAAGGTTTATTTGAACGATTGGATGAATGTAAAAGATCTTATGAACATGCTTGATGATTTTTACACAAACTTTAATAAGGATAAGGCACTTGATATGCTCAAGAGCCTGAACATTAATCCAAACGACAAGCTTAAGGAAATGTCAAAGGGTACAAAAGAAAAGGTCCAGCTCATTACAACAATGTGCCGCGACGTTCAGCTGTATCTGCTTGATGAACCAATTGGTGGTGTAGATCCTGCAGCCCGTGACTATATCCTTAATACAATTATTTCAAACTATCAGGAGAATGCAACAGTAATTATTTCTACACATCTTATTGCAGACGTAGAACCGGTTCTGAATCACATTCTCTTCTTAAAAGAGGGTCACATTGTCCGCCAGGGTGATGTTGATGACATCCGCGAAGAAACAGGCAAGTCAATTGATGCTTTGTTCCGTGAAGAATTTCGCTGCTAGATAAGAGAGGTAGAAAATGAGAAATCCGTTTCCAAAAATTGGTAAAGTAATTAAATATGATTTTAAGCATTCTTCAAGAAGACTGCTTCCACTTTATGCAGCCCTGCTTGTACTTGGTCTTCTTACAGGACTTTTTGCAGAGCCTATGGGAAATAGAAATTGGGAAAGTACATCGAATGGAAATTCTTACGAGTTCCACATGAGCTCTTCAGATGCAAACTTTTCACGCGAGATGATGTTTGGTTTACTGATTATGGCCTTCATGGTTCTTTCTGTTACAACAATTGTAATGACCGTAACTTCAATTTCACGCCGCTTTAGCCAGAGCATGCTCGAAGACGAAGCTTATTTGAATCTTTCGCTGCCTGTTACAATGGGCGAGCATTTGTGGGGTAAGTTCATAATGGCATTTGGCTGGATGTTCTGCTGTTGTATTATTACAAGCTTGTCTGGCCTTCTTTGCTTTATAAGAATGGATTTGCCCTCAATCTTCCAGCAGATTTCTGACAGCCTTCCAGAGTTCAAGGATTCTCTTAATTACTACGGAATGTCAATGGGAAGATTAATAGGCCTTGCAATTATGCTGAGCATCGCTTTTGCATTCTTCATCATCACTCTGATTTTTGTTGTAAATGCAATTTCGCACCTTTTCAAAAAGAGCAAGGGTCTTGTAAAGTTTATAACAGTTGTAGTTCTTTTCTGGATCAACGGCTGGCTTTTCAAACTTGTTCCAAGCTTTGACACAAGAGACTTCGACGTTATGCAGCAGGTTGGCGGAGCCTTTACAAAATCAATGTGCCTCACCGCTCTCATACTGCTCCTTGTTTCGGCAGCATACTTTGCAGTGACACAGTGGATTTTTACGAAGAAGTTAAATTTGGAGTAGTTAGTTCCTGAACGAATGAATCGGTGCCGGAATCCTACCACCACGGTTGATGAAGTCTGCACAACCAAATTTGCTTACAGGCATTACAGGGCAACCGCCGAGTAATCCGCCAAATTCTACCCAGTCGCCGGCTTTTTTGCCTGGGGCAGGGATGAGGCGGCAGGCGGTTGTTTTATTATTAACCATACCAATTGCAAACTCGTCGGCAAGGATTCCGGAAATTGTAGTAGCCGGTGTGTCGCCAGGAATAGCAATCATATCAAGACCAACAGAACAAACTGTTGTCATAGCTTCGAGTTTTTCAAGGCAGATAGAATTCTGCTTTACTGCATTAATCATTCCTTCGTCTTCTGAAACAGGAATAAAGGCTCCGCTCAAACCGCCAACGTTGGTACTTGCCATTACACCACCTTTCTTTACCATATCGGTGAGCATTGCAAGAGCAGCTGTTGTTCCAGGAGCACCACAGCCTTCAATACCAATTTCTTCAAGAATACGGGCAACAGAGTCACCAACAGCAGGAGTTGGAGCTAAAGACAAATCAAGAATCCCAAAGTTTGTATTAAGACGTTTTGCGGCTTCGCTTCCAACAAGCTGACCCATACGTGTAATCTTAAATGCCATCTTTTTAATACCGTCGGCAAGAACGTTTATAGGCTGACCTTTATATTCGCGTGCAGCTGCAAGAATTACACCAGGACCAGAAACACCAACGTTGATTACGCTGTCTCCTTCTCCAGGTCCGTGGAAAGCTCCTGCCATAAAAGGATTATCTTCCGGGGCGTTGCAGAAAACAACAAGCTTTGCACAGCCGTTTACATCGCAGCTTTTAGAAATCTCTGCTGTTTTTACAATTGTTTCTCCCATGAGCTTTACGGCATCCATGTTGATTCCGGTTTTGGTCGAACCGAGGTTGACAGAGGAACAGACGTTATCTGTCTGACTCAGAGCCTGCGGAATGGATTCAATGAGAAGCTCCTCGGCTTTTGTCATGCCCTTTGCAGGAAGAGCCGAATAGCCTCCTATGAAGTTGACCCCGACCTTTTTCGCAGCCTTGTCCAAAGTCTTTGCAATCAGGACAAAATCCTCTGCCTTCTTGCAGGCGGAAGCCCCGATCAGTGCAATCGGAGTCACCGAGATTCTTTTATTGACAATTGGAATCGCGTACTCGCGCTCGATTTCCTTTCCGGTTTTGACAAGGTCCTTGGCTGTTGTGGTTATGCGCCTGTAGATGTTGTCGCACAGGGTGTCCAAGTCATCGCTTATGCAGTCAAGAAGGGAGATTCCCAGCGTGATGGTCCTCACATCCAGGTTCTCCTTCTCGATCATTTCATTAGTCTCAATAACCTCATGAATATTAACCATATAAATTACCTCAATATTAATTATCCCAATTCAATCGTGTCGAACAAAGTGCCAAAACTAATCAACCCTATTCTATCGGGGTATAATCCAAGTGCCCTCCTCGGATAAACCAGGAAATGCACTCAAAACCTTAATGTATGCAAGTGGCGACAGGTTTCTGTTTCGTAGCAATCAGCCATAAATACTTAATGAAAGCCATTTCGATTAACGTGCTTTGCCGACTGTTTGAACGAAGTGAGTTGAGGCAAAGCACGTTTGTTTATGAGAAAGGGCTTGAATTTAGTATTTATGAGCGCGGAGAAACAGAAGCCTGTCGCTGCTTGCATTTTATAAACTAAATCCTGTGCATTTCCGTAAAAATTTCTTCCCGCTGGCACTTAATCTGCACCCCGATCT
>JAEEGH010024633.1_pt1 | contig 12133 bp, 18 predicted proteins | sample 9134181 | NCBI WGS metagenome assembly JAEEGH01 (sample SAMN16246544, study PRJNA631951) | gut metagenome | biome: gut microbiome; feature: rumen; material: DP-attached | host: Bos | place: Iran: Karaj | collected 2018-10
TGTCAAATTTGCTGTCAAATATCATTTCAGCTCTTGAAACCCGCATGAACACTGAGCTTTTTACTTCATGCTCTTGAGTGTCGGGATTATTGTCGAACAGATGTACTCTTTATGTACATAGATGATTTTAGATGTATAAGTAGTATATTGCTCCAATCCAAATTTTGTATATACATGGATTTATTTCCCTAGATTGGGTGTCAATCCTGTGTCACACGCTGCCTTGGCGACACCATTTGGATGGATGGTAATATATCGTCTTTTGTTCCTTCAGTCATGAAATAAAAACAATTGACACTACTTTTATCAAAAATACATATTGTATTTTTAATTTACTAACTAATTATAATCTTTCCCTGTAAGTTAGACAAGACTTCCTGCTTCTTTTCTTTTTTGACTTCTGCATAGATTTCCATAGTTGTTCTGATATCCGAGTGTCCCATAATACTCATAATAACTTTCAGATTCTGCTCCACTTCGCACAACCTTGTACAAAATGTATGTCTGAGATTATGAGCACTTATATCCGGAACAATAATAGGATCACGACCTTCCAGATCTGCCTTAATCTTTTCCTGGGCATTATGAGCTTTAACAGCTCTATGAATACCATTATTTACAGCTGTCTGAAGGTAAGTCTTATTCTCTGCTGTAGAAAACACAAAACCAGAATACCCATCTATCTCCTCTTTACAGAACCCCAGACATTTCTGGTACTGGTATTCCAGCAAAATAGCCTCAAATACCTCATCAAAAATGGGAATTGTACGTTCACCCGCTTCGGTTTTAGGTGTTTCAATGTGCTTCTCACATCTCCCATGTTCCTCTATTGGTCTATATTCCAATGTGTGATTTACGCTGATCAGCCGCTCCTTCATGTCAACGTCTTCCCAACGCAATCCGAGGCATTCAGATATTCTCATTCCGGTTCCAACAAGAACAGCAATTATAGGGTACCATCCCTTATACTCCGGGCTATTATACAGAAACTGCATGAATGATTTTTGCTCAGGAATAGAAAGAGCAATTCTCTTTTCCGGTGATTTGAATTCCTTGCTTTTCTTAATCTCTCCCATGATATCATCTGTGGGATTTCTTATAAGAAGCTGATCTCTTATAGCCATCTTAAATGCAGGGTGAATCGCATTATTTATATTCTCAACTGTAGATATAGATAACTTCTTATCGACAAGCAATTCATGGTAGAAAACCTTAATATCAGTGTAACGGATATCAACTATTCTTTTCTTTCCAAATCCATCCCGGACATGATTTCTGTAATTATTTATATAGTTGAGTTTTGTCGAAGGCTTAAGGTTATACTTTTGTTTTATGTATCTGTCAAAAAGATCATTGAGCGTCATTCGAGATGCAGCTGAATAGTCCAGGTCAAATGTCATATCATCCCTGATCTTCTTTTCCAACTCCCTCAGCTCTACCAGCGTTCTGGCATAAACATATCGACGTTTTTTATATCCGTCCGTGTAGGTGTATACATACCTACCATCGCCTTTCTTCTGGCTCTCGCCCTTTCGAAGCACATATCCGTCTTTGTCTTTTCTTTTGTCTGATTTACTTGGTCTTGACATTCTATCACCTCTTTCCGGTGAAGAACGGTCCTGGTTTCAACCTCCTTGCTGCCACATTGGCGTAACCTGTTATCATTAGCGCACAATACAAATAATTTGACACTCTTATGTGTCATATATTTGCTTATACAATAATGATATTATCAGCAATCCCAAGGTGTCAATAATATGCCGCTCTTCCCAAACAATTAAAAAAATCCCCCTACTGATCCATTTCTGATCAATAGAGGGAAGTCTACCTCTTTATGCAATCATGTAACGCATGGTCGTCCTGTAGATCATATATCATGCGTCCGTAGGCCTATAGCCAATATCATGATGCCGTATTCAATTGTATCACTTCCAGTATTTGCTAACAGCTTCCTCAGCCTCAACAGGCTTCAAATTAAACTTTGTCGAAATACGATCTACTGCTGCCTCAAAAGTAGCTCCATAAAACTGAGCCTCCTCTACTGTACCTTTAATAACGCCCTCATTCAAAATATTCTTTGCTTCATAATCCAATACTTGTCCACCCATTATTATCTTGTTCTTCCCTCCAACGCCAGTAAGTCTGTGGCCATAACAGCTTTCTCGTTTAATTATAATATAACCATAATTAAATCCTTTGCTATTAGGTTTTAACCACAATCACTATTCTTCAAACTGTGCCATCTCTTCATCAGTAAGAGGTCTTCCAAGTTTTTCTGGATACAGTATTGCCTCTCTAAGTCTGTACTTCTTACCTTTTGAAGGCTCGGTCAATCTTTCATCGAAACTTTATCTTCAAGATATTCACTTGAAGCATTTCCCGGCATGTTATTCACTCCGTTCCTCCACAGGTATTATCTGATCTGGCATTACACTTTTAATCTTTTCGATTATCCTATGGGACTTATAGCTCTCATTCAGTCTGGTCTTTCCATATCTGAACGGAGTATTCTTAGTGTTCTGGACAAGGTAATCGGTATAGTATTCCTCCCAGCTGAAAAACTTTTGACTGTCCGCATAGTTATATGTCTCATCCAGGATTGCCTGCGGGACATCGATTATATTTGCTTTCAGCAAAAGATATTCAAAAGACTCCGGTGCGTACAGTACACATTTTTTGCCGGACACTGCAAGATATCCCATCACCTTACCTATATCAGAGCCAAATGCTGCACCGTCAATTATTGCAAGAATGCTCTTCTTATCACTTGTTCTGATGCATTCATACACCTTTGTCTTACCACCCGCAGCGCTGCACATATCTCCATAGATCTCAACGTAGCATTCATGTCCTGCGTTTGTATCTTCAGTAATGACTTGATCCGGATTCACAATTTCATTTATGTCCGAAAGATTATACAGCTTGTACATCTCATTATAGACTTTTTTATAGGACTTATATTTTGAGGAATCTGAAACATTTTTCAATCCGTATATCTCCTCAACGCTATAGGGGAGCATATCCAAATCGTCCCTGGTGATAATTACAAAATAGTTATCTGATCCCTTGACATGTTCAGCAAAACTCTTTGTTCTCAGAAAGCTTGCTGTTTCATCTATAAATATTATTGTCTGGCTCAGTGATACAAGTCGCATTTCCCAGTCAACGTTTGTCAGGACAGTACACCTCTTGTCACATTTTAAAGTTATACCTGATGAACTGCCATTTGCTTCATATTCACCGACAAGCCTTACAAGCTCTGTCTTACCACTGGCACTATCTCCACGTACTAAGGTCAGATTACGTTTTACAGTCAGATAATAATGTATTTTGTTATTGTATACCTCAATATCGTAAATCCCTATCATATAATTCTTCCTATATTAAATGATTGTCCAGCACTGCTTCAGTAAGCTCCAGTGCATTGTGGACTTCTTTCCCAAGATTGACTATTTCTATTGAAAAATCATCCTTGCCGAAATCCATCAGATAACCTAATCTGATAGTAAGATCCTTCTTTTTTGCAATCTCAAGTATCCATTTGGCACAGTTATCCCCACAAGCCGAGGCATTGAAAATGTGCTCTGAATCATTATTCATTAGTATCAGTGTCTTTACGCCACCTGAAAGTCTTTCTACAGGAATGGATCCCAAAAAAGGACTATCTATCACTTTAGCCCCCAGGACATCTGACTGATCTATATCCTTTATCATCTCTACAGAAAAGGGATCCGTAATCCATTCATCCTCATAACTGTTGTTAAAAAACACGTCTGGATTGAAAATATAATTATCCGCTTTGAGATCACCGTAATATATCTTTAGCATGTTTTGCATCTCCTGATTCTATCAGTAAATCTTCACATAAAATTATATAGGCACTGAATCCCGCATTCAACAAAATGCTGATTCTATCTGCCATCCTTTATTTTTAATCAAATAATCACATTGCCTCAAGTCTGAAACTATCAAGATATTTATTGATACGCTCAGTATCATACAGGACACATCCTCTTACAGGTATCACTGCCCCAGCCTTCTGCGCTATATCATCAATCGCATGTCTGCCTAATGGATAGACCATGGATGCATCTGTTTTTCTGATATATTTTTCCCTTCCAGGATTAAAGCATTGCGGCAACTTTTTATAATCACCTTTGCTTAAGATTTCTACTCCTTCAAATTTGATATTTGTATTCATAACATGTCCCTCCAAATGAATGGTCTGTCAAGCAGTCAGTCCAAACGTTCCAGATCTTCTCCTTCGTCCTGGAGCTGAAGCTGGAGTCCATACCTGATCATGTGGGATAAGGTCATGTTATGCTTTTTACAATATTCAATTACGAGGTCATAGTCATGATTATTGAGTTTTACTCCCACGAAATGTGTTATAGAATCTTCGCTCTTTGGTCTGCCTGTCTTTGCCATAATTGATACCTCCGTTAGTTACTATCAATTATACATCTGGTTTAACCATATTATCAATATTTTTTGGTTTAACCAAATATGGCTCATTCATCTCAAAGAAGGTATTACAAGCAATATGATGGGCATATGACACATAGCAGCACTTTTCTCCTATAACCTTATGCGTCTGTTTGCCTATATAATGAAGCACTAATCATATTGCTATTTTACAAGAATGCTTTCTGCCATTTTAACAGCAGCTTCGAACGAAAGCGTAGGTGTTTCCTTGACAAAGTATTCTGCAAGACTCCTTATATCTTCATTCTTTGTCTCAGCTTTGCCCTGATTCAGTATAGTTTTTGCTTCATATTCTAATACTTGGCCACCCATATTTGCCTCCGTTTCCCGGTGTACCTCTTCCTCATCTTCTGTAAGCAATTATATTGCCCAGATTATATTTTGTCATTGAACTCTCGGTTGATGAATACCAATGCCGGACAATCATTCCGCAGGCAGCCTCATATCATCCAGGTACTTATTTATCCTGTCCGTATCATATGCAATGCATCCCCTAATGGGGATGATTGCACCTGCCTTGGATGCTATATCATCTATCACGTGGCGCCCGAATGGATATACAAGAGATGCATCAGTTTTCCTTATATACCGCTCCCTTGCAGGATTCATGCACTGTGGCAGTTTCTTAAACTTCCCTTCACATAAAGCTTCAAGTCCTTCAATATTCATATTTGCTATCATTATAATTCCTCCAATTTTCTACAGCAATTATTCTCCAGGACAATGCCTCTGTCAGGCACACGCTCTCTCCATAAATTCAAGAGCACGCTCTTTTACTTTGAGTCTTGTCCTGTAAATATGCATTTTTGCCGATTCATACTGTATTCCCTTTTCCTCGGCAACATCATCGATAGTCTTTTCATGAGATAATAATTGTCCAAGTTCCCTGCTGTCACGGCCTGGAAGCATCCTTATGGCACGATTAACAAATCCCAGATCTCTCTTCATGGTCCTTAAGGTAACGGCCTCTTTGTTAAGTACAGGATCATCAGAAATATGCCTGGTCAAAGCCTTCTCTGACATCTTTTCCAGGATAGTAGATCTTTCCACTGCTGTCATTGCAGTAGAATCTCCTGTATAAGATGTCTGCACTCTGACACCAATATCACCATAGCCATCCCTGCGATCGACAAGTCTGTCCACCATGATGCTGTCACAAAGTATCTCTTCATAGCCTTTGATGTACTCCTCAATGCCGCAATAATTCTTCAGGATAAAATCAATCCTTTTCTTATAACTGTACTCCTGATACTCACTGATAACTGCTGCTCCAGTATTCATCTGACACCTCCAAAGTAATCTGATATACCAGAGCGATACCGGTATGCGCTCTCTTTTATAAAAACAATTCTACAGGAGACATAGCCCGTATACCTTACCAGGTTATTTAAAAACCGCTTATATATTCCGGTAAAACTTAAATCCCATTTAAGATTCTCATCTGCTCCAGGGCAACTTTACGGACATTTGGTTTTCCAAGAGTAATATAGATCCTTATCAGGTTCATGATATCAGAGTCAATCTCCGGAGCCCCATCCATAAGGTAAGCTACAGATGTGCCCAGGATACCGGCGAGTTCACGCATGACACTGGTCTTGATATCCACTTTGTCATTTTCGTAATTGGATATGAGTGCAGCCGCCACATTCATGCGCTCTGCCAGCTCTTCCTGTGACAGCCCAAGTTCCTTTCTCTTTTGCCTTATTCTTTTTCCGACTGTATTTTCTGTTCCCCCCGACATCAAAAAACATCCCCTCTTCCTGAACTGATCAGGAGAGCGGATGTCTATGTTATCCAGATACCCGGCATGAGTAATGCCAGTTTCCCTACTGATCATACTCATGCGTCCGTAGGCCTATAGCCCGTATCATGATGCCTTCATTAAATTCGTCTTCAGATATAAACTGCATTCCATACAGTGACATTTCTGAGAAGCGCGCCTTCTGTAATGGCTTTTATGCGCTTTTGCCTCTTACACCTGCCACATGTGAATCCCACGTTCCTGAAAGCAACTATCCTGGGATCACCCATTTCAGTATAGGTCAGCCTATAACTCTTCTTACATTTCATGCAGCAAATATTCACTTCACGAAGTGCTGTTTTGCTTTCCTGCATATCCGGATGATCATGCCTTCCGGAAATATGAACCACTTTCTCCAATAAATAAATCTCCTCCAATCAATAAGCATTATTCTTCGAAGAAATTATGTGAATATAATAACACACTCTGAGAGAAAGTCTGTCCCGAATTTGTCCCATCGAATCTGACAATTCAAACACAACTTCATATTATTACGACAATTATAATTGCTGCACATCAAATGATAGCACAAAAGAGTTTCCATCAAAAGCCATATTTTCTAATCTTCAGGATTTTTGATTCAGTTCCGTGTTTCAAACCAATTGTGTTTCAGTAGTTTCGGATTCATCCATGGCTTATTTCCTGTATTCTTCCATCCCACACAGGTGAAAAGGTTCTGTACCTGTAACTTCATAATCGATCCCTACCTTTGACAGCTCATCCAGGAATACCTTCGTAAACTTTTCAGAAGGAAAGGTCCGTGCGATGCATAAAAAGAAATAGTGATTGATGCAGGCAACCTCACATACAACGTCCGTTACACCTGGTTCTGACAACAAATACAGTTCATCAATATATGGATCAAGCGGGCCAAAAGATCTGCTGTCAGCATAGGATATTGCAATACTCCACCGCAGACTCCCTGCTGATTTGGCAATCATACCAAGTTTCGTATCCAGTGGCACCTGACTCAGTTTGACATATGTTGCCTTCCTCTGCTTCATCGCCCAAAGGGAATTCTCTGGAGACGCCTGCAGCATTACCTGGCCCCGGGCCATAGTGCAGTTCTTGGCAATATCCTCCAAAGACCTGTCTTTAGTAAACTCCAGTTCAAGAACATTAGCAAACATGCGGTAATTGTCGTGATTACCAATCATGGCCTTGTGATCTATGGCTATGGAAACGCTGACTGTCTTATCACTATCAGGATCATAGTGTCGAACTGCCCTTGCAAACATCACCGCCAAAAAAGTATTGGGACTACCGTCATAATCCCTGCAATACTGCATCATCTGCGACTCCGGTATCTTAACAAATGTCGCAAACGGATCATTGTGCGTCCCTTCACTGAATCTGTAGAAATCTGTTATTGCCTCCCTGGTATACATAGGTTCTTCTGCCCCATCTATATCAAGTTCCTCAAAGGGATTTCCTGTCTCCGAAATCGGTATCGTATCCCCTGGAAGTCGAAATCCTTCTGTTTCAAAAGACATGCCATACCTGCGTGACAGATATAAAAACATTGTACTCTTAATATATGGTAAAACACCTGCTCCATCCGTCAGGGAATGCGAAATCTCAAAAGCCAGTTTCCTTCCTTCAAACTTCCAAGCTGCCAGGTGAAAATTCGATTCCTTTGAATTCAGTTTGATTGGCTCCCAGGTGTTTCGCACCGTCATAGGAAGCGAATTATCCTCTACGATCAAATCATTTTCAAAAGAAACTACCTTGACATAAAAGTATGGAAATCTTGCCCTTAGATCTTCCACTGCGTTTCGAAGTATATCTCCATCAATAGGCTCCTTCACCACGATGTACGCTCCCATGGTATTAGGATGTTCTGGTGTAGACATATAGAGCATTGGCTCATAGAATTCAGCCATCTTAAGTTCCTCCTCACCCGATTTCACTATTCTTATTGTATCAAAAAAGGAAAGCACATGTCGCTTTCCTTTTAGTAACTTTAACCAGGATTATTATTCCTCATCCCTGGGATTTTTTCTCCTATCCGGTATCTCATCGCCTGGTCTGTCAGGATAAATGTCGTGCCATGGAATGATTCCGTTCTCCATGTCCTCAATCTCTCTTCTCTTGGCATAGCGCCACAGTTCTATCCCAAGGAGCATAACAGCTTCCCTGTGTCTTGCATAAAACCGTGATTTGCTCATTCCAATGACTTCCCAGATATCCTTCGGTTTCTTGGTAACCTCATCAATCTCTTCTACTGGATGGAAATAACACGCATCCAGTATCTCGACATATTGCTTGCCCCATTTTGGATATTCTTTCATCTTCGTTGAAATGGCATCAAGTTTTTCATCTATCCATGGAAGCTCTACTGCCTCTCTGATTATCCTGTCCTGTTCCCCCTCGCTTTCTTCCAAGGGAACCGTAACTGCCTCAAGGAAATCTGCCCTCACATTCAGTTTACTCTCTGCTATTTCCTCTTTTGAACGCGTCTTGGATGGCTCGTTGCTCTCTTTATACCTTTTCTTTCGGACTTCCTTCAGCATGGAATAACATGTATTAAATACGTTATTCCCAAGCAGTCCCTCTTTGTAGCACATATCTTCAATGTACTGACGATCCGGTTCGTAATTCTCCATTCGTTTATATTTTCTGGCCTTGCTCCTGTATTTACGAGGCCGATTCTCTCCTTCTTTGCCATTTTCTTTTTTGTTTCCTTCACTGTTATCGACCATGCCAATGCCCCCTCCTCATCAGGGCTTGATAGGTAAACTTCATGAATCCAAAAAACATACAAGGGGAAGCGCTCCTCCCCTTGTGTGCTTTACAAGATTCATGAATTATTAATAGCCTCCATCCTTGCCTCCTGGCAAAGCCCATCTTCCAAGTGCCCTGAAGTAGGCATACGCTATCCTGTCTCTTTCTGCAGGAGTCAATAGACTTTCTAGTGAAACTGTCGTATCAAGGAGCTTTAACGCATAGTCGCATGGCTTAATGATTGATGGTTCTGTTCTAAAAAAAGGAACATCCAGTCGGTTACACAAGAACCTATCAAGGCTGACATTTTCTTGCTCTGCAATCCTTACAAACCTCAATACCGCTTTTCCCGGTCCATAAAGTTTGTAATCATCATAAGTATCTACTTTAACGCCCCAAACGTTTTCAGCCATGTAATAATCGTCATAGCCCTTAACATTCTGCAGATAATTGCTATTAGCAGCTATTAACTTCAGTTTATTCCTATCTTCTACGGATAAATCGTAAAAATCTCTACTCATATTTTCTCTCCGTCATTAAACATACAACAATATCCATTGTCTGTAATGGGTGGAAATCTCTCCTTATTGCGTACTTTTTACGGAGGTGATCTGACTCTATAAAACCATTTACAAGTATAATATCCATAAAAAAGAAGCCCAGGCCTTAGCGGCACCAGACTCCTTAACACAGCTCTTATAAAGTTGTTACAAAAAAGCAATCCTGATTGTCTTACTGAAATCACTTACTTGCAGTTTTTTTCGTACCATCCTTTTCATAATCTCTTAGGGCTTTCTTTGTATCCTTCAAACCCCTCTCATAAAACTCTCTCTCCGATGGGGAACAGTCTGAAAGTAGCCCTGCCATTTCATCTCCAAGCTTATCTGTAAGCCCGGGGATGTTTTCTCTCAATATCCAGTCGGTAGTAACGCCAAAATAATTTGCAATCCTAACTACCACCTCTACTCCCGGCAGAGCAATCCCTGTTTCGACTTTACTCATATGCACAGAAGAAACTCCGGCAATTTCAGCCAGCTTTTGTTGTGTAATCCCAGCCTTCTCCCGCAATTCCCGTATGCGTTTTCCTATACCTTCACACTCTATGCTCATAAACGCTCCATGATCTAAACTTTAAATCTCTTAAAGAAAAGTTTATCGTTACTGTCATACGCAATAAATAAACTAAACTTTAAACACCTTAAACATTTCTTTATATTGCTATATAAAATTTAAGATGCTCGGAACGGATGAATATTCAGCGCATAAAAAAGAAGCCCAGGCCATATCGGCTCCAGACTCCTGAAAATCATAACTATAAATACCATCATATACTCAGCTGCTAAAAAGAATCCATTTCAAGGCTCTCCCCCATAGCAACTTCTGTCACTCCTTGCCTGCCTCGTCTTTTTCCCTCATGGCCGTCTTGGCAGCCCGGGCAATCTTTGTTATGGCCTTCCTCTCCGCAGGGTCACAATCTCCAAGTATCTCTGAAAGTTCTCTTTCCTCTATCACTCCAACTGTAGGAACATTCGTCCTGAGCAGCCAGTCTGAAGATACCTGCAGAGCCTCTGTGATGCGCATGAGGATATCAATCCCTATCTTCTTTTTGCCATTTTCAATATCACTCAGATGTGATGGAGAAATATGCACCATCTCAGCAAGTTCCCGCTGACTAAGCTTATGCTCTTTTCTCTTTTCTCGGATGCGATCACCTATATCGCTAATCTTTGTATTCATCTCTTCTCCATTGTTTATCAGGTAACTTTATTAAAATTCTATCGCCTATAGCAGATACTAGGAATAAGCCGTAGGGCATGGTTTGCCCTGTTGACGATGGATTTGCAAAATTATTTTTCAGGAGGACAAGTATGGAAATCGATTACAAATTGTTGGGAGAACGTATTCAGGAGGTAAGGAAGACCAGAAATATCAAGCAATATGGCCTTGCCGAATCTGTAGGGGTCACAGGCCCTTTCATGAGTCAGGTTGAAAGCGGCAAGAAGCAGCTGAGTCTCGAATCATTCATTCAGATAGCCAATGCCTTGGATGTTACCGCCGATACGCTTCTTATTGGAAATCAGAAGGAGCTCAGCACAGAGTACCAGAGTGACATCTACAATCTGCTCAGTGACTGCAACTTATATGAGAAAAAAATTATATACGGATTGGCTTCCGAGACAAAACGTCTGTTAAAAGAGAACCGCTTTTTTAAACAATAATAATTCTACTTACTGCATATAATCTTTAACTCAGGGTTAACTACTTAACCTACGGCTTATTTTTTCAGACGTTTTACCGTCTATAATTATTTCTAAAGGAAATAATTATAGTGAGGTACGTCATGAATTCTCATCTTTCAAATACAGATCACAACTCAAAGACAGTGCATGTTGCCATCTATGACAGAATAAATGGTGGCGATAGCACTGATATCTCATACGAGTCTCGCATCAGGGACAGATACCCGACTATTTCAAAAAACATTCAATGCCAGCACTTCAAGTTTTAGCAGTGGCTCATATATAGGATCAGAAAAAGTATCCATGACTAAGAGGTAGATAATGAATCTTTCTGAAGAACGTTCAAGCACAATCGAACAACAGAAGTCCAAGATAAGGGACAGATACAAGGGTGTTGCCCCAGAGCTCATAAAGGTCATCCCTGCAGCTGAAGAATCCAGCATCTTTGATGACGCTGCCCAGCTCAGGGTTGCAGTATATGCCAGGGTCAGTACCGGGGATCCGAGACAGACATCATCCTATGAGCTCCAGAAAAACTACTATGAAGACTTTGTAATGCACCATCCCAACTGGACTCTTGTAAAGATCTATGCAGACGAAGGTATCAGTGGCACTTCACTCAAGCATCGCGAACAGTTCAAACAGATGATAGCGGACTGTAAGAAAGGCCTTATAGACCTGATAGTTGTAAAGAGTGTATCTAGATTTGCCAGGAACATTGTGGACTGCATCGGACAGGTCCGTGAACTGCTAGCACTGAATCCACCAGTAGGTGTCTTCTTTGAAACAGAGAACATCTATTCAAGAAAAGATGATTCCGAGATGGCACTCTCCTTCATAGCCACCATGGCACAGGAAGAAAGCCACAACAAAAGCACGGCTA
>JAEEGH010024634.1_pt1 | contig 12132 bp, 12 predicted proteins | sample 9134181 | NCBI WGS metagenome assembly JAEEGH01 (sample SAMN16246544, study PRJNA631951) | gut metagenome | biome: gut microbiome; feature: rumen; material: DP-attached | host: Bos | place: Iran: Karaj | collected 2018-10
GAACTTGTTAGAGGTAAAAGCGGAAGAGTATATGGCTCATTAATGAGTATGCTTACCACAATGAAGGCTTTACCTTTAGCTTATAACAAGGATATGCAGGAAGATAAGGAAATCAGTTTTGATGCTATGGATACTGTATTATCATCAGTACATATTTATTCTCTTATGCTTCCTACAATTACTTTCAATAAAGAAAGAATGGCTGCCAGTGCAATGATGGGCTTCACCAATGCCACAGATGCAGCTGACTACCTGGTAAACAAGGGAGTTCCATTCCGTGATGCTCATGGAATAATTGGTAAACTGGTTCTTCTTTGTGAAGAAAAGAAGTGTTCAATTGAGGATTTATCATTAGATGAATTAAAGAATATATCTGAATGCTTCGATATGGATGTATATGATGCCATTTCCTTAAAGGAATGTGTCAATAAAAGATTAACAATAGGAGCACCTGGCATAGAAGCCATGGAAGAAGTTCTAAAGACTTATGCTCTGAAGGAGGACTTATGAGTGAGAAATTAAAAGTTGGTATCTTAGGTGGTACGGGTATGGTTGGACAGAGATTTATATCTCTTTTGGAGAACCACCCTTGGTTTGAAGTAGTATTGGTTGCAGCAAGCCCAAGATCAGCCGGCAAAACATATAAGGAGGCTGTTGGAGAGAGATGGAAAATGACTACTCCAATGCCTGAAGCAGTTAAGGATTTAATTGTTTATGATGTAAATGATGTTGAGAATGTTGCAAAGAATGTTGATTTTGTATTTAGTGCTGTTGATATGACTAAAGATGAAATCAGAGCAATTGAGGAGAAATATGCCAAGGCAGAAGTTCCTGTAGTAAGTAATAACTCTGCTCACAGATGGACCAAGGATGTGCCTATGGTTGTTCCTGAAATCAACTCAAAGCATATTGAATTAATTGAATATCAAAAGAAGAGACTTGGCACAACCAAGGGTTTTGTTGCTGTTAAGCCTAACTGCTCAATTCAGAGCTATGCTCCTGTTCTTACAGCATGGATGGAATTTGAGCCATATGAAGTTGTTGTTTCAACATACCAGGCTATTTCCGGTGCAGGTAAGACTTTCAAGGACTGGCCGGAAATGGAAGGAAATATCATTCCTTACATCGGTGGAGAAGAAGAAAAGAGCGAGAAAGAGCCACTTAGAATCTGGGGTGAAATGGTTGATGGAGAAATTAAGTTATATGACAAAATCGCCATTACAAGCCAGTGTATAAGAGTTCCTGTTCTTAATGGTCATACAGCTTCTGTATTTGTTAAATTTAGAAAGAAACCAACCAAGGAGCAGTTACTTGAAGCGCTTAAGAACTTTAGTGGTGAACCACAGGCTTTAGGTCTTCCTTCAGCTCCAAAGAAGTTCATTCAGTATCTTGAAGAAGATAACAGACCTCAGGTTGCACTTGATGTTGATTATGAAAATGGTATGGGTATCAGCGTAGGTCGTTTAAGAGAAGACTCAATCTATGACTGGAAGTTCGTTGGACTTTCTCATAATACAATCAGAGGCGCTGCTGGTGGTGCTATTCTTTGCGCAGAATTACTTAAAGCAAAAGGATATATTGGATAATATTTAATGTAAGGGGATAATATGTTACCGGGTATCACAGAAGAACTTAATAAATTAAATAGTTTCTATAATAATGATACCAGTAACCTTATTGTTTTCTATGGCCCTAAAGGCGTAGGGCTTCTTAGTTTAATTAAAGAATTTACAAAGGATAAAAAGGCATATATTCACAAAGTGGCTAATACGTCACTTCGTAATATATGCTACCTTTGGAACAAACAGTTAGTTAGTCAGGGTATTTGTTTGGATAATGAATACCCTGATTTTTCTGATATTTTTGATGCTATATTAGAATCTCTCAAGGGAGATAAAATTGTTATAGTCATTGAAGATTTTCATAATATTCTTAAGGTATGTCCTGATTTTGTCAATCAGCTGGGAATATTTGTAAGAGAATATCAGCTTGATAACCGCCTTCTGGTGATATTATCAACTGACCATATTTCCTGGATTGAGAATCAGTTTGTATCAATCATAGGCAAAAGTGCCTATTCCATTGATGGATTCTTAAAGGTTAATCCATTGTCTTTCCTTGATCTGGCATGTTTCTATAATACAGATATTGAAAAATGTATAGAATATTACTGCATTTTAGGCGGTCTTCAGGATTACTGGATTTATTTTAAACCGGAACTTAGTCTTAAAGATAATATTATAAATGCTTTTCTTAAAGATGATGCACCGCTAAAGAATGTGGGAGAAGATATAATTCTTAATGAAATGAGAGAATTAAATGTTTATTCCACTGTACTTGCCGGACTTGCAGAAGGAAAAGAGAAACTTAATGACCTTCATAATCATACAGAATTTGGAAGAGCCAAATTAAGTGTATATTTAAAGAATCTTGATGCCATTGATGTAATAAAGAAGGTATATTCCTACGATACTGCAGGTTTTGTAAATACCAAAAAAGGAATATACAGGATTAATAATTCTTTAGTGGCATTCTGGTATAAGTTTATTTATCCAAATCTTTCCATGCTTGATACATTAGACCCTGATGAGTTTTATGATAAGTTCATTAAAGATGGGCTCAGGGATTTTACAAACAGGTATTTTAGTAATGTTTGCAGAGAATATATGCTTTTAATGAGCGAAAAGGGCGCTTTGGAAATCGAAGCCACCAGATATGGAACCTGGGTTGGAAAGAATGGTACAATCGATATAATTTTGGAAGATGATAACAGAAAAACCGTAGTTGGTTTTTGCCATACAGGTCCTGATGCCATGAATCTTATGGATTTGGAGTGGCTGATATTCTGCATTGATAAAGCATATCTTGATCCGGAAATGATTTATATTTATTCATTATATGGCTTTGATAATAAGCTTAAAATGAATGCTGCAGACAGTGACCAGATTAAACTTATTGAATTATCAGATTTTTAGGTAAATATATGTCAAAAAAGTTATTTATAGCAGAGAAACCTTCAGTTGCCAAGCAGTTTGCTGCGGCACTTAAGGAGAATTTCTCATCTTCAAACGGATATATGGAATCAGATTCCTATATTGTAACCTGGTGTGTAGGTCACCTTGTTAATATGAGTTATCCGGAAATTTATGATGAGAATTTAAAGAAATGGGATTATAATACAATTCCATTTATACCAACTGAATATAAATACGAAGTTATTGCATCCGCAAGTAAGCAGTATGAAATAGTTTCCAGGCTTCTTACCAGTGATAAAGTCGATACAATCTATGTCTGCACTGACTCGGGACGAGAAGGAGAATATATATACCGTCTTGTGGCAGCGCAGTGCGGTGTTAAGGATAAGAAGACCTTAAGAGTGTGGATTGATTCCCAGACCGATGAGGAGATTTTAAGAGGCATAAGGGAAGCTAAGGATATTTCATATTATGATAATCTTTCGGATGCAGCCTATCTCAGGGCTCAGGAAGATTACCTTATGGGTATTAATTTCTCCAGAGTATTAACCTTAAAATACGGCTATCAGATTAAGCAGTATCTTAACCTGGATAAATCCGTTATTGCCGTAGGCCGCGTTATGACCTGTACTTTGGGTATGGTCGTAAGAAGAGAGAGGGAAATCAGAAACTTTGTTAAGACTCCGTTTTACAAGGTGGTGCTTTCTTTTGCCTTATCAGAAAATAACATAGATGCTGAGTGGAAAGTTACTGATTCCTCTGCTTTTAAGGATGATAAGGAATTATATAAAGATTGCGGCTTCTTAAAAGAAGAGAAAGCTCAGGAACTGATTAATCATATTCTAAAGGGACGTTCTTTGGAAAATGATAATGTGGAAGCAGAAATTGTAAGTACAAACAAGAAGACAGAGAAGAAAAATGCGCCTCTTTTATATAACCTTGCAGACTTACAAAACGAATGCTCCAAGTATTTCAAAATCAACCCTGATCAGACCCTGAATGCAATTCAGGAATTATATGAAAAGAAACTTGTAACATATCCAAGAACTGATGCAAGAGTGCTTTCTACAGCAGTATCGAAGGAAATTACCAAGAATCTTAACGGCCTTTACAAAATGGATGCCTATAAGAATTTAATAAATGAGATTAAAGACCTTGGTTTATATAAGACAATAGCAAAAACCAAGTATGTTAATGACAAGGCTATTACAGACCACTATGCCATTATTCCTACGGGTGATGGACTGTCAGCTTTGGCATCCCTGGATGAAACAAAGAGAAATATATACGAACTTATCTGCAGAAGATTTATTAGCATATTCTTAAATCCTGCCCAGTATGAGAAACTGCAACTGGAATTATCGGCTGAGAATGAGCATTTCTTCTCATCCTTCAAGGTTCTTAAGGATGAAGGATATTTAAAGGCTCTAAAATTTTCCTTTAAGAAGAATAAGTCCAAAGAAGAGGAGGAAGATGAGAATAAGGAAGAAAAGGAAGTCGAAATCGAATGCGATGACAACATGCTTCTTGCCTTATCGGGCTTAAAGAAAGGTGCCATGGTAAGAATTACTGATCTAAAGATTAACAGTGGTGAAACCAAGCCTCCTACAAGATATAATTCAGGTTCTCTTATTAAAGCAATGGAAAGCGCCGGCAAAACCATCGATAACGAAGATTTAAAGGCGCAAATGAAGGGCAGTGGTATAGGAACTTCTGCCACAAGAGCCGGTATTCTTACAAAGCTTGTTAATAATAAATATCTTTTACTTAATAATAAAACCCAGATTGTTACTCCCACACTTTTAGGAGAAATGATCTGTGATGTGGTGGTTTTATCCATTAAGAATCTTTTGAATCCTGCCTTTACAGCCAGCTGGGAAATGGGATTATCAAAGGTGGCAGATGGAGAAATCAGTAAAGATGAATATACTGAGAAATTAAATAAATTTGTTACTGATTCCACAAATATGGTAAAGGGACTTAAGAATCAGTATACTCTTAATCAGTATTTTGACAGGGCTGCAGTTTATTATAAGAATAATAAAACAGATAAAAACAAGAAGTCTAAAAAGGAGGAATCGTAATGTTAGACAAGATGTTAATTAAAAACATGTATACTTTAGAGGAGACTATCGCGGCGGAGATTTTTGAAGGTCTTAATTATCCTTGGGAAGCACTTCCTTTAATTAAGGATTTTATTCTTAAGTTAGGCCCGACTCTTGATAAGGAGATTTATGAAGAGGTTAAGGAAAATGTCTGGATTGCAAAAAGTGCTACAGTATTTCCTACAGCATATATCAATGGCCCATGTATCATTGATGAAAATGCTGAGGTAAGACAGTGTGCATTTATTCGTGGTAATGCAATTGTTGGCAAAAACTGCGTTGTAGGTAATTCAACAGAACTTAAGAATGTTATTTTATTTAATAATGTTCAGGTTCCACATTATAACTACGTTGGCGACAGCGTACTTGGATTTAAGTCTCATATGGGTGCCGGTTCAATTACATCCAATGTTAAGAGCGACAAAACACTGGTTGTTGTTAAGTCAAAAGAGGGTAATATCGAAACAGGACTTAAGAAATTTGGTGCCATGCTTGCAGATAATGTAGAAGTTGGCTGTAACAGCGTACTCAATCCAGGTACAGTAGTTGGAAAGTTCAGTAACATTTATCCAACTTCCTGTGTAAGAGGATATGTTGAGGCAAACAGCATTTATAAAGATGCTGATCATATTGTTGCAAAAAGATAATATTTAAATTTTAAAATGCAAAAAGGCATAAAAATAAGGCGTTCTATAATTAGAACGCCTTTATTAGTTATCTGATCATTTCTGCTCTGAAAGCATTGTACCCATTTCATTAACATAGGTGATTGCTTCAGAGTATTTGGCTTTGGCATTAAGTGCCAATGCTTCATCATATTCCTCTTTAGCGAAGAAATCATGATATAAACTGTTGGCTTCGGCCATTGCTTCGGCAGCTGCATCTGCGGATTCATCCACATTTGAGAATTCCTTAGGAGCAGTAACTTCTGCAAATTCCTGGAATGCAGCATTGATTGTATCTAATTCTGCAAGCATTTCAGTCTCAGCTTTGTCTTTATCTGTCATATCAATTGCATTGATATTCTGTGATGATGTAAATACTGTATCGTAAAATGTTTCAACCTTGGTTTTATATTCAGCTAATTCCTTGTCTTTCTTGCCACATCCGGCTAATGATAAGACCATAAGAAATAATGCAGCGAAAAATAATGACTTTTTCATATTATTCACTCCTTTCAACTCATAAAATGTACCATATATAGCAAAAAAAATCAATATATAGTATATATATGGTCAAAATATTTGATATAGACCATATAAATGTGATAAAATATGTGGGAATAAGCGTAAAAAACGGAGAATAAACTGATGACTGGCGCAGAGCTTTTGGTTAAAGCTTTAGAAAAAGAAAATACAGAATATGTTTTTGGTTATCCGGGTGTTTCAATATGCCCTTTTTATGATGCTCTTACAAACTCAGAAATAAAGGGAGTATTAATGAGACATGAAGCCAACTGTGCTCATGCTGCCAACGGCTATGCAAGAAGTTATGGCAAAGTTGGTGTATGTGCGGTTTCTTCAGGCCCTGGCGCAACCAATCTTATTACAGGAATAGCGACTGCATTTGCAGACAGCATTCCTTTAGTTTGTATTACGGGCCAGGTTAAGAGTGAGCATATAGGAACAGACATGTTCCAGGAAGCTGATATTACAGGGGCTTCAGAGTCTTTTGTTAAATACAGTTATCTTGTTAAGAATGCATCTGACATTCCAAGGGTTATTAAAGAAGCTTTTTATATAGCATCAACTGGCCGTAAAGGTCCTGTACTTGTGGATATTCCTGTGGATGTGCTTTTAAATGAAGGCGGGGATTTTACCTATCCTGAAACAGTTAATTTAAGAACATATAAACCGACAGTTAAAGGTCATGCTGTTCAGATTAAGAAGGTTATTACTCAGCTTAAGAAGGCGAGCCGCCCGATTATCTGTGCAGGTGGCGGCGTAATCTCTGCTGATGCAATTGATGAACTTCGTACCTTTGCACATAAATATAATATTCCTGTAGTTACAACCATGATGGGTCTTGGAATTATGAATTCCGATGATGAACTTTATATGGGAATGGTTGGAAATAATGGTAAGAAATATGCCAACAAAGCCATGAATGAGTCAGATGTACTTATTATGGTTGGCGCAAGAGTGGCAGACAGGGCTGTTAAGCAGCCGGATTTAATAACAAATAACAAGAAACTTATTCATATTGATGTAGATCCTGCCGAAATTGGCAAAAATGCCGGCCCTTCAATTCCTATTGTAGGGGATGCAAAGAATATCCTTGAAGATCTGAATGCATTTGAGGATGAGATGGATTTTACTCCATGGCTTATGAGTCTTCTTAAGTATAAACAGACGAGGGAAGAAAAGTTGGAAAGTACATCCAAGTATGTAAATCCTAATGAACTTGTAAGAGATTTATCAGGTAAACTGGACAGTTCATATGTTTATGTTTCGGATATAGGACAAAATCAGATTTATTCATGCCAGAATTTTTTAATTAAGGATAATAAGTTCTTAACTTCCGGCGGAATGGGCTGTATGGGATATTCCCTTCCTGCAGCAATCGGTGCCTCCATGCATGATAAGAATGTAATTGTTGTTATGGGGGACGGGGCTTTTCAAATGAATATGAATGAACTTTCATCATTGAAAGCACTTGATGGAAAGATAAAGATTATTGTTATGAATAATCACAGTCTTGGCATGATTAAGGAATATCAGCATATTTCATATCAGAATAATTATACTATGGAAGAACTTGGTATTTATCCTAAACTTAAACATATAGCCAAAGCATATGACATTAAATATATGCTTATGGAGAATATGGATAAAGAAGAAGAGATGATAAATGAATTTCTAATGGCGGATGAGAGCGTTATCATGGAAGTAATGGTGGATCCGGATGCTTTTACTGCATCTTAAGAGGAAGAAGACATGAAGAAGATTTTTTCTGTATTAGTTGAAAACCGCTCCGGTGTATTATCAAAGGTTTCCGGATTATTCGCAAGACGCTCCTATAATATCGATACACTTACGGTGGGTGAGACTAATGATAAAACCATATCCCATATGACAATCTGCTCAAGCGGCAGCAAGTGGGAGATGGAACAGATTGAGAAACAGCTTAATAAGAAACTTGATGTTATAAAGGTTAGAACTTTTGAAGAGCAGAATGCGATTTTAAAAGAGATAATTCTTGTAAAGATTAAGTATACAGCGGCAAATCGTGGAGAAATTCTTGAGATTTGCCAGCTTACCAAAGCAGAGATTGTGGATTCAAATAAAGATTATATGATTATTTATCTTTGTGCTGAACCTGATAAAACCACAGGCCTTTTGGATATGCTTGGTAAGTTTAATATTACTGAATGTTGCAGAACAGGTACTCTTGCAATGAGCAAATGCTCTTTGGGTGAATAGTCTTTATGAAGAAATGGGATTATGTATTAATAGGTTCTTTAACATTAATATCTGTTATATGGATTATTATAATTCTTGGCAGTCAGTCATCCGGAGAAAAGGTAGTTGTTAAAGTTAATGAAAAGATAATTTACACAGCACTTTTAAGTGAGGACTCTGAATATCTGATAAAAACAGGTAATGACTATAATAATCTTGTGATAAAAGACGGCGAAGCCTATATAGATGATGCCAACTGTAAAGGTCTTGACTGTGTAAGAATGGGACATATATCAAATGGCGGCGAAAGCATAATATGTATTCCTCATTCTGTGATTGTAACCATTGAATCTGATAAAGATAATAATATTGATTTTGTTTCGGAATAATGTATAAGAAAACTGCGTTTCTCGGGCTTTTTGCCTGCCTTGCTTTAATATTTTCATATGTGGAAGCCATAGTTCCACTGCCAATCCCGGTACCCGGGGTTAAATTAGGACTTGCCAATGTATTAATAGTTATTTGTCTTTATACATATGGCGTTAAGGAAGCGGTGGCTATTAATTTTGTAAGAATAATACTGCTGGCGGTGCTTTTTGCCAATCCTTACAGTTTTATTTATTCATTGGCTGGCGCAGTGATAAGCATGGCTTTAATGTATCCTTTATATAAGAGTAAAGGCTTTAGCATTATAGGCGTATCTGTTGCGGGAGCAGTTGGACACAATACTGCGCAGATACTTACTGCCATGGCAGTGACAAGAATTGTCAAACTTATTGATTATCTGCCTGTGCTTATAATAAGCGGTATTATTACAGGTTTAATCATAGGAATCATTGGCAAAATAATCCTGCCGCAGCTTAAGAAAATAGATTTGGAAAGAGTTAAGAGTTAATGATAGGTTATCTTGAAGGTAAAGTTATATATACGGACAGCGAGAATGTGTGTCTCCTTTGTTCGGGAGTTGGATATAATGTCAGAGTATCAAAAAACGTTATGGCCAAAGTACTTCCGGATGATGATATGGCATTATATATCTATACCAATTACGGTAAGGACGGAGAAGTAACATTATTCGGTTTTGAACTTAAGGAAGAACTGGATTTATGCAAGATTTTATTAAATGCTTCCGGTGTCGGACCTAAGAGTGTGCTGTCATTTTATGATAATTATTCATATTCGGAAGTTATTGACGCAATTCTTGCTGAAGATATTGTATTTTTGTCAAAGCCTTCAGGAATTTCAGAAAGAATCGCTACCAAAATCGTCGCCGACTGTAAAAAGAAACTTGAGAAAAGTGGTATATCTTCCGGCGCTGCTGTACTTAAGAGCGATATAGACAATGAGAATGTTGTTAATGTAATAGATGCTCTTGTTTCTCTTGGATATTCCAAGGCTAATGCAATTAAGGCAGTTAAGAGTATTGACGGGGCAGATGGCTTAAATGAAAGTGATTTACTTAGTAAAGCACTAAGAATCATTATTACTTTATAGGGGTTGGATAATGGCCAAAAGAATTATAGAAACTGAAATACAAAAAGAAGAGCAGAGTAAAGAAGTCTCCTTAAGACCTGTTACCCTGAATAATTATATTGGTCAGGATAATATTAAAAAGGCAGTTCGCATCTCAATTGATGCCGCTAAATCAAGAGGAGAAGCCCTGGATCATATTTTATTATATGGCCCTCCGGGACTTGGTAAGACAACACTTGCTACAATTCTTGCCAATGAAATGGGATCCAAGATCAAAATCACCAGCGGGCCTGCCATTGAAAAACCCGGCGAAATCGCCGCAATTCTTAACGGGCTTAATGAAGGCGATATTTTATTTATTGATGAGATTCACAGGCTTAACAGACAGGTTGAAGAAGTATTATATCCTGCGATGGAGGATTTTGTAATAGATATTATTCTTGGTAAGGATCAGAGCAGTACGGCAAGGTCTGTAAGGCTTTCCCTTCCTAAGTTCACCTTAGTTGGTGCAACTACAAGGGCAGGACTGCTTTCGGCGCCGCTTCGTGACAGATTCGGTGAGATTCACAGGCTTGAGTTCTATACACCTGAAGAATTAACAACAATAATTCTTAATTCATCCAAAACCATGGATATAATGGTTGATTATGACAGCGCCATGGCAATGGCCTTAAGAAGCAGGGGAACACCGAGACTTGCCAACAGAATTCTTAAAAGAGTAAGGGATTATTCCCTTGTCTGTCATGAAGGTGTATTAAATGCTGATATAACAAATGAAGCTCTTGATTTAATTGGAATCGACAGAAATGGTCTTGATGAAACCGACAGAAAACTGCTTCTTACCATTATTGAGAAATTCGGCGGTGGTCCGGTTGGACTTGATACAATATCTGCTGCAATAGGTGAGGATTCGGGAACTGTTGAAGATGTTTATGAACCATATTTAATCAAGAACGGATTCATTAACAGAACACCTAAGGGAAGAGTGGCAACAGCGCTCTGTTATGACCACTTTGGTCTTGAAAAACCATAATTCATATTTTATACTTTAATTGATTAATTAACCGTTGTGTTAAGGAGGAAATATCATGTCTGCTAAAACATATGCTGAAGTTGTAGTAGGTGGAAAAGTTTATACCATTAGTGGTTACGAAAGTGAAGAATATCTTCAGAAGCTTGCATCTTATATTAACAGCAAATATTCTGAATATTCCAAGGAAGATACTTTCAAGAAACTTAATATAGATTATCAGAGTCTGCTTTTGCAGCTTAATATGGCAGATGATTATTATAAAGCCAAGAATCAGGTGGCATTGCTTGAAGAGCAGCTTAATCAGAAGGATGATGAGATTTATACAATCAAAAGAGATTTGATTGCATCTCAGGTTAAACTTGATAACTCAGACAAGAATCTTCTTACACTTCAGGAAACTGCCAAGGAATACGAGAAGAAGATAGCAGTTTTGGAAACTGAATTAAAAGCAAATAAAAAGAATTTATAATTATGAATAAAGCAGAGATTTTATCTCCGGCAGGAAACAGGGACTGTTTAATAGCAGCTGTTAATGCCGGAGCAGATGCAATATATTTAGCCGGTAATATGTTCGGAGCAAGAGCCTATGCCGGCAATTTCGATAATGATGAACTAATCTGGGCCATTAAGTTTGCCCATCTTCATGGCCGTAAGATATATCTTACGGTTAATACTCTGTGCAAGAATCCACAATTCAAATTAATATATGATTATCTTTATCCTCTTTATGAAGCAGGACTGGATGCTGTTATTGTGCAGGATATGGGCGTTGTTTCTTTTATTAAGAAATGTTTCCCTTCCCTTGAAATACATTTAAGTACCCAGGCTACCATTACATCAAAAGAGGCTGTTAAAACTTTGGCTGATTATGGTATAAAACGCCTTGTTTTGGCAAGAGAACTTACTTTGGATGAAATAAAGGACATTTACAGTTTAGGCGTAGATATTGAAATCTTTATTCATGGAGCAATGTGCTATTCATACTCAGGCCAGTGCCTGTTTAGTTCATTTTTAGGCGACAGAAGTGCCAACAGAGGCAGATGCGCCCAGCCCTGCAGACAGATGTATAAGCTGGAAGGCAAGGGAAAGGGTGAATATATTTTGTCCCTTAAAGACATGTGCCTTGCTGAAAATATGAATGAAAT
>JAEEGH010024639.1_pt1 | contig 12131 bp, 9 predicted proteins | sample 9134181 | NCBI WGS metagenome assembly JAEEGH01 (sample SAMN16246544, study PRJNA631951) | gut metagenome | biome: gut microbiome; feature: rumen; material: DP-attached | host: Bos | place: Iran: Karaj | collected 2018-10
TATATCAACACCATGAAGAATCTTGGTGCTGATCCCGAGAACCCATTCCAGATTTTCCCAGAGGTACAGGCCCTGTATGCTAAGCGTGCTGAGGAACTGAAGAAGATTGTTGCTGAGCGCTATGCAGCTAAGGCTGAGTGGGCAAAGGCTAATCCTGAGCAGGCTAAGCAGATGGAAGAGTGGTTTGCCGGCAAGGCTCCTGTGATTGACTGGAGCAAGGTTGAGCAGAAGGCTGGTGCCGCTACTCGTGGTGCTTCTGCTACTGTTCTGAGCGCTCTTGCAGAGCAGGTTCCCAACATGATCTGCGCAAGTGCCGACCTTTCTAATTCTGATAAGACAGACGGTTTCCTGAAGAAGACTCACGACATTGTTCGTGGCGATTTCTCTGGTGCATTCTTCCAGGCTGGTGTTGCTGAGTTGACTATGGCTTGCTGCTGTATTGGTATGGCTCTGCATGGTGGTGTTATCCCTGCCTGTGGTACCTTCTTCGTATTCTCTGATTACATGAAGCCTGCTGTTCGTATGGCTGCCCTCATGGAATTGCCAGTGAAGTTTATCTGGACTCACGATGCATTCCGCGTTGGTGAGGATGGTCCTACCCATGAGCCTGTTGAGCAGGAAGCTCAGATCCGTCTGATGGAAAAACTGAAGAATCATCATGGCAAGAATTCTGTTCTCGTTGTTCGTCCTGCTGATGCTGAAGAGACAACAGTTTGCTGGCGTATGGCTATGGAGAACACTGAGACTCCAACAGCTCTTATCTTCTCTCGTCAGAACATCGAGATGCTGCCTGCAGGCAACGATTACAGCCAAGCAACAAAGGGTGCTTATGTCGTAGCTGGTTCCGATGCCGACTATGATGTTATCCTGTTGGCTTCTGGTTCTGAGGTTTCTACTTTGGAGGCTGGTGCTGAGCTGCTCCGCAAGGACGGTATCAAGGTTCGCATCGTCAGTGTTCCTTCCGAGGGTCTGTTCCGCAGCCAGTCTAAGGAATACCAGGAGAGCGTGCTGCCTGCTGGTAAGAAGAAGTTCGGTATGACTGCCGGTCTGCCTGTCACCCTCGAAGGACTCGTTGGTGCCGACGGTTGTGTATGGGGTCTGAACAGCTTCGGATTCTCTGCTCCTTACAAGGTGCTCGATGAGAAGCTGGGATATACCGGACAGAATGTTTACGAACAAGTTAAAAAGTTACTTGCTTAATGGAAATCAAAACTGTAGGAGTAGCCTGTGATCACGCAGGCTACCCATTAAAGAAATTCGTTCTCCAGTATTTGGAGGAACACGGCTATCCTTATAAGGATTATGGCACATGGAGTGACGCTTCTGTCGACTACCCAGACTTCGGTCATGCTTTGGCCGAGGGCATTGAGAATGGCGAAGTTTATCCTGGTATTGGTATCTGTGGTTCTGGCGAGGGTATCGCTATGACGCTCAACAAGCATCAGAGCATTCGTGCCGGACTGGCTTGGATTCCAGAGATTGCTCACATGATTCGCCAGCACAACGATGCAAACGTATTGGTAATGCCAGGACGCTTCATCGACAATAAGATGGCAGAGAAAATCATGGATGAGTTCTTCAAGACTTCTTTTGAAGGCGGACGCCATCAGAAGCGCATTGACAAGATGCCTGTGAGATAAGAAGCACACATCTCAGCGCATCTTTCACCATCAACTCCCGCTGAGACGATTCCGCCTGCATAGCCGGCGCCTTCGCCGCAAGGGAAAAGACCTTGAATACGGACATGCATCAGCGTGTCCGTATTTCTTATGATACGCACTGGCGAAGAGGTGCGTGTCTCCACACCAATCATGACGGCTTCATTGGTCAGGAAACCGTGTGCATGTTTTCCAAAATAATTAAAACCTTGTTGCAGTCGCTTAGCTATCTGTTCTGGCAACCAGAAATGAAGTGGCGACGAAATAAGTCCTGGTGCATACGAACTCTTGGGCAGGTCATAGCTCAGACGTTTGTTGACAAAGTCTGCCATACGCTGAGCAGGAGCCGTCTGTTTCATATTACCCTGTTGCCAACAGGCTTCCTCCAATTGCTGCTGATAGTTCATCACGCGCAGGGCATCTGCTCCTTCCACATCTTCTGCACGCACTTCTACCACCATACCGCTATTGCTCCACTGTCCTCCGCGATTTGAGGGCGACATACCGTTGACCACTATCTGCCGCTTGTCCGTTGCAGCAGGAATCACAAAACCACCTGGGCACATACAGAAGGAATAGACACCACGCCCATCCACCTGTGTCACAAATGAATATTCCGCAGCAGGCAGATACTTACCTCTGCCCTGACGATTGTGATATTGTATCTGGTCTATCAGCATCGATGGATGTTCCAGTCGCACACCGACAGCAATACCCTTTGCCTCAATCTCCACCTTTGCCTCCGCCAGGTATCGATAAACATCACGTGCACTATGTCCTGTTGCCAGAATGACTGGTCCCCGAAAAGTGAGTTGAGCGTTGTTTTGCGCTTCAACCCCAACCACCTTGTCGCCTTCCAGTATCAGGCGAGTCATTTTGGTCTGGAAATGCACTTCGCCACCACAGCGCAGAATCGTATGACGCATATTCTCTATCACGCGAGGCAGTTTGTCTGTTCCTATATGCGGATGGGCATCACATAGGATATTCGTCGAGGCACCATGTTGACAGAACACATGAAGAATCTTTTCAATATTGCCTCGTTTCTTGCTGCGTGTATAGAGTTTGCCATCGGAATAGGCACCTGCCCCACCCTCGCCGAAACAGTAATTGCTCTCAGGGTCAACCTGCTGCGTCTTCGTAATCTGCGAGAGGTCTTTTTTGCGCTCATGCACATCTTTTCCTCTCTCCAATACGATAGGGCGATAACCCAGTTCAATGAGTTTCAAGGCAGCAAACAGTCCACCAGGACCTGCCCCCACCACGATTACCTGCTGGCGACCTGACACATCCGGATAGTCCGTATGTTGATAGGCATCGTCTTCGGGCATCTCATTGATATAAACCCTCACCTTCAGATTGACAAGAATAGTGCGCTGACGGGCATCAATACTCTTTCTGAGTGTTCTCAGATGTGTAATGGTACGAACATCAAAGCCCTTCTCTTCGGCAATCCAATTCCTGAGTGACTGCTCGTTGGCAGCCACTTGAGGAAGCACTCTGATATCGTATTCCTGTATCATCAGTCTTGTTTGAAAAGGTCGTGGATCTCTTCTATCTCATCTTCGTCAAACCACTTCGACAGGCGGGCCTTTGCCTTCTCCTGTATTTCAGGATCAACATCCGTCCACACCTTCTTCAGTACATAAATCAGTACAGCCAAATCGTCGGTGAGTCCCACAATAGGAATAGCATCTGGCATTACGTCCAAAGGACTGATCATATAGCCAAGGGCCCCAATAATCATCGCCTTATTGGCCTTACTCACCTTATCACTTTGCAGCGTATAATATAAGATAAGTGCCGCATACACTAACTTTGAGCCAGCCCGCTTGGCAATACGGGAAATCTTCTCAACGAAATCCGTCTGAGAAAACTTATTGGCATAACTCATAAAATCAGGTAATTCCATATTCTATTTGTTTAAGATTTATTATTTCACATTCTTCTTTTTCTTATAAGGACCACGTGGACCGAAGTTCAGTCCCACATAGATACACAGGTCGCCAAAAATATTGTTGGTGGCAAATCGTGATTTATGATAATTGTAAGCCCTGACGATAGCACTGGCTCCGGCATACCATTTAGTATTGTTCCACACAATGCCGAAGCGACCGATTCCGTCGATATTGAAGTTTCCGAAATCAAAGCCTTCGTTCTTGGTATTCTTGTTTTCCGTTTCACCTGATGATGTCTTGTAAGCCAAAGCCATCGACAGACTGGCGCACAACAGGCAGTTTCGGGCAAACACCCAGTTATAGGCATATCCCACTGTGGCATTGATGTCAGAATATTTGATTTTGTTGAACATCAGTCCGCTGTCCAGTTTCACATCCCTTCCCAATTTCTCCTGAGCCAGATTTTCCAGTCGCTTATAGTCAAACTCGATAGTGTTCTTGATATAGCCGGCACCCACCATCCACGAACCACAACTAATCTTCTGACAAGTACTTTGTGCAAAGGCGGCAGGATATGAAAAACGCTTATGGTTAAAGATGTAGTAGAAGTTAACTCCCGTAATACTGACATTCAGACCGTCGAAGTCAACTCCCTCCAATGCTTCGGTATTGATATTCGGTCCCAGATTCACCTTGCGTATCTTATAGTCGTCAACGGAACGTCTGTAGAATACATCAAGTGCAAAGCGCGAACTATACACACTTCCGTCTATCTCCAGTTTACGTTTTCCGCTAAACAAGTTGAAGTGTCTCAGGTCGATGGTGTATCCGAAGAAAAGCCAGCGCCATCCGAAATACGGTCCCATACGAACACCGATCGTAGGTGCAAAAGAGATAGACTGCCCCGTAGGCCCCGGAGTGCTCAGCTTATAGTAGTCGTAGGTATTGATGGATTGCAACATCAACGCCCAGTTGTAGTGCTGTGGTTCTACGTAGTTCGTGTCTATCTCACTAAAGCTGTCAATAACGCGTGCCAACCATCCTTTCTTTGGTGTTTCCACGCTGAGCGAGTCTGTGGCATTGATGCTCAAACTCAGCATTGACAGGAGTATGACAGACCAGAACTTTCGCATAATTCAGAATTTACCTAAGATACGGTCCATCGCCCAATTGGTGGGCGTTGCCGAAACACTGGTACAACTGCACATTCCGATTCCCTGCAGGTGTTCTATCACTTTCTTAATCAGCGGATATTGCACATAGGGAGGATTGGGAACCGTGATATTCTCTGCCCCGTCGATGGTATGCAGTTTAATGGGTTTATAATCAAATACCGAAAAACTCACCGAACCCTTTTCGCCAATCAGTTCAATGCGATCTTCCTGTGCCGACTCGTGGGCTACGAAACACCAAGAGCCACTGCCTGGCAAACCGTTCTCAAATTGGAAGCACGCACTCACCGAGTCTTCTGCCTCGTAGAGTCCGCCACGATTGGCGCAGATACCTCGTGCCTCTACTATCACCCCGAACATATCCTGCAACAAGTCGAACTGATGCGGAGCCAGGTCATAGAAATAGCCACCCCCAGCAATATCGGGTTGCAAGCGCCAGGGCAAATGCCCGTCCTTACCATAGTCCATCTCACGCGGAGGGGTGGCAAAGCGCACATGAACATTCACCATCTTGCCTATCATTCCACTTGAAACGATATCTTTAACCTTTTGGAAATAAGGTAAATATCGCCTATAGTAGGCCACGAAGCAAGGCACCCCCGTCTCTTCACTTATCCGATTCACGCGTGCACAGTCTTCATAGGTCGAAGCCAAAGGTTTCTCTACGTAAACAGGCTTGCCTGCCTTCATCGCCATAATGGCATAGGTGGCATGACTGGAGGGCGGAGTTGCTATGTAAATGGCATTCACGTCAGGATCGTTAATCAATTCCTGGGCATCCGTGTACCATTTGGGCACACCATGCTTGACGGCATAGGTTCGGGCTCTTTCCTCTGTGCGACTCATGACAGCCACCACACTCGAACCTGCCACTTCCGAGAAGGCTGGTCCGCTCTTGATTTCCGTCACCTCACCACATCCGATGAAACCCCATTTCAGATAGTTCATAGCCGAGTGTTTATAGCGTACCTTTCGTACTGGGTAATTCGTAATGATAGATATCTCGCCTTACTGCCATCTTCAGGGCACGGGCCAGTGCCTTGAAAATGCCCTCTATCTTGTGGTGCTCATTCTGTCCCTCAGCCTTGATGTTGAGGTTCATCCTTGCAGCATCGCTCAGACTCTTGAAGAAGTGCAGGAACATCTCTGTCGGCATTTCACCGATTCGCTCGCGATGGAACTCAGCGTCCCATACCAGCCAGGGGCGTCCTCCGAAGTCGAGCGCCACCTGACACAGGCAGTCGTCCATAGGCAGACAATAGCCATAACGCTCAATGCCGCGCTTGTCGCCTAAAGCCTTCAGCAGACATTCGCCCAGTGCTATGGCTGTATCTTCAATAGTGTGATGTTCGTCCACCTCCAAGTCGCCTTTGGTATGAATGGTCAAGTCCATCATGCCGTGCTTACCTATCTGTTCTAACATGTGGTCGAAGAATCCCAACCCTGTCGAGATGTCACATTTACCTGAACCGTCGAGCCACACCTTGATTTCGATATCCGTTTCCTTCGTGGTACGTCTCACTTCGGCGTAGCGTTCGCCTGCAAACAGTGTTTCAGCCACTTTGTCCCAACTGCCCACTTGCAGGAACTTACATCCGATATTCTCAGCAAACTGCCTGTCAGTATCGCGATCGCCAATCACGTAACTGTTGGCGATATCGTATTCCGGATTATTCATGTATTTCTCCACCAGTCCAGTCTGAGGCTTGCGGGTGGGTGCATTGTCTTCTGGGAAGTGGGGGTCAATCAGTATTTCGTCAAACGTCACCCCCTCGCCTTTCAACGTCTGAAGGATGAAGTTATGCACAGGCCAGAAAGTTTCCTCGGGGAAAGCCTCTGTGCCCAGTCCGTCTTGATTGCTCACCATCACAAACTCGAAGTCGAGTCGCTGACGGATAAAGACGAGGTTGCGGATGGCGCCCTCTACAAATTTCAGTTTCTCAAAAGAGTCTATCTGCTCGTCGGCAGGTTCCTCGATAATCGTTCCGTCACGATCGATAAACAGTAATCTTTTCATTCTTGAGGATTGAGATTGGTGATTTTTGATTTTTCGCGTTCAAAACTGATGACGGAGCCATACACATAGTAGAGCCACGTCAGCATGGGCATACACAGATACACCAGCACGGCTCCAGTCAGGAAGAATGTAATGGCCGACAATACTGTCATGTATCCTGGCATTCCCAGCGGATCGCCGTTCAGTGCTCCCTCCTGCGACAGGAAATGCGTCAGTGCCAGTATCAGTGCTGGCAGACAGCAGATGCTGGCCAGTATGCCCAATATCATACCACCCAACAACAGCGTTAGGAACAGGATGCCCCAGTTGCGAGGTTTGATGAGTTGTCGCGCGATGGTCATCCAGCCCTTTGGCAGGTCTGTCTTTCCTTCGCCCTGCAGCAAATTCATTCGTTTCAGCACTTTCACAGCTATCCACACGCCAGCCACCAGACACAGCAGTGCCAGCACCACAATGCCGCCTGCCGTCATCAGATATTGCTGGGCGGAATCCGTATGAATACCCACCTTCTCCACCAGTTCTTCGTGCATAATACTGGAAGTGATGGCAGGCAACTGCACCGCCATCAGCATTGCCCATGCAGCAAACAGCAGGGAGAAGAGAATTGTCCACCGCCATGAAGCCTTCAGGAATTGGCGGAAATATGTGAAATAATAGCCGAATCCAGTAGAGATGATACTACGATAACTCCGACTTTTGTATAATTCGTAATCCATTGTTCTCAAAATTTGGGTACAAAAATACACAAAAAAGACGAGATTAACAAAATCTCGCCCTTTTATTAGCATAATTTAGAAGTGCAAATCAAAAACTGCGGATTGCATACAGGTATGCCATGAGTCCCATCTTGCCTCGCATCGTCTCACGAGGGGTAAACTCTGCATTCACCCAGAAATAGCGCTGGTTGAAGTATGATTCCTGTCTGGGCCATCCGCCGTCGTTCCATGAAGGATAGCACTTATTGGTCAACAGTCGGGCGTCGCCACCATTGTCTGGCGACCAGGTCTCTGTACCGTTGAAGGGTGTCTGACCTGGGTGCGTTCCCGGTTCTCCGTCGTTGCGTCCTGTGCTGTACACATCCGTGATATGGCGCTTGCCCAATCCTGTCATTTCCACGATGTTGCCCGGGTTACGACCTAAGCTCCAACTGGCTTCTGTATAGAGCACATCCTCCAGCTGTTGGCGCTCAGCCTTGTCCTTAGCCAGATAGTGGGCCATCATCACCAGCTGCATGTTCTGCGAAGTCTGCCAACGGGTATCAGTAGCAGCCCTGCGCGATGGGCGTTGCTTAGCCCTGTCGATGTTATACGAGGCAGCATGTGCCTTGATGCTCGATTTCAAGTTCTCATAGAACTGCAGGTCGTGGCGCTCATAGGGACAGGTCAGATAGGCAGCCGCAGCCCACACCTGATAATATCCGTTGTGCCAGTCGCGCACGAAGAGCGGAGTCTTGTCTGACTTAATGACACTCCCCTCAATCATGATTTTCTCCCACTCCCTGTCGCCTGTCAGGTTATAGAGATAGGCAGCCGCCATCTGGCGGAAGTCACGTCCACGCATGGAAATGCTACCGATGTCCTGATGGTCGTCCAGCTGCTGATTCTCCTGTTTGCTGGCAAAGCGGAAAGCCTTGATAGCCTCTTGGGTGTAATAGTTCTTCAGCGAATCGATGCCAGCCACGCGGAATGCTTCGGCTATCATTGCACAGTTGGCTGCATTGCCCCAGGCTGCCATAGTGGTACATCCTGCCTGGAACATGACAGTCCAGTCGGCACTGGGATTTGTCACACCCTGCGAATAGGCCTCTCCGTCGCGGATACTCAGGAAGAAGTCCACCTCGTTGCGAGCCTCGTCAATCAAGTCAGGAATACCGTTTCCGCTCTCGCGAATACCCAGTTGGTCTTCGTTCAGCTTACCGCCCGACAGGATATATGGCAACAGCATATCGTAGATATTACTGATATGTGCCAAATGCCTGTCCCAGTCCATTGCGTCGGAGTGCCCGCCTATAGCTCCCTTGGTGGTGGGATGGCCCTCCAGTCGGTGCTGCCAGAAGGCAGAGGCCTCGGGTGCCTTGAAGTGTGGCTCGTCCCATACATCGCCCTGCAATTTGCGCCAGTCGGGGTGCCAGGGGTGCAAATCAGTCACGTAAATCTTCAGTCCCTTCGGATCCTCATCGGCTACAAAGCGGGGCTGACGCGGAATAGGTGTCACGCGTGGGGTGTCAATCGGTTCTCCGAGTCGCATGTAGTAATAACCTCTCACTGAATAGCGGAACGGTTCGTAATACACCTTATCGGAAATATCGAAGTCCATACTGCAACCTACATCCTCCACCACCAGACGGTAGCGACCTGGTGCAGCATTCTTGAAGTCAATGTTCCACACATCCGTACCCACGAGATTCTTCTCGCCAGCCTCTTCCTTATAGGCACTGTTGGGTTTCCAGAACTTCACGCTTCCCACCTTTTCCTTCTTGTGGGTATCTACCTGATAGAGATAGACGGCACGTCCCTCCCATGCACGATAGTCGCGTGAACCTCCGTCGCCCAACCACTGATAGAGGTCGGCAGCTTTGTTCGTCTGTGCAGGATGGTATCCGATGATATTCACATGCACTGCCTCCGACTGGGCATTCCAGATGTCGAAACATACGGAAGCTGTTGTCTGGTCGGCATTCAGCTCCTTGGGAATCGTCACCTGATAGGTGCATCCCTGTCGCATCGACTTGGGCAGTTTCAGAAACAGCCAGTGGTCCAGTTCGCCTGTCAGGGTATGGTCCACGTTCATCGGTTTCGACTTGCGCCACACCACCTCAGGGCGCAGTTTCTTAAAGGCCTTGTCGTCCTTCGAGGTAATCATCCACAAGTCGGCATTCTGAGCCTTTTCCGTATTCAGTCTCTCACCAAAGACGAACAGGGTGTCGTCGCCCTCGGCAAACGAATGTCCCAGATAGGCACTCTTTCCTGTTCCGCTGTCGCGATAGTGCACTTCTCCGTCGCGGAACTGTATCATCAGGTAGTCTTTATCCAAGACGTGCAGTCCCACCAGTTTTGTAGCCATAGCAGTCCCTGTCATTAACAGCAGCCCTGCCGAAACCAATAGTTTTTTCATTATCTTTTCACTTTTCACTCCTCACTTTTCACTTCTCATTTCGCCCCGCGATAAATCGCCTCCATATCTTCGGCATTCAGCACCTTAAAGTTTCCGACTGTTATCTGATAGTCGCGACTACACTTGCGAGCCATCTCCTTGATTTCCTCGTCAGTAATCTCACGTCCAATCAGTTCGTGAATATTGATAGGCATACCGATGGCATGATAGAAACACTCCATAGCCTCGATACCACGCAGTGCCGTTCCCTCAGGATCGGTGAAGTCGTTGGGCACATCCATCACATTCACTGCAAAGCGCACGAAGCGACTGATGTTCTCCTTATATACATAACGCGCCCACGCAGGCCATACTGCTGCCAGTCCGGCACCGTGAGTCACATCGAACATACCACTCAACTCATGTTCCAACTGATGGGTAGCCCAGTCACCTATAACGCCACAACCCGTCAGTCCGTTGTGAGCCAGACTGCCGCCCCACATTATCTGGGCACGGTTGCGATAGTCGGTAGGATTCTTCAGTACGGCAAAGATGCAGTCCTTCATGGTGCGCATCACCGACTCAGCCACCTCGGTGGTCAGCGTCATATCGTCGTCGTGCGTAAAGTAACGCTCCATGGTGTGCATAATCATATCCGTCACACCGGCTGCCGTCTGGTAGGGAGGCAATGTAAAGGTGCGCTCGGGATTCATGATGGCAAACTTCGGGCGACTGATGTCGTTCGAATAGCCCACTTTCACGTCACCGTCCTCGTTGGTAATCACTGACGATTCACTCATCTCACTGCCGGCTGCAGGAATGGTCAGCACCGAAGCGATAGGCAGACAACCCGTAGGCTGTTTCTTGCCCAGATAGATATCCCATACATCGCCCTCGTTGCATACGCCATAGCCGATGGCTTTACCAGAGTCTATCACACTGCCGCCACCAATGGCAAGGATGAAGTCAATCTGTTCGTCTTTACAGAGCTGAATACCCTTTCTTACCAGCGACAGACGCGGATTGGGCACTACGCCTCCCAGTTCGAAGTGGGTCACCCCACCCTCGTCCAGCAGTCCACATATCTTATCCAGCAGACCTGAGCGCTTAGCACTTTGTCCACCGTAATGTACCAGTACGCGGTTGCCGCCATACTTTTTAATCAACTGAGCAACCTGCTCTTCCGACTCTTTTCCGAACACCACTTCCGTTGGTGCATAATAATTAAAATCTTTCATCTTACAATTTTTTTAAATTAATATTTTTGTGTTAGTAATATTATTGAACATTGAACATTTCTCATTCCTCCCCTCTCTACTTGGAGAGGGGTCGGGGGAGAGGCTTCTTTCCTAACTTAAAACAGCTACCATCACCCACCCCACTCCTACAGCTACGATGGTGGTGATGAAACCAGCCAACTGGAACGAATGGTTTATCACAAAGCGACCGATGCGCGTCGTACCAGTACGGTCGAATCCTATAGCTGCCACCTCAGTGGGATAGTTCGGCAGGAAGAAATAACCATTCACAACAGGGAACAACACCAACAACATCGCTGGCGAAATACCCATTGCCACACCCACAGGATAGAGCGTCCTGACAGTTGCTGCCTGCGAGAAAAGCATGATGCTGAACACGAAGAGCGGAATGGCGAAGAGCAGCGGATAGTTCGTAAACACACCCTCTACACTGCCAAGTATCGCCTCGTGGTGACCTTTGAAGAAAGTACTGCCCATCCAAGCCACACCGAAGATAGCCACCATAGCGTTCATTCCCGATGCAAAGACGTTGCCCTTGGCAGCATCAGCCACACTGGCCTTGCCCACAAACAGGATAAGGGCGGAAATACTCATCATCACCATCTCGATGGTGACACTCATATTCAGCGGATCTCCGTCAAACGCTGGGCGCAAATCGGGGAACAGTCCGAACACCACTACCAGCACCACACCCAACAGGAATGCCAACACAGCCCATTTGGCACGCGGGTTAATCTCCGTTTCGCTGCCTTCGGACTCAATACTCTCATCCAACAGTCCCTCCTTCAGTCTCCGTTGGTATTCAGGGTCTTTATCTAACGGTTTGCCCACATAGTTCTGCACCAGTGCAGCCACAAAGATAGCGATGATCGACGCAGGCACAGTAATCATCAGAATATCGTCCATTCCTATTTCCGTATCGCCCAACAGGTCGTCCGACAGGATGACTGCAGTAGCTGCCGACACAGGCGATCCCGTACATCCTAACGAAGCCGAGATAGTGGCTACGCTCAGTGGTCGTTCTGGGCGCACCT
>JAEEGH010024646.1_pt1 | contig 12129 bp, 9 predicted proteins | sample 9134181 | NCBI WGS metagenome assembly JAEEGH01 (sample SAMN16246544, study PRJNA631951) | gut metagenome | biome: gut microbiome; feature: rumen; material: DP-attached | host: Bos | place: Iran: Karaj | collected 2018-10
GCCAGCGCGGCGGTTCGGTTGTAACTTATGTTCGTTACGGCGACAAGGTTTATTCACCAATCGTTGATAAGGGCGAAGCTGATTTTATTGTTTCTTTTGAATTGCTCGAGTCTGCCCGCTATACTGAATGGCTTAAGGCTGATGGACAGATTGTTGTGAACACTCAGAAAATTGATCCTATGCCTGTTATTACTGGTGCTGCTGAATATCCTGCTGACCTTGAAGGAAGTATGGCAAAAGCCGGCATTAAAGTTGATGCTCTGGATTGTCTTACTTTGGCTGAGCAGGCTGGAACTGCAAAATCTGTAAACATTGTTCTGATGGGACGTCTTTCCAGATATATGGACTTCCCGGTTGATGCATGGATGGCTGCAATCGAAAAGCTTGTAAAACCACAGTTCCTTGAGATGAACAAAAAAGCATTCATGCTTGGTCGTGGTGAGGAATAAAATGCCTGAGAATAAGAAAATCAAAATCAAAGATGAAACCGACAAGACTCTTTACGAGGTAAAACTGGACACACCTTCTGAATCAAAAAAGATGAATCCAGTTCTTAAAGCATTTCTGCTTATTCTCGCAATTCCTGCCGGTTTTGCAATTGGTTACCTGCTGTTTAAGTATCTCTAATTAATTTTCTTTTGAATGAGGCCGCATAAAAACTTATACAGCAGGCCTAAAAGAATTGTTGCAGCAAAAACTACAGCAAAATAAATTGCAAGATTATAATTTCCTGCCTTATAATCTGGCATTGACCCCCATTGTGAATCTGGTTTGTAAATTAAAAAGCGGAATGCAGTTAATGGAATCAGATTCATCATGTAGGTTTCAAGGGAAATTTTTCCAAAAAAGCGACTGACAGGATTTGATACTTTGTATTTAAGCATGATTGTAAAGAGCATAATCGTAAACATCATGCTGTAAGGAATTACAAAGAAATAAGTGATTATTTTGTTTCCGATATCTGGACCATTTCCACTGTATTCAGACCACCAGCCGAATTTCATCTGGCCGAAATCGGAAAGAACAAATGTTGCAAAAGTAATTACGAGTACAAGTACTAACTTGCCCCAGTAGAACTTTTTGAACCATGCGCGGATATTTTCTTCATAGCGGGCAAAAAGCATACCAATTAAAAGAGCAGGGCAGGAATTGATCCACCATTCGCCGGAAATCCACCAGACCTGCTGCTGTGCCCACCATTTTTTATACAATGGACTTGATGGGGAAAGCCACCAGTTTTTAGGACCTGCCCACCAGGCGAAATGTCCGTTGATACAGAATATCATTCCTAAAAGCAGAATTACTGCTGCCATAAGAATATAACAAACTTTACGGTTTTTAATATGCTTAAAGAACAGATAGAAGACTGTATAAAGTATGGCTGCAATGATAGGGTACCATGCGTATGGATTCATCATTGAAACACCAATGATATTTGTAATCCACTGTACTGGAGCAAAACGTTCACCGCTGGCTGCACGAAGAATTCCGTAAATCAAAATGCTGACGTAATATGGTATTACGAGTGCTTTTAAGACTCGTTTCTTCATAAAGCCGTTCAGATAATCAGGTTTTGTTTCAAGACTTTTGATAAGACCATAACCTGAACAGAAAAAGAAGATTGCAACAAAGAGGAACCCGGCATTTACGAATATGCTGAGTTCTCCAGCTTTTCCATAGCCTCCAGCCTGCTGGAATCCATTCTCCTGTGAAATGTGATGGAGTATTACTCCAATGGCAGCAAAGCCGCGCAGTGATTTCATGGAATCCAGAGAAGAAGAATCTTCATGAAATTGTTCTTTTTTGAAACCGGCGAATTTTCCGCCCCAGATAAACAGCGCAACTATCAGCGCGTATACAGTGTAAGTCAGGTACATTTTTAGCCTCACAATTTTTAATATATGTAAAAATTATAAGGCATAAAATGCTGTCGCGAAAGTTTTATTTTTTATTTTTCAAAAATAATTACATTCCAGGAAAGTGGTTTGACCTTGAGAGATTCAATTCCATTTTCAGTTTTTACGCTGCATGATTCTGGAGCCTTCCAGTCGTTACCAAAACTGCTCTTGGCTTCAAAGTCTTTGCTGAACATTTCGTAATTTGTACAGCTCTTAAAGCCTTCGAATCCACGTACATCAAGGTCAAGCGGATATTCTTCGGTTTCGTTGCGGTTGATAACAAAGACTGCGAGGCGACCCTGTTTTTCATCCCATGCACAGGCGCTGTCTATATAGTTTACATTGTTCTTACCTGTGTACTGAGATGTGTCATCAATTGCATAGCCCGGCATATCAAAGGTTTCTGAATCAACTATAGTCTGAAGTGAGGTTCCTCGTGCGTAATCAATCAACTGTCGGAAAGCATGGTGTGTTGCTGCCTTCCAAACATGATCATGATTTGCTGTTGCAAGAGCATTAAGTCCGCCGGTCATACAGCCGATTTTTACACGGTCTGCGTGACGAAGGAGTGCAAGCTGAATTGAAGTCATGCTGAGGAGTTTCATCATATCTCCACCAGGGAATTCGCGTTCCGGCATATTGTCCGGGTCGTGACGAACATATTTTCGTTCCGGATCAAACTTGTAATGAACGCGTGCCATGTTGTATGGACCATAACCCGGATTCAGTTCGCTGAAAGGACGAGGGAATGCGCCGTATTCATCAAAAGAAATATGTACTTTTCGTGGTGAACGGTGTTTTGCCTGAATGTAGTCGAGCATTGCAGCTTCTGTATTGATAAAGTCTTCGTAATAGAGAGAGCCTCCAAGCAGTGAAAGTGTGTCGCCTGGCTTTGCAATGTGATAGTGATGAAGGGCAAGATAGTCTACTGTGTCGTAGCACTGGTCCATAACCTTTGCTTCCCATTCAGGATAGTGGTCCATAAATGAAGCTGAAGAACCGCATACTACAGTTTCGATGGTTTCATCAATCCACTTCATAGCCTTTGAGGTTTCGTGGCAGAGAGTTCCGTAACCGGTAGGATTCTTTTCCCATGAGCCGAGCTGCCAGTGTCCGTCCATTTCGTTTCCAAGACACCAGGTTTTGACACCGTAAGGCTTTTCGTGGCCGTATTTACGGCGAAGGTCTGACCAGTAAGTTCCGCCTTCGTGATTTGTATATTCAATGCAGTCCATTGCATCCTGCAATGTTCCGGTTCCAAGGTTTACGGTATAAATTGGAGCTGTTCCAACTTTTTCTGCCCACTGAAGATATTCGTCATGACCGACATCATTTGGAATATACTGATGCCATGCCGGGTCAAGATGCGCCTTGCGGCCTTCTATTGGACCAATTGAGTCTTTCCACTGCCATGCAGAAACAAAGTTACCGCCCGGCATGCGTACAGCAGGAAGTCCTGTTTCCTTAAGGGCATTTATAAAGTCTGTACGGAACCCCTGAGAGTCTGCAGTTGGATGTTTTGGATTATACATTGTACCATTTACCATGGTTCCGATTGGTTCCAGGAATGCAGAAAAAAGGCGAGGAGAAATCTCACCTATAGTGAATTTTGGATGAATTGTGATTCTAGCTTTTTTTGACATTTTATAATCTCCTGATTTAATAGTAAAACGTTTAACGGAAAATAATATAACATTACTCTATTTTAATTGAAAAATATGAGGAGTAATAAGCGGGGGATTTTAAGGGGGTGTCCCCCTTAGGAGAGAGGGGAGGCCGCAACGAAGTGCGGCCGAGGGGGAGGCTTCCCCCTTCATATTTATTTTACAGATTTATTTCCTGTGCTTATTTTCTTAATCCATTTTTCGCTGCGAAGGCGGATGACGCACCAGAAGGTTTTTACGATATCATCGGCTTTGAGGGCGACGTAAATCCAGAAGGCTGGCCAGTGGAAGACAAAGCCGGCGAGGCAGCCAAGAGGAATTGAAAGGACCCACAAAAAGACGTTGTCGGCGAGCATGAGCATTTTTGTGTCGCCGCCACCACGGAGGACTCCTTTTGTCATGATGCTGTTTGTTGCGCGGAAGATTATGATTAAGCTGATTGCTGCCATGAGCTGGCCTGCAATGTTTACTGTTTCTTCACTGACATTGTAGTTGGAAATTATCGGCTTGCTGACTGCCATGATAAAGATTGCTGAAAGGGCTCCGAGTGCAAAACCGAGGCCGAGGAACATCCAGCCCTGCTGCATGGTTTTCTTTTTGTCGCCGAGACCGAGTGTCTGACCTGTAACGATGGCACCGGCCTGAGATACTCCCTGAATTACAACTGTGCTGAGCTGCTGGGTAACGCTTGTTATTGCGTTTGCTGCTACAAAGGCTGCTCCAAGGTGACCGATAACCATTGCAACGGAGTTATTTCCAATTGCAAGAATTGCGTCGCTTACAAGAACCGGAATACTGATTCTGATATATTCACCAAGAAGAGAGCCTGTTTTCATAAAGAGATCTCTCAGGCGGAACTGGATGTTTTTATCTTTAAAGAAAAGATAGCCCAGAATCATTGTGGCTTCAAAAAGGCGGGCAATCAGTGTTCCAAGAGCAGCACCGGCTACTTCCATACGGGGTGCGCCGAACTTTCCGAAAATAAATGCATAATTGGCGCCAAGGTTTACAAAAAACGCACCTATGGAAACGTACAGTGGCAGACGTACTTGTCCTACGCTTCGAAGTACGATTGTAGAAACTAGGGAAGTTCCAAGGAAGAAATAGGTGATTACAGACCAGCGGAAATAGATATCTCCAAGGCGGATAATCTCTTCGTCGCCGGTGTACATTTTCATCAAAAGGCTTGGCATTGCTAAGGTTGCAATTGCAAAAAGGGCTGCAAGACCAACGGTAATACGGAGCATAAGGCAGACTGTCTGTTTTAGTGCGCGGCCTGCTTCTTCTTCGTGCCCATCAGCTGCTTTTTTCATTCCCCAGTAGCGGGAAACGAGAACCGAAGCTCCCATTCCAAGTCCCATACAGAAGATATGATAGATACTGATAAATGAGTTTGCTAAAGAGGTGGCCGAAAGCGCATTTTCTCCAAGGCTTCCGACCATGATTGTATCGAGCATATTTACGCCGATACTGATAAGACTCTGTAGTGCAATAGGTAAAGCGAGTGCAAAAACACTTTTGTAGAATTTTGGTTCGTTCTGGAAGAGTTTCATAGAGGCTTTATCATAAAACGTTTTACATTATTCTACAAGCCGGTGTTTTTCCCAGCGGCGGCTCTTCCATCTCCAGAGCATTACGAGACCGCGGGTTGTTTCATCTGTACCAATTCCAAGCCAGAAGCCTACGAGTCCAAGGCCACATTTAATTCCAAGAATATAGCTTAAGAGAACCTGAACTGTCCAGTTAGAGAAGATTCCGTATAATACCGGGAATCGTACGTCTCCAGAACCTTTGAGTCCGCCGATATAAATCAGATTCAGCGAGCGGCCAAATTCAATATAAGCTGAGTAAAGAAGAAGTGTGCTTACAAGTGCGTGAACTTCCGGGATTTTGGTGAAAATACCGATTACAGGATTCTTTATCAGATTGACTATTACAATCATTATCATTGAACAGGCTGTTGCTACGAGCTGATAACGGAAAACCTTTTTGTATACAACATCATTCTGATGAGCACCAACAAAGTATCCTGACTTAATCTGAGTTGCCTGGCCAATAGCTATGGCTGCTACAAATACAAAGCGCAGAATTGTCATTGTGTAAACCTGGGCAGACATGGCATAAGTTCCAAGAGTAGAAATCATTGCCATAACTGTAATCTGGCTTACGTTGTAAGAAAGGCTTTCTCCTGCTGTTGGAACACCTACTTTCAAAACAAGCTTAAAGGCTTCGCGTGGAACTTTTGTAATTCCGTGTATGTGGAAAATTACATCGCGGCGACGGCGGATAAAGAAGAAGAAAAGGATGCAGGAAACAACCATTGCAAGACCTGAAGCACCTGCAACACCAGGAACACCGAGAACAGGAAGTCCGAACCAGCCGTAAAGTGAAAGTGCATTACCAAGGACATTTGTAAGGTTTGCAGCTATAGAAACAATCATTGCTTCTGTTGTGTAGCCGTAGCTGCGGAGAATTGCTCCCTGAAGAAGACTGAATGCATTAAAGAAACAGCAGCAGCCGCCATAAATTACAAAGTACTGCCATGCATAATGGCGTACTGATTCTTCAAGCTGATAGCGTCCAAGGAGCCATCCTGTTCCAAAAATAACAAGGGCTGTAAGCAGGAGTGAGATAAAGAAAACCATGATTGCACCAGCCTGGGCAATGTGATTTAATTCATCATTTGATTTTTCTGCACCAAGATACTGTGCAAGAACAATTGAACAACCTGTTCCAATTACTGAAAAAATAATTGTAAGGAAGAATACATACTGAGAAACAAGACCTACAGCAGCAACTGCTTCATTGCTGTAAGAACTGAGCATCATTGTATCAACAGAAGAAACTAAAATTCTGAAAAACTGCTCCATTGCGATAGGCAGTGTTAGTTTGAGCATCGGCAAAGCGCCTCGATTCTTATTCTGTGCCATAATTGCATTGTATATTGTTGAAAAATTCGTAAATTGTCAAATTCTATAAAAAATTAGTATGATTTCGCCCTTTGTATTGATGAATAGAAACAAAAAATCCGATATAATATAGTAGGAAACTTTCGGTGGCTGCAAAGTCTGTTATGTCATTCAGCCAGTGCACCCGGATGTTTTCAAAGGTATAACATTATTTTCTAAAAGGTGGAAAAATGACTTTCAGTTCAGTTCTTGATTCCATTGATGGAATCGTGTGGGGAATCCCTACAATCGTCCTTATTCTTGCCACAGGTCTTATCCTGACAATCCGTGCACGTGGCATTCAGTTCACAAAGTTTGGTCGTGCCTTCAGATCAATCTTTAAGGAAAATGAAGGTAAAGGTGAGCTTTCAGGCTTTGCAGCCCTCTGTACAGCACTTTCAGCAACAATCGGTACCGGTAATATTGTCGGTGTAGCAACAGCGCTTGTAGCTGGTGGTCCAGGTGCTCTCTTCTGGATGTGGATTGCCGCTATTCTCGGTACTGCTACAAAATATGCAGAATGTATGCTTGCTATTAAATATCGTGAAGTAAGCCCAGATGGACACGTTCTTGGTGGACCTTTCTATACAATCGAAAAAGGTATGGGCCCTAAGTGGAAGTGGCTTGCAGTTCTCTTTGCAGTATTTGGAGCACTTGCCGGTATCATGGGTATTGGTACAATGACTCAGATTAACGGTATCACTTCTGCAGTTAACAACGCATTTGACCCTAACAGCACAAATATCGCTTTTTCAATTGGTGAGCACAGTTACACATGGGCAACTGTAATTGCCGGTGCAGTTGTAACAATCTGTACAGCACTCGTTGTAATTGGTGGTATTAAGCGTATTTCAAAAGTTGCAGAAAAAGTTGTTCCTGCAATGGCTGTTATTTATGTATTCCTCGGACTCTCAATCCTCATTATGAACGCAATGAAGATTCCTGGAGCTTTTGCTTTGATTTTCAAGAGTGCATTCGGATGGAAGGCTGTAGGTGCCGGAGCTATGGGATTTGTATTCAAGCAGATTACAGATTCTATGCAGAAGGGTATTGCACGCGGTATCTTCTCTAACGAGGCTGGTCTTGGTTCTGCACCAATCGCAGCTTCTGCTGTTCAGACAAACGAGCCTGTAGAGCAGGGACTTGTAAACATGACAGGTACAATCATTGATACACTTATCATCTGTACAATGACTGGTCTGGCAATTGTAATTGCTTTCTATGGTGATATCATTGGTGGTGTTGCAGAATGGAATGCTGGTGCTCAGGGTGCTGTTCTTACTGCTGCTGCTTTCTCAAAGGTACTTGGTGGTGACGGACATTCTGTTCAGTTCCTTCTTATGCTCTGTCTTGCATTCTTTGCTTTCACAACAATTCTTGGATGGGACTACTACTCAGAAAAATGTCTTGAATATCTTACAAACGGTAAGATGGGCGTTGTAATGGTATACCGCATCCTTTATATTGTTGCCATTGCAATTGGACCATACTTCACTGTAACTACAGTATTCGACATTGCCGATATCTTTAACGGTTTGATGGCAATTCCTAACTGTGTTGCTTTGATTGTTTTGAGTGGCGTTGTTGCAAAAGAAACAAAAGCATACTTTGATAAATATCCAAAACTTCAGTAGTAATTACTGAATCATAAGGCCCTTCAACGGGCTCAGGGACCACGTTCAATAGTGGGGTTCCTGAGCTTGTCGAAGGGCCTTTTTTTGCAAATCATTTTCATGGAGCGTACTATGGCCGAACTTAATATTGATAAATACCTTGAAAGCAAAAAAGGAAAACCAATTAATCCTTTTATATTTTTTATAATGAGAACAGTTGTTGCTGGTTCACAGGCTAAGCCTATGAATGTTCATGTTGTTGATAACAGCAACATCAATAAGTACAAGGGACCTTGTCTTGTTTTCAGTAATCACAGCTCTAGATGTGATTGGGAATATATTGGTATGGCAATTAAAAAGCCTATTAACTTTGTTGCTTCAAATATTGAGTTCCACCGCGCTCATATGCACGCAATTTTTAAAATCTGTAAGGTTATTCCTAAGAAGAACTTCGTTTCTGATTTTCATTGTATTAAGGAAATCGTGCAGATTATAAAGGCTGGCGGAAGCGTGCTTTTGTTCCCTGAAGGAAAATCAAGTATTTCCGGAACAAACCAGCCTATTACTCCTGGAACAGGTAAGCTTGTTAAAAAACTTGGAGTTCCGGTTTACACAACAAAAATCACCGGCGGTTATATGTCTAACACTCAGTGGAATATTGCTAACCGCCCTGGAAAAGTTATTGTTACAGTAAATCAGCTTTATACAGCAGAGCAGGTGAAGGATCCAAGTCTTACTGCAGAAAAGATTGAAGAAGCAATTTCAGAGTCTATCTGGAACGACGATTTTGAATGGAATAAAGAAGCCCGCGTAAAGTTTGCCGGTAACGATACAGTTGCAGTAAAGCTTGAAGAACATTTATTCTGGTGTCCAAAATGTCACAACGAGCTTAGCATGCACGGTGAAGGCAACAAGTTTAAGTGTACTAGTTGCGGTAACGGTGTAACAATCAACGAATATTATGATTTGATTCCGGACAGCTCAGAATGCGTTGTTCCAAAAAATATGCGCGTATGGTACGAGCTCCAGCGTCGAATGGTTTACCGCCAGATTCGCGACAACCCGGACTTCAGCATTGAAGAAAAGGTAAAGATTGGTACAGAGCCCGCTGACCACTACGTAGACAAAACTGTAACTGCAGAAATCTTTGGTGAAGGTGTGATGAAACTCAACCGCAAAGAGTTTTCTTTTGTTGGAACAAAAACAGCAACAGGCGAGCCTTTTGAGATTCACTGTCCTACAAATGCCCTCATCTCTATGGTAATGTCTACAGACTCTTCATATTTTGGCGGCTTCTTCAACGGCATCTACTACGAGTTCCAGCCAGAGCACAAGGTAATCACAAAGTGGCTCATGGCAATAGAAGAATGTCACCGCTTAGCAGGTGGAGTATGGCAAAACAACATCCCGCAGCAGCAATGGATCTACGAAGACGACAAGCCGGATGATAAAGAGAAATATTATATGTAATTTTTCTCACTTCTTTGCAATTCCTTGGGAAATTCACTATAATGCCATCTATGAAATATAAGATTTTTATAGATGGCAAAGAAGGCACTACCGGCCTTAAGATTTTTGAGCGCTTTGAAGGGCGTGATGACCTTGAGATAATGCAGATTGATGAGGATAAGAGAAAGGATCCTGTTGAAAAGGGACGCCTCATGAATCAGGCTGATTTTGTGTTTTTGTGTCTGCCTGATGCTGCAGCTATTGAATCGGCTGAGCTTGTTACTAATCCAAATACTAAAATAATTGATGCTTCTACTGCTCACAGAACTAACCCTGACTGGGCTTATGGCTTCCCTGAGCTTGATAAAGATTTCCGTGAAAAAATTATTTCTTCTAAACGTGTTGCAGTTCCTGGCTGTTATGCAAGCGGTTCTATTGCAATTTTGTATCCGCTTGTAAAGTCTGGTATTATGGGCGCTGATTATCCTGTTGTGATTCATGCAGTGAGCGGATATTCCGGCGCAGGTAAAAAGGCAATTGCTGTTTATGAAGGTGAAGATCGTCCACAGGGATATGATTCTCCACGTCTTTATGCACTTACTCAGGCACACAAGCATCTTCCTGAAATTAAGAAAATCAGTGGTCTTGAGTTTGAGCCAATTTTTAATCCTTATGTTTGTGATTATTTCCAGGGCATGACTGTTACTGTTGGTTTACACGCTCGTATGCTCAATAAAAAAGTAACTGCACAGGAAGTTCAAGAGATGTTTGCGGAACACTATAAGGGCACACATTTTGTACAGGTTGCTCCGCTTATGGGTGAGGGTGTACTTCCAGAACAGTTTATTCCTGCAGACACCTTAGCCGGTACAAACAACATGCAGCTTTTTGTTTACGGTAACGATGACCGCATTATGATAACAACCCGTTTTGATAATCTTGGAAAGGGCGCTTCTGGTGCTGCTGTTCAGTGTATGAATATCATGATGGGAATTGACGAAGCAACAGGTCTTGAGTAAGGCACAGGTACAAACGTTATGTATAAGCTCGCAATTTTTGATATGGATGGAACAATTCTGAATACAATCGACGACCTTGCCGACAGCGCAAATGTAATCTGCCAGCGCTACGGTTTTCCTGAGCACACCGTTGATGAAGTAAAATACATGGTAGGCAATGGAATTCCAAAGCTTGTAAAACGCTTTCTGCCTACTGATGTCAGTGAAGATTTGTTCCAGCAGATTCTTAAAGAATATATAGAATACTACGAAGACCATTGTGCTATTAAAACAGCGCCTTACAAAGGTGTTGTTGAATGCATTAAAAATCTGCGCGCTGCCGGAGTAAAGGTAGCCGTAAATACAAATAAGGTTCAGTCTGCCGCAGAGGATTTGTGTGCAATGTATTTCCCTGACGCCTTTGACTGTATAAGCGGCAGCCGACCAGGAATCCCCCCAAAGCCGGACCCAACAGGATTATATGAAATTTTGAAGGAACTCGGCTTGTCTAAGGAAGAAGCCTGCCAGCCTGGAGTAGCCTGTTTTATTGGTGACTCTGATGTGGATTTGAAAACTGGAAAAGATTCTGGATTGGATTTTATTGGCGTTGACTGGGGCTTCCGGGGCCGAGACTTTCTGCTTCAAAACGGGGCTGATGTTGTCGTGATGAACCCTGAAGAATTATTGGAAAAATTGATAGGATAAATATATGCCTGGTTTTTATGATTATTACGATGTTGCAGTTGTTGGTGCTGGTCATGCCGGTATTGAAGCTGCACTCGCTAGTGCCCGCATGGGACTAAAGACAGTACTCATTACTCAAACTCCTGATGCAATTGGACGCATGAGCTGTAACCCTTCTATTGGTGGTATTGCAAAAGGAAACATCGTTCGCGAAATTGATGCACTTGGCGGTGAAATGGGAAAACTCATTGACCGCACAATGATTCAGTACAGACTTTTGAACCGTCGCCGCGGACCTGCTGTTCAGGCTCCACGCTCTCAGGCAGATAAAATTGCTTATTCAATGCTTGCCCGTAAAACCTGCGAAAGCACACCAAATCTTTATACACTCATGGACACTGTAATCGACGTGCTTACAGTTGCTTCTGAAACTCCGCTTCCTCCGGATTCGGACAGTGCCGCAAAACAAGGCTCAATCCCTGGAGAAAAGCGCGGTTACAACGGCAGCAACATTCAGGCAGAAGATTACGCAACAGAAGCAGCACGCAGCGGAATGCGTCAGAAAATTATCGGTATTGTAACAGAACGCGGAAGAATTATTCCAGTACGTTCTGTTGTTCTTACAACAGGTACCTTCCTTGGTGGACGTATATTTATTGGTGAATACGACGCTCCATGTGGACGAGTAGGGGAACCTGCAGCCTATGGACTTACAGCAAGCCTTCATCGTCTGGGCTTCACTACAGGCCGTCTCAAAACAGGAACTCCTCCGAGAATCCTTCGCAGCACTGTAGATTTTTCAAAACTAGACCTTCAGCCTGGTGACGACGAGATAATCCCATTCAGCTTTGAGGATGAAAAGGTTGAGCGCCCTA
>JAEEGH010024651.1_pt1 | contig 12128 bp, 8 predicted proteins | sample 9134181 | NCBI WGS metagenome assembly JAEEGH01 (sample SAMN16246544, study PRJNA631951) | gut metagenome | biome: gut microbiome; feature: rumen; material: DP-attached | host: Bos | place: Iran: Karaj | collected 2018-10
GGGGCCGAAAGACGATGGTAAAGGTAAGGTTGCGGCCCGGAGTCGCGTACCAGGTGTGGAGGCCCTGTCCGCGGCCCGCCGTCTGACTTTCTGTCGCTAGCACTGAAAAATTGTCAAGCCCGTCCAGAGTCCTTCTGGCCTCGTTATTGGTCGAATCCAGCTCCGCAAACCACTTAATTCCTGACATCTTTATTTAGGTCCTATTTTTGTTTATATTTGTGGTACAAAAATACATATAATTTTCTGCTTATGATTACACACGACCTGCGCGTCATCGCTGACGCTATCCTCGACAAGAAAGGGGAGAACGTTGTCTCGATTGACCTCCGCAGTATCGGAACGGCAATTACAGACTATTTCGTCGTCTGCGACGGCAGTTCCACAACAAACGTATCCGCAATTGCGGACAATATCCTCAAGGAAGCGAAAGAGAAACTCGGTCTCAAGCCCTCCAAAGTACAGGGTCTGGAGAACAATTTCTGGGTAATTATGGACTTCGGTAACATAGTAGTCCACGTTTTCCAGAAAGAGTACCGCGAGTTCTACCGCCTGGAAGACCTCTGGGCAGACGCTCCACACAAGACATACAAGGCAAGATGAGTACGAACAAAAAGAAAAACACTCCCAAAATAAAGACTATCAGGCTGAACCTTTCCTGGTTCTACATCCTTCTGGTAGGAGGTATCTTCTTCCTGCTCTTCAGGGACGGCAATAAAGCCAACCCTCAGAAGATAGAGTGGGCGGAAGTTCAGGAGATGGTCCTGAAGGGCGATGTGAAAGACATTCACTTCGTCCGTAATGACTTCAAGGGAACCCTTACTATAAAGCCTGACCGGATAGAGCAGTACAAGAGCCGCTTCGGCGGGGAAGTACCCTCAAAATCGCCTCACTTCAGCTTCCTCGTATCGGCTAGCTTCGATGCCGAGCGTGAGTTCGGCGAGCTGAACGCCCAGCTGGGCGAGACCGAGCGCGTTCCCGTTATTATGGAACACGACGCGAAGATATGGGACGGCGTCCTGCAGTGGACCCTGCCCCTGCTTCTTCTGATCGTATTCTGGGTCTGGATGTTCCGCGGAATGAACCGCGGGATGGGCGGTCCCGGAGGCCAGGGAGGCGGTATGAACCCGTTCAATGTAGGAAAGGCCCAGGGTAAGCTTACAGACAAGAACAAAGTCAACGTTACCTTCAAGGATGTCGCCGGCCTTTACGGCGCAAAGGAAGAGGTGGTCGAGATAGTCGACTTCCTCAAGAATCCTCAGAAGTATACTTCTCTCGGAGCTAAGATCCCTAAGGGAGCCCTTCTCGTAGGCCCTCCCGGAACCGGTAAGACCCTCCTCGCTAAGGCTGTAGCCGGCGAGGCAAACGTACCTTTCTTCTCCATCAGCGGTTCTGACTTTGTAGAGATGTTCGTGGGAGTCGGCGCAAGCCGCGTCCGCGACCTCTTCCAGCAGGCTAAGGAGAAGGCCCCCTGCATCGTCTTTATCGACGAAATAGACGCAGTAGGCCGCGCCCGCGGTAAGAACGCCGGCTTCTCCGGAAACGACGAACGCGAGAATACCCTTAACCAGCTCCTTACCGAGATGGACGGCTTCGGAACCAACAGCGGCGTTATCGTTCTCGCCGCTACTAACCGCGCCGACATCCTCGACAAAGCCCTTATGAGGGCCGGTCGCTTCGACCGTCAGATCCACGTCGACCTGCCCGAGCTCAAGGAGCGCGAAGAGATTTTCAAGGTCCACCTCAAGGGCCTCAAGCTCGATCCCGACTTCGACGTCACATTTATGGCTAAACATACCCCCGGATTCAGCGGAGCAGACATAGCCAACGTCTGCAACGAAGCGGCCCTGACCGCCGCCCGCAGGGGTAAGAAGAAGATCGAGAGCCAGGACTTCCTCGACGCAGTAGACCGTATAATCGGCGGTATCGAGAAGAAGAGCTCGATCATCACTCCCTTCGAGAAGAAGAGCATAGCCCACCACGAAGCAGGCCACGCCGTCGTAAGCTGGCTGCTGCCGCACGCCAGCCCTCTCTTCAAGGTAACGCTGATCCCTCGCGGCAACGCCCTTGGAGCAGCCTGGTACCTGCCGGAAGAGCATAAGCTCCATACAAAGAGCCAGATGATGGATGAGATGTGTTCGCTGATCGGCGGCCGCGTTGCCGAGGAAATCCTTAACGGAGAACCCTCCACCGGCGCACTCAATGATCTCGAGCGCCTGACCCAGATGGCCTACGCGATGATCCAGTACTACGGTATGTCAGACAAGGTCGGAAACCTCAGCTTCTATGACAGTACCGGAGCCAGGGGCTACGAATTCACAAAGCCCTATTCTGAGAAGACAGCCGAGATGATGGACGAAGAGGTCAAGAAGCTTGTCAAGGAGATCCACGACAAGACCCTCAAACTTCTCAAGGATCACCAGGAGGGCTGGGAGGCAGTCGCGAACCTTCTCCTCGAGAAGGAAGTCATCTTCGCAGACGACGTAGAGGCTATCCTCGGACCTAAAGTAAAGGATGAAGGAGCTGCCTAAAAGAATAATTTTCGGCGTCTTGTTCGCCGCAATAGTGGTGGTAGGAACTGTAATCCTGCCGCCGCTATTCCATTTGCTGATGGCCTTCGCTATCGCCTGGACCCTCCACGAATTCTATGTAATGTCGATGGGGGAGAAAGACTTCCTGAGCGAAAGGGTAATGGCGGCGCTTGCCCCGGAGCTATTATACGGCCTGCTGGCCCTTTACAAGAGCGGCCATCTGGTCAACCAGGCTTACCTGGCAATTTCCATTCTCCCTATTCTGGCGCTGATCGTAGCGCCCATCTGGCGCAAAGACCACTCCAACCACGGTAAGCTTGCCTATATCTTCGCCGGCCTCGGCTATATTGGCCTGCCGATGTCGCTTACCCCCATCCTTATGTACCATGATGGGACGCAGGACGGCTGGCTGATTCTCTCGCTGCTGCTAATGGTCTGGGGAGCGGATGTGGGCGCCTATTTCATAGGTACCGCATTCGGCCAGAGGCCCAACTCTATAAAGATAGCTCCCGCCATCTCTCCGAAGAAGTCGCTTTGGGGCCTTTTCGGGGCCGTATTGTTCGGTATAGGCATCGCAGTGGGGCTGCACTACCTCGGGCTCGTTAAGCTCCCCTTGGGGGCCTCTGTGGCCGTCGGCGGGCTCGCCGCAGCCGGAGGCCTGCTAGGAGATCTGGTCGAGAGTATGTGGAAGAGGTATTTCGGGGTGAAAGACTCCGGAAACCTGATCCCCGGCCACGGCGGGCTCTACGACAGGCTTGACAGCGCTATCCTGGCGCTGCCTGTAATCACTGTTTATCTGGCTGTTACCGGTCTGCTTTGATAAGCTCGAGGAGCTTGTCTACAGCTTCCGTTTCGGGAACGTGCCTCAAGACAGGTACGTTCTTTTTGTAGATAGTGACCTTTCCGCCTCCTTCGCCTACATACCCCCAATCGGCATCAGCCATCTCGCCGGGGCCGTTGACTATGCAGCCCATCACCGCGATTACGATGTCCTTGAGGTCGGCGGTCTTAGCCTTGACCTCTTCAAACGCCTTCTGAAGGTCGTACATAGTCCTTCCACATCCGGGGCATGCGATGTACTCGGGCTTGTAGAAGCGGCGCCTGGCGGCCTGCATTATTTCGTCGCGAAGGTACGGGTCCACACTCTCCGGTATCTCGTCTATCTCGCGGTTCATAAGCTTCGGGCCCCAGGTACACGCAGCATCGAGCATCTTCAGCTCGCGCTCCGACAGATCGGGCATCGCAGGGGAGCCGCAGTAACGGGCGGCCAGATACTGGGCTACCGGAATTTCGGCGACCGGGTCCTCGGTCAGCGAGACGCGTATCGTGTCGCCGATGCCCTCTTCGAGCAGGGTGGCGATCCCAACGCAGGACTTGATTCGGCCGCTGTCGCCATTGCCGGCTTCGGTGACTCCGACGTGGAGAGGGAAGACCGTGCCCTCGTCCTTCATCATACGGGCGAGGCAGCGGTAGGCCTCGACCATCGTTACAGTATTCGAGGACTTGAGCGAGACTACGACCTGGCCGAAATCGGCCTCCACACACATCCGGACCCACTCCATCGCCGCGATTGCCATCGCCTGCGGGGTGTTCCCATAGCGCTCGGTAATATAGGCTCCGAGCGAGCCGTGGTTGATTCCGATGCGGATGGCGGTCCCGCAGCGCTTGCATATCGCGATAAGGGCTGCGAACTGGGCACGCGCCTGGTCGTGGTCTTTATGGAAGTTGCCGGGATTGATACGGACTTTATCGACGTAAGGGGCCACTTCCAGGGCCGTAGCGGAGGAGAAGTGTATGTCTGCCACTATCGGGGTCATAATCCCCTCAGAACGCAGCTTTTCGCGCACTGCGCGGATGTGCGGGACGTCCTGCAGGCCGGGGACGGTGATGCGTATCATCTGAGCGCCCGCAGCGTACATCCTGCGACACTGCTCGAGGGTCGCCTGCTCGTCGCTTGTATGGGTATTACACATCGTCTGGACGACGATGGGGGAGGAACCGCCCAGAATCAGGGGCTCAGTTCCTATGCGGACCTCACTGGTTTTTAGCCTTATCAGTGCCATATACTATATCGTAAGCCTCGCGTTTAAGATCCTGGCGGGTCTTGCCGTAGCGCTTTCCGAGCGCGTAGTTGACTCCGAAGGAGAAGATATAGTCCATCGGGTAGGCGAAGCGCCAATAGACGGCGTTACGGTCTTCGTAGCCTGAACCTACCGGGAACTGGGAGTCGGGCTCGAAGATGCTGGACCAGCCGTAGCGCAGCTGGGCAAGGGCGAAGAATTCGAACTGTCCCAGGAAAAAGCCTATACCTACTCCGCCCTGAAGACCGTAATCTATCTGGCGGTCGCTGTCGTACCAGCTGTAACGGTAGGCCTCCTCTACATAGGGACCGAAGCGCTCGACGCTAAGGCGGTAGCCACCGTAGAGACCCACCTCAGCGAAGAACTTCATCCAGCGCGTATCGTAGTGGATCATAGCGAGGAAGGGAACTTCCACTACCTCCATCTTGATCCTGTTGGAACGTTCTTTATAGAGCATATCCTCTTCCTTGCGGAAGCGGTAGCCTTCGTGGCCATATTCGATTCCTATCTGCCAACCGAAGTAGGGAAGATAGTCGAACATCTTCTCGTAGTGTGTGAAGCGCAGCGAAGCGTAACCGGGGTAATAGGTGTGGTGTTGACGGTGGCTGGGGTTGAAGGACATATAGGCGCTCGTAACTCCGAAACTGACTCCGATCGAGGAGTAGTTGTTAAGGTCCGGCACCTTGATTTGGACCGTATCGAGATAGACCTGCTCGCGCAAAACTGCCGTGCTATCTATAGGAGGGGCTATCTCCGACTCGAAGTACTGGCCGTAGAGAACAGTTGAAGCAAAAATTGCGATAAATACAAGTAACTTTCTCATAATCACTGCTTCATCATCTGGGCTACATTGATAGTCTGACTGACTTCCGCCGACTCCGGGATGTCGATGAACTCCTGTCCGTCGTCCATCTTGAAGAAGTTGACATTCTCGGGCATCTTCCTCGAAAGAAGGTCCCCGGTATCTATCATCGAATTGTTGTTCACATCCTCTGTCACCCTTATCGAGTACTTGCCTTTCTTAAGATAGGGGAAGACGACTTCCTTGTTCTCGCTCACTATATAGGTTCGGAGAACCTTGTCGCGCTTTTCGCTTAGAAGGTCTACTATGATCTTTCCGGAAACGCTCTCAAGGCTTACTCTGAGAGTACTGAGCTTCTCGTCTGAAGGAAGCATAACCTTCACCTCAGTACTGTCTGAGTAGAAGCCGTTGATATCGCGGAATGCCCTGTGGGGGACCTTCATAAAGTATTCGTAGCCGGGAAGAAGGGTCTCCTTCGGCATCAGCTTGTATTTACGGAGATCGAGCGTATCGGGGATGACGCTGAACTCTCCGGGGATGTCTTTCTGCTTGGGGTTCAGGTAGTGGAACTTAAGCGAATCGAAGTTCTCGTTGATGATGGGGTAATTAAACGAGAGGGTGAAGCCCTCCTGCTCGACCAGTTCAGGAGCCGCCTCCAGCTTGAAAACACAGATGGTATCTTCGTGTTTGAGGCTCTTCCTGTAGTTGTAGTCATTGCGCTGCTTGCGGGGAAGGGCTCCCTCGATAAAGAGGGGATAGTGTTCTACTACAGGCTCCAGGACGTGTGTGGAATCGTTTGTCTTACGGTAGTTGACGTAGATCTGGAGGGTATCCGGGACAGGCCTGCGATCATTAATCCATATCTCGAGGCTGTCCTGACGGAGATTGAACTGGGTAATCAGCCTGTCTGCTTTGTAGCCCTTGATCCAGAGGGAATCTATCCAGGCGTCCTTGGCCATAAAGGAGACGAAGGCATACCGCTCAGCCTTTCTGCCGTGGTTCTTGAGGAACTGGCGGGTAGGCTCTTCCTTGAACATCTTAAGGGTATACTCGCTGTTGCGTTCGCGACAGGCGAGGGTATCCTTCATATCGTACTTCTGGAGTTCCTTGAGAGTATCGTTGACGACTGTCCTGGGACGTATCAGGGAATCGATGAAGGCTATCTGCTCGCTCTCGGCCTGATATATGTTGTCGTTGTTCTCGTCCTTGATGGCGTAAAGCCTGAAAAGGGTGTCCTTAAGGTAGGGAAGGGCGAAGTAGCCCCATTCGTCTGTTTTGGTAGCAGCGAAGGGCCTGGTCTTGAATACGGCGGAATCGGAGTGATCCTTATAAAGCATTACGGTTGCGTTCTTCACAGGCTGAAGGGTCGCGCAGTCCAGAACGGTTCCGGTAATCATAAGGGAGTCTATCGAATCTCCGGTAGAGAATACATAATCGTAGCCGGGGAATACGTTGTTCTCGTTATTGTCTGCTATAGCGTCCGTAAAACTCAGGGTATAGGTTGTATTGGGCTCAAGGTCTTCTTCGAACCAGACTACCACTCCCTTTCCCTTGATCTTTGATTTCGGGGGCTTCTGCTGAGGAGGCGAAAGGAAGATGTTGGTGGCAGTCTTAACCTTAACGTATTCGTCGAAACCGAATTCGAACCTAGTACCGTGTGTCGGGACGTTCACTGAACCCGGGAGCGGCTTAGTCCAATAAAGTGCCGGGGGAATAGTATCCTTAGGACCTCCGGTAGGGGCCTGGGTAGTATTGGCACAAGAGTGCATAAAGAACGTCGGGGCAAGAACTGCCGCGGCGACGAGTAGGGGCACAAATTTCTTCAGCTCTAATCTCATAACTCCATCCTTACTACACTTTGTATGCCATCAATGCGGCTGATCGAGAGAATCAGCTTCTCGAGGGTATCACGATCGCCTACAAAAAGCTCGATAGTACCTTCGAAAACGCCTCCTTCGCAACCGAGTGAGAGCTTTCTCATATTGATTCCCATCATCTGGGAAATCTGCTGGGTAATGTCGCTGAGCATTCCTACACGGTCTATACCCTTGAGGAATATCTTCACCGGGAAGTCGGTAACGTGTGCGGCGTTTATCCAGCGGGGGACTGTAACTTTGTTGCCCATCGTGCTGGCGTATCCTTCAGCTACGCGGCAGGACTTTTTGTGGACCGTTATCGAGCCGTCGGTATTGGTAAAGCCGATTACAGGATCGCCGGGGATAGGGTTGCAACAAGAGGCTATTATGTATCTGACTCCTTCGTTGATGATGATGCGGGCAGCCTGAGTCTGATGTCCGTTCTTCATCTCGATTATATCCTGGGCCTTCGCGAGTATCTCGGGGTCGTTCTCCCTGAAATAGTCCATTATCTTTCGCTTTGCGTTGCGGGTGACTACGAAGTCCAGCCAGCCCAGCAGCGGGAATGCGTGCTGGGCGGGAATGATCTCTATCTGGTCTCCCTGATGAAGGACGTGGGGCAGGGAACAGAGCTTCATATTGACCTTGGCCGCGATAGCGTGTTCGCCTATCTTGGTATGGATGGCGTATGCGAAATCAAGGACCGTAGCACCTGCAGGCAGAGTACGCTGCTCGCCCTTCGGGGTAAAGACTACTATGTCGTTTGCAAGGAGGTCCTGGTGAATGATATCAAGGAGTTCCAGCGATCCGAGATCCGGGCTCTTGATGATAGTCTGGATCTTCTCCAGCCATTTGTCCATCTCGCTGTCGTTTTCCGAGATGTAGCCGTCGCGTTTGTATGCCCAGTGGGCCGCAATACCTTTCTCGGCGATATCGTCCATACGCTTGGAGCGTATCTGGACCTCGACCCAGATTCCGCTCTTGCTCATCAGCGTACAGTGTAAGGCCTCATAGCCGTTGTTCTTGGGCTGCTTGATCCAGTCGCGAAGACGGTCGGGCTGATAGCGGTAGAGGCTGGTGATAGTCGAGAAGATGTCGTAACACTGCCTGCGCTCCTTTACAGGATCGCTTGAATTCGGATCGAAGATGATACGTACGGCATAGAGGTCGTAGACCTGGTCGAAGGTGACGTTCTTGGTACGCATCTTATGCCAGATCGAATACGGGGTCTTGATCCTCTTCTTAATGGTGAAATTGTAGCCTTCTTCCCTCAGAGCGGCCTCGATAGGGGCTATGAAGGTATCTATCTGGCGGCCCGTAGTATCTACCTTGGCGCGAGTCTGGGCAGTAATCTCGGCATAGTCCTCGGGCTCCTTGTAGATGAGCCAGATGTTTTCCATCTCGGACTTGATGCTATATAGACCCAGGCGGTGCGCCAGCGGAATAAAGAGGTACATAGTCTCGCTGAGAATCTTGTCCCTCTTGTGTTCGGGCATAAACTCGATAGTACGGCAGTTGTGGAGACGATCTGCCAGCTTGATGAGGACAACGCGGACGTCGTCGTTCATCGTCAGGAGTATCTTCTTGAAGTTCTCGGCCTGAAGGCTCTCGGTCTGATAGCCGCTCTGTTTAGTCCTGTCTTCCTCGTCGAGGACTATCTTCATCTTTGTAAGACCGTCTACCAGCGAGGCTACCTTCTGTCCGAAGAGGTTCTTGATGTCGTCTACGGTATACTCGGTATCCTCGACTACGTCGTGGAGTAAGGCAGCTACTATCGACTTGTATCCAAGGCCTATGTCGGAGACTACTATCTTAGCCACCTGGATCGGGTGGATAATATATGGCACTCCCGAACGGCGGCGCACGTTTTTGTGGGCCTCGTTCGCGAACTCGAAGGCTTTCTGGACCACCTTGAACTCATCTTCGGTACGGCAGCGGGCTTTAGCCGCCTCCGCCAGCGAAGCGTATTCCTTCTCAATAAGGTCGAAATCTTCTTTGGTAAACTCCGTATCCATACACTCTAAAACAGGGTCGGTTCCGACTCGTCAGACGAGTCTATCCGGCTTCCTTCCGGGAGCATCTCCCAGAATTCGTCTTCACTAACTATTCTGATGCCAAGTTCCTGGCACTTCTTTACTTTTTCGGGTCCGGGCTTTATTCCGGCAAGCAGGAAGGAAGTCTTCGCGCTTACCGAACCGGAATTGCGCCCGCCGTGGCGGACGATAAGGTCCTTGAGGGTTTCGCGGCTGCAGGAGAAGTTGCCGGAAACTACTATCGTCAGGTCCTTTAGCGAGTCCGACAGGGCGCTCTGGGCCCCGCCGTCTACCGCGAACTTAAGGCCGTAGCCCCTCAGGCGCTGGATTTCGATAGCGTGGCGGGCATCGGACATATACTCGAAGATGCTGCCGGCGATGACGTCTCCTACGTCCTTTACCGCCGCGAGCTCTTCCTCGCTGGCCGCCGCTATAGCGTCTATATCGCCGAAATGGCGGGCTACCTCGCGCGCCGTCTGCTCGCCTACATAACGTATTCCAAGGGCAAACAGAACGCGCTCAAAAGGCACCTTCACCGACTCGCGCAGGCTGTCGATGAAGCGTTTGGCCGACTTTTCCTTCCAGCCCTCGAGGGTCATCAGCTGACTCGCCTTGAGGTCGTAGAGGTCGGCGGGGGTGTGGGCCAGGCCCAGGTTATAGAGCTGGTCCACGGTCGCGTCGCCGGCGATGATGTTCATCGCCTTACGCGACATAAAATGGAGCAGGCGGCCCTTTATCTGCATCGGGCAGCCGTCTGTATTCGGGCAGAACCACTTAGCCTCGCCCTCGCCCCGGCGAAGGGGAGTGTGGCAGTCCGGACATTCTACCGGGAAATCGACGGGCTGCGAGTCCGCCGGACGCTGGCTAAGGTCCACGGCCGTGATCTTAGGGATAATCTCGCCTCCCTTCTCTACATAGACCATATCGCCGATTCTGATGTCCAGAATCGCCATCTGGTCTGCGTTATTGAGGGTAGCGCGCTTCACGATCGTCCCTGAAAGCAGAACCGGGCTCAGGTTCGCGACCGGGGTTACAGCGCCCGTACGGCCTACCTGATAATCGATAGACAGGACCTTGGCGAGGGCCTGTTCGGCCTTGAATTTATAGGCCACGGCCCATCGGGGCGATTTAGCCGTGTACCCAAGCTCCCTCTGGCAATCGAGCTGATCGATTTTGATAACTATTCCGTCTGTAGCGTAGGGGAGTTTCTTTCGCTCGGTATCCCAGTAATCTATGTATTCCAGTACCTCTTCGATCCCATGGCAGACCTTGTTGTACTCGGAGACCGGCAGACCCCAGGAAGCCGCCTTCTCCAGAAGGCCGCTGTGGGTGCTTGAAAGCGAGTCATCCGCCAGGCTCTGGGCCGGGATGTGGTAGAGGGTGCAATACAACCCGCGCCGGGCCACCTCGTCCGGGTCCTGCAGCTTAAGCGACCCGGAGGCGGCGTTGCGCGGGTTTGCGAACGGCTGATCCTCGGCATCCAGTCGCTGCTGGTTCAGATGATCGAAAGAAGAATAAGGCATAAGGATCTCGCCCCTGATCTCGAACTCCGCGGGATAATCACCCTTAAGTTCGTGGGGGATATTCGCTATCCTCATTACGTTCTCTGTAACGTCATCTCCTACGCGGCCGTCTCCGCGCGTAAGCGCGCGTACGAGTTTTCCGTCTTTGTAGGTAAGGCAGATGCTGGTTCCGTCGAATTTCAGCTCGCAGCAATACGAGAACTCGCGGCCTTCGAGCAGACCTGCCGCCCTGGCCGCGAATTCTTCGATTTCCTGACGTGAGTAGGTATTGGAAAGCGAAAGCATCGGGTAACGGTGCTCGCGCTGAACGAAGCCCTGCTGGGCGGCAGGACCGTCTTCGAGGTCAGAACCGACCCTCTGAGTAGGGGAGTCGGGGCTGTAGAACTCGGGCCACTGATTCTCCAGGTCCTCGAGTTCCCTCATCAGGTGATCGTAGTCGAAATCCGACATAGTCGGCATATTCTCGACATAATACCGCCTGCTGTTCTCCCACAGAAGAGCACGCAACTCTTCTATCCTGGCTTTAGCTTCGTTCTTATCCATTAAATTACATCATAGTTGGACAGTCAGACACCTCATCCCAGCGACCTTCGCTTCGCTCATCCCACCAGACGCGCTTCGCGCTAGTGGTCCCCCCGCTATCGGCCGCGGGTGGCCAGGGTCGCTGGGACGAGGTGTCTGACTGTACATAAAATGATTACCAGTTAAGTATCTTCTTAAAGTCGTAATCTGCCGGGTTGGCTACATACTTCTTTGCCTCTTCGTAGTCGGCGGGAGTGATGTAGTGGCAGATATGATTGTAGTAGTTCTGGGCGGTACCGCCTTCGATAGCGACGCGGCGCGGAGGAATCTTTCCGCTTTCGTCCTGGAGGTCCTTAAGGTAGAGAGGCTTGGCGTTTCCGTCGTGGTCCACGAAGACCATGCAGCCGGTTTCGCCCCTTGCGAAGAGCTCATAGGCTCCCATTGCGAGCTCAGAGCAGTATGTAAGGTCGAATGCGATAGGATCCTGGCAGCGGACGTCGTAGCCGATTTCGACGGGACGGGTCTTGATCTTGAGACCGATCTTCTTGAACTCCTTCTCGAGGATGTCGTTGAAAAGAACAGCCTTGGAGATCTTACCAAGCTCGGGGTGGCCGTGTTCATCGTAGGTCATAGTGACGCCGGCATTCTTGATTTCCTGAGGATCGAGGTCGTGGAAAACGCCCTCAGCGACCACTACGGTTCCGTAAGGGATGCCGAGGATCTTACGCTTCAGGATAGCGGAGATGGCGAGCTTGACGATCTTATCGAGATTGATCTCAGTCT
>JAEEGH010024652.1_pt1 | contig 12128 bp, 8 predicted proteins | sample 9134181 | NCBI WGS metagenome assembly JAEEGH01 (sample SAMN16246544, study PRJNA631951) | gut metagenome | biome: gut microbiome; feature: rumen; material: DP-attached | host: Bos | place: Iran: Karaj | collected 2018-10
GAACACTTTTTCCTTGTACCTCGACCCGCGATTGAACAAGCCTCTGCGTTGGTTCAAGTCGAGAACCTTTGCGCTGAACTTGCCCCAAGTGCAGATGCGTATGCAAGCCGCGTCCCAGCCCAAGCCTGGCTTTTCGGGCGTTTCGCTGAGCCAGAAATCGCCGTGGTTGAGGAGTTGAAGTTTGTCTTTCTTGAAGAAGATGGCCTCGTGCTCGCCGCCGCGCTCGCCATCGTCGCGCCCGATGCCGATGTAGTCGTAGCCGTCGAGGGCATTTTTCATGTCTTGGAGTTGTTCCCAAAGCACTTCCTGAGTCCCGAAAATGTCGGGCGACATAAAGTTCACTTGGTCGCAGATGACTTGGCAGCGTTTCAGCCAATGTTCGCCCTGCACGCTATCATTCCAGTTCTTGTAACGGATGTTGTAGGAGCCGACGAGCATCTGCTGGGCTGCAAGTTGCAATGAGGCCAGGATGAGGGCTAAGAGTAGGAGTTTTTTCTTCATAGTTCTTTCATTTCCTTGTTCAAAAATTCAACAAATGTTTCCTTGGCAGGTAGTTGGAGCAAATACTTGGAAACGAACAAGTTCTCATCCATCCCTGCCGTGGCGTACCTTACCATTTCGGACGAGGCATCGGTGCAAAGCAAAATGCCTATCGGGGCATTGTCGCCTTCGGCCATCATCTTGTCGCGGTAATACGCCACATACATATTCAGTTGAGCCATATCTGCATAGTTGAACTTCTTGGTCTTCAGTTCAACCAACACGTGGCATTTCAATATCCTGTGATAAAAGACCAAGTCCACGAAGAAATACTCATCGTCAATCAAAATACGCTTCTGCCGACCCTCAAAACAAAAGCCCTCGCCCAATTCAAGTATGAACTCCTGAATGTGGCTAATCAATAGGGTTTCAAGGTCGCTTTCCTCTACGACATCAGCACTTTTTAGCCCTAAGAAATCAAACACATACGGTGATTTCACTATGTTTGTCAGCATAGCCGTTTCAGCCTTTTCATTGACCAAAGCCATCAGTTTCTCTGGATTCTTACTGATGCCTGCCCGCTCGTAGCAAAGGGTGTCAATTTGCCGCCTCAATTCACGCACACTCCAACAGCCTTTGATGGTTTCGATTTCGTAGAAAGTTCGTTTCAAAGGGTTTTCTATGGAAATCAATTCAGCAAAATGAGTAAACGAAATGGATCCAAACAGTTTTTCAGACGGCACTTGCGGTAATTTTTCAGTCGCTGACTGAAAAATTATACCATCGTGATTATCAAGAATTTGTAATTTTCCAGACAGTGTCTGGATTTTCATTCCGTCTTGTTCATCTTTTCTTACCTGTAATTTTTCAGTCACTGACTGAAAAATTGCATCATCTTGATTACTAGTTAATTGTAATTTTTCAGACAATGACTGAAAAATTGTATAGTTTTGGGGCTTCCGCAAAAAACGCTCAACATCTATCCCAATTTGGGGATAAACGGTATAAAACTTCCTACATTGGCTCAACATAGTTATACCCATCCCCTTGATACCGATAGATTTCACCAACTCCGACAGCAACTTATCCCCATACTTCGCCCTGTCTTCACCATTTTGCTCAAACTCAACAATCCAATAGCCCACCAACCAATTACGCGCAGTAATGTTTTGGTTGATGGCTCGCATCGCATTGTTTTGCAACAAATTGTGCGTCATTTGTATGTTATTGGACAATTGCGGAAAATCCATCGGCTTTTTCTGTTTGGTTTTGCAAAAATATGAAAATTATCTTTTCTTTTGCCCTTTCTCTAACTTATTATACCAGCTTCCAAATACAAACATCTCCCCAACGAAAGCGAAGCCTTCACTTTCATAATATTTTTGCAGACGCGGTTTATCCTTGTCAACAAGAAGGGTGACCTTGGAGAAGCCATTATCTATGGCGAAATCCACACGGTCGCGCATCAGCATCCTACCAATGCCAGCACCCCTGTATACGGGAAAAATGGCCATACTATCCAAATAGAACTCGCCCGGACCAGTTTCCATCGCATTGCGACTCAAATCCATGCCAGAAGTTTGCTTCACAAGGCCGAAAGTCTTTTCACGCATCCTTGCATAACGAGTGCCATCGTAAGCCACCAAAGCCCCCACCCTTTTGACATCGGTCTCGGCTATGCGCGTGTTGCAATAACTATATAAGGTGTCGCCCATACGGCAAATCTCAATCAAATGCTCATAAATGCCTCGATGCTCATCAGGAAGCATTGCTTCAATGTCAAGCATATCAATACCCGCCAAAACCACACGGGCAATGAATGGAGCATCATCCAATGTGGCATCTCGAAGCTGAACTATGGGAATCGCAGGTTGCATTAGCGTAATTTATTCCTTTGATAATGAGGTGCTACGATGATAACAAAGAAGAGCAGCGACACCAACACCGAGGCCGATGCCACCAAATAAGCCGTCGAAAAAGAGAAATGCTCCGCCAACATTCCACCAGAGAAAATGCCGATGCCGAGACCCAAATCCCAAGTGGTGAGATAGGTGGAAGTGGCCGTGCCCCGCTGGGCGTTGGTGCCAAGGTTGATGAACAAGGCATTGAACGACGGGAAAGCCGCCCCAAAACCCAAACCACAGCACAAGGCAATCAACAGAAAAGCCACGGCAGTATAGTTGGTGCCCAAAGCGTTGCAATGGTGGCACATACCCAAGCCGAACATAGCCAACACTACAATGCCCAAACCCAAAGCGATGGTTTGCGTCACCTTGCCCCTATCGACCATCTTGCCCGCAAACAAGCGCGAGGCAATCAGTCCGACGGCATAGACAGTGAAGAACAAACCGCTGCTGATGGTCAAGCCCATCTCTTTGGCATAGAGGGCGATATAATTTGAAATCTGCCCGTAGGCGAAGGCCAACAACGTGAACGAAACGCCAGCCAACAGACCTTTCAACAAGATGAAACGGTCCAAGGAAATAGGGGGACGCTTGACGGGCGGGCGCACCCTATGCTTGATTTGGGTGGCGAAAAAGACCGCCAACAAACTGCAAGCCATACAGCCCAAAAAGATGGCATTGAAACTGAAATGCTCATACACAAACAATCCCGTCATCGGGCCGACCGCCATTGCGATGTTGTTGGCCACACCGTAATAACCGATGCCCTCTCCCCTATGCTCTGACGGTACCACATCAATAACCAAGGTGTTGCCGCCCACCGAAGTGAGGCCAAAAGCAAAGCCGTGTACGATGCGGATGATTATTAATAAGGTGATAGTGGCGGCGAAAAGATAACCCACAAACACCGTCGTGAATATCGACAAAGCCAACACATACAAGGGTTTGCGCTTGAAAGTGTCCATCATATAGCCAGAAAAAGGCCGCACCACCAAAGTGGCCAAAGTGTAGCACGAAATGACCGTGCCTATCACCGCATTGCCCGCCTGAAACTTCTCCATGATGAAAAAGGGCAGCACGGGCAATAATAGGTAAAATGAAAAGAAAAACAAGAAGTTGGCCGCGCAAAGGCAAAGGTAATTCTTATTGAACAGTTTTTCTTCCATGACTATGGCTCGATTTCGGGTTGCAAAAGTAGTGAATTAAGGATTAAAACAGTAAGTTTCGGAAATTTTGTCATAAATTTTCACCTGTTTTGTGCCAAAATCGGAAATTTTGTCACTAAAAACATTGGTTTGGACTCATTTTTGGCCTTGGCAAAGAATTTGACTATGGCGAGTCGTCCGAACGAAATGAAACGGACGGACAAACCGAGCCCCGTAGGGGCGACAGACCAATAAGCAGGCGACGTAAGTCCCTGCACATAAAACGAACAACCAATAAGCAGGCGACGTAAGTCCCTGCACATAAAACGAACAACATAAACAAACAACTAAAAAATAGGAGATCAAAACCATGTTAGTAACAAGAAGAAATCAAGACTTCATGCCGACGCTGTTCAACGAACTGATGAACTGGAACGACACGACTTATTCAACCCCTCGCATGAACATCATGGAGACGAAGGACAACTACAAACTCGAACTCTGCATCCCCGGCCTCACCAAGGACGACGTGAAACTGAGCATCGACACTGAAGGCAACCTCGTGGTTGAAATGACCAAGGAAACCAAGAACGAGAAGAAGAACGAAGAGATGCGCTACCTGCGCCACGAGTTCTCGGTGGAACACTTCCGCCAGACCGTGATGCTGCCCGAGGACATCCACAAGGAGCAAATCAGCGCAAAGGTCGAAAACGGCATCTTGGACATCGTCATTCCGAAGGTGACTGTTGAAGAGAAGAAGCAGACCGTGCAGACCATCGAGATCGGCTAAAGCCTTGCCAAAACAACCCCAAAAACGGGACGGAGCCTTCCGCCCCGTTTTTTGTTGCCTAAAACGCTTTTCCCAACACTTTAATTTCGTACTTTTGCCGCAAAATACATTGCGTATGAAAAAAGCGTTACTAATCACATTCTTAGGCCTTTTCTGCTTCTTGCAGGCCTTTCCGCAAGACAAGAAGCCTTTCATCACCCTCGACAACCTGCAACTGAACACCCGTGCCGACTTCACCTTTGACTACCATTTCGGGTACGACACGGTTGCGCCCAGCAGCGACCACGGCTTTGCAGGCAAGTATCTGGTCGTGGCCTTGGACGGCACCATCGGCAAGAAGTTCAGCTACCACCTGCGCCAACGCATCAACGCGCCCAACATCGGCTTTGCCAAGACCTTCTTCCAAGGCACCGACTGGGCTTATTTAAACTGGAACTTCACCGACAACCTTTTCCTTTCGGCGGGTAAACAGGTTGTGGCCATCGGCGGATGGGAATACGACACCAACCCCATCGACATCTACTATGGCACAGAGTTTTGGAACACCGTGTGCTGCTACGAGGTGGGCGCATCGCTCAACTTCAAGGACAACGCGGGCAAGAACCAAGTGCTTTTCCAAGTGTGCAACTCGCCCTTCATCAACCAAGCCATGCAGAGCATGTATGCCTTCAACCTGATGTGGTACGGCAACTTCAACCACTTCAAGACCACTTATTCGGTCAACTTGATTGAATACCAGCCCGGCAAATACATCAACTACATCGCTTTGGGCAACAAGCTGCAATTCAAGGGCGTGGAGATGTATCTCGACATCACCAACCGAGCCTCATTCCATCAGGAGCATTTCTTTGGGCAAGACATCACTGCCATTTTTGGCATCGGGGTTGACATCGGGTCGAAGTGGATTGTGTTTGCCAAGGCCGGTTACGACTACAACAAAGCCCAACTGCCCAACACGGAAACTTACGACCAATATGATCAATACATCACCCCGGGCAAGAAAGTGAACTTCGAGAGCATCGGCTTCGAGTTCTATCCTTTAAACGACCGCAGCCTGCGACTCCACCTCTGTGGCTCGCACACCAATGTTGACGGTGCCAGCAAGTTCCAAGCCAACCTCGGCCTCACTTGGAAGGTCGACCTGCTTCACGCATTCATAAAAAAGACGAAAGACTAAGGACGTAAGACGAAGGACAAAGGACAAAAGACGAAGGACGTAAGACCAAGGACGAAAGACGCCCTAAGTCCCAAGTCCTAAGTCCTAAGTCAAATAAAAACAACCTAATATGGCAAAAACGAAATACAACACCATCAAACGAACCACCACGTTCTATCACGACAGGGTGGAAAAAGTCTTCAAAAGCATTGAGGAAAAACTCAAGAAACCCTTGAAATTCACCACAAAGCGAAGTTTCGAGGCCATCATTTTCCTTATCATCTTCTTCGCCTTCTTCGGGCTGTTGGCCTACAAAATGACCCTGCCCAAGATGCTGAACACCTTCATGCAGACGGCCTACCACCTGCTGCTCGAAACCGTGTTCTACATCATGGCCATCTGTGTGCTCATGGGCGCCATCAGCAAACTTTTGACCGAGTTTGGCGTGGTGCGCCTGTTGGAAAACCTCTTGCGCCCGCTGATGAGGCCGCTCTACAACCTTCCGGGCGTGGCTGCCTTGGGTGCCATCATGACCTTCCTGAGCGACAACCCCGCCATCATCACCCTCGCCCACGACAAGAACTTCAACCGCTATTTCAAGAAATACCAACTCGTTTCGCTGACCAACTTCGGCACGGCTTTCGGCATGGGTTTGGTGGTGGTCGCCTTCATGACAGGCTTGGGCTTCGGCAAAGGTGCCTTGATTGGCGTGGCTGGTGCGGTCATCGGAAGCATCGTTTCCACCCGATTGATGCAACGCTCCACCTTGAAGGCCTATCCCGAATTGGACACCCCTGTAGATGAGGAATTTGGCGGCGACGAGCAACAGATTTCGTTCAAGACGGAAGGTGGCGTGTTCATGCGTTTCCTCAATTCGCTTTTGGACGGCGGCAAGGACGGCGTGAGCATCGGTTTCGCCATCATTCCGGGCGTGCTTTGCATTTCCACCATCGTGATGATGCTCACCTTCGGCGCTTCGGGCGCGAATGGTGAATATATGGGCGTGGCCTACGAAGGCGTTCCGGTCATCAGTTGGGCGGCCAACAAAATCAACTTCATCTTTGAATGGCTCTTCGGTTTCCAAGATGGTGCCCTCATCTCCTTCCCCATGACCGCCCTCGGCGCTGTGGGTGCCGCCATCGGTTTGGTGCCGCGTTTCATCACTGAAGGCATCATCGACAACAATGCCATCGCCGTGTTCACGGCTATTGGCATGTGCTGGAGCGGTTTCCTCAGCACCCACGCCGCCATGCTCGACAGCCTTGGCTACCGCAAACTCATCGGCAAAGCTATCGGCGCACATACCATCGGCGGACTCATGGCAGGCATTTCAGCCCACTGGCTGTTTGTGTTGCTGGCCTGGATATTCTAATCAATTTGTAGAGGCGGTGTGCACACCGTCTTTATTGTGAAAATTCGGAGTGTTACTCCGAATTTTTTCATTAAATGTGGAATTGTATTCCGATAATTACTATTCCTTGAACAACTTTGTGCCGGAAAGATATACTAAAAAAGCGGCCCGGAGGCCGCTCACCATGAAAAACAAAACATTACTATTGCTTTTTAGCCTTTCCTGGCACCCATGCTGTAAGTGAGGTTAAAGCGCAAGGTGTGCTCCAACGGGTTGCTGCCTGCCACCGTGTTGACGGGAATCAGGTAGGAAACATCGAGACCAAACACGCTGTACTTCAAGGCAGCGCCCAAAGTGACATATTTACGGTTGCCCTTCAGCGCGGTCTCGTTGAAGTAACCGGCACGCACAGAGAAGATATTGTTGTACCAATACTCGATGCCACCGCCAATGTTGATTTCGCAAAGCTCCTCGTAGAACTTGCCGTAGTGGACCAGCTCATGCTTCTGGTTGTAACCCCAACCGGGAGCATCGTAGAAAGATTGAATCATGCCTTGCACAACGGAGACATTGTTGTCGTAACCGTAAAGAATCTTATACGTACCATCGTCGTTATACATGGGGTTGCCCTGTTCGTCACGCTCGATGACGGGCGGAGTAGGCACCATCAGTTTGGAGAAATCCAAGCTGAAAGCCAAGGAGTTGTATTCGTCGAGTTCAAGCTTCAGGCTGGCACCAGCACGCAAGGTGGTCGGGATGAAGTCGCGGCGTTCGGACTGGCCGTTGTAGCTGACCTTACTACCGATGTTGTTGATGGCAACACCCCAAGCGAAGTCGGCACCCAAAGTGTTGAACCACTCCACAGGTCTTTTGTAATACACCGCAACGTCGGCAGCCACGGAGATACCCGGACGGCCATAGTCCGACTGGTTCTGCGTCAGGTCGGAATAGATGAAACGACCAGCCACGGCACCTGACAAGTAATCGCCGAGCATACGCGAATAGGTGGCGTCGACAGCCCACTCGTTAGGAGTGTACTTGCCTTGTGATATGTTATACTGATCACGGAATTCGATTTCACCGCAGTTGAAATAGCGCAAGGTGGCTGCCACCGAAGAGCGGTCGTTGATCTTGTAGGCCAATGCCAAATAGGCAAGATTCATGTCGGGAACCAGGTTGCGCAGCCATGGGCTGTAACCCAAACCTGCCGCAAACTTGTCCTCAAGGTAAACGTACTTGGCGGGATTGTAATGCATCGAATAGACATCCGGCGATGTGGCCACACCGCAGTCGCCCATCGAACCGCCTCGGGCATCGGGTGAGATGGAAACAAATGGAACAGCCGTCGTAATCACATTGGGCGAAACGCTGTAATCCTGTCCAATGTAGTTATTCTGTCCGTAAGATGCAGCCGCAACCATCGTCAGGGCGGCAATAAGTAGTCTCTTCACTTTCATATTTGATTTGTGTATTAAAATTGCAAAAATAACGCTGATTCAAATGGCATATTGTATTACACGAAAAAATTTTTTCATCAATGCTGGATGACCATACGCTGACTGACGGTGCGGAAATACCCTTTTTCGTCAGTCAAGGTTAGACGATAGAGATAAATACCTGAGCGCAAAGGGCTTCCAGAATAGCCACAACCGTTCCAAATGATGGGTTCGATGACACCATTGGTGGCATATACCCTTTTATATAGTTGCTGCACTGGCCGCCCCATGATGTCGAAAATCTCGATGTTGACGTCAAAATCGCCGTCCTCACCGTTGTGGGTCAGGGTGATGCGGGTTTCGTCGGAGAAAGGATTGGGATAGTTGCGCACTTGCGAGAGGAAGAGGTTGTCGTCGACGACGAACCACAAATTGGCCTCGGAAGGATTGTCATGCGTGTCCCACACCTTCAAATTGAATTCATAAGTGCCGGGGTCAAGGTTGTTGATCGGGATGGCAATACGTCCGCGCCTAAAGTCGTTCAATGCCGGCTCGTAGCGGTCGTTCAGCACCAGATGGTTGCAATCGGCAAGGTTGCTCTTCATGACGATGTCGCGACCCAAGCTGTAGTCATAATGATAAATGCCTTGCGCATCGTAAAGGTCGGCATAAAGCACGCCATGACGCTCCACCGACTGGCCATTCTCGAAATCGGGCGAGTTCCAGTAGAAGGCAATGGTCGGGCCTTGGTCGTCGGGCACCATGGAAGGGTCGACGCCGCCCAAGGCGAGGTCATCAAACTTGCCCATGGCATCGATGCCACGGATGGAATCGTAGGCATAGAAGCTGAAACGCGGCTCGCCGCTACCAGGCTTGATGTCTTTCGGCACTTGGAAAGAGAGACTGAAACGGCCTCCGCTCACACTGACTTGACCTTGATAAAGCACATCCTTATGATAATACACATTCCGACCGGAATCTCCTTCAAACTTCACATATACCTTAGTCTTCTGGTCGAAGAAGCGCACCCACAACTTGCCGTTGAATCCCGAATCCAACTGGCCATTGAGGTCAGCAACCATGCCTTCCACCGTGACCATGCTCATGGCGTGAAGCTCAAAGTTATCGGCACTTCCCGCCACAATGCCATTGATTTTTTGCACGACGATGTTCTTCTCAGGCATGGGAAAACGCAGCAGGGGGTCGCCCAAAAACACAAAGCGGATGTTCAAGTTGGAATCAACCGCTGTGGTGTAGAAATTGAGCGCATCGCTCTTTGCTATGCGAACAATGTCACCATAGTACAACGGTTTCCCTGCCTCATCCCGCTGGGTCATTGCAGCGAGCAGCGCCTTTGTTTGGCGTTGGTTCTGTTGACCATAGGTGGGGCGGCAAGTCGTAAACAAGGCCACACAGCCGCCTCGGGGATTCAAAACCAAATTCTCCCCAGCTGAAACCAGTAAAGGATTGTCATATTTGGTGAACTCACAGGTAGCGGTATACACGAATGGCATCCTGTCATAGTTGGTGAGCGAGGTGATGTCGGCATTGGTGAACACGTTTTCGTACGTCAGACCCTTGATGCCACCGTGACCGTTGTAAAAGGCCGCCAACACGCCTTTCTCGAAGGCCTGCTTCACATCCGCATTGGCACCTGGGATTTCGTAACCGCTCGCAGTGTACACTATTGGATAAGCACCGCAATACACCTTTTTCGCCGTCAGCGCGGGAGCGAGCGTATCTAACATACGAAAGTGTTCTTCAGCGTAACCCACATAACCCGATTGCTCGTCATCAGCGAAAAGCAACACATCGGATTTCCATTCGCCATGCGTTGCATACAAGTCGTCGTAATGCTTGATTTTGAGCAACATGGTCTCTGCTTCCTCCACGGTTGAAACCGAGATTCGTCCCACTCCAATGTCGACGTGGCCCAAGCTGTTCACGCCCTCGTGGTCGTCCATCAAAGCGAAGAAATCGTCGGTGCAGAAACTCAACTCATGGTGCGGGTCATTAAACGTTTCGTAGGTGGGCACAAAATTCGGCCCATAGCCAGTGATGTTTCGGAAGTCAAACGAGGCCCTGCCGAACAAGGTCAGGTACTTCAAACGGCCCGCGCTGCGACGATACACCATACGCACAAAATCGCGGATGCCCGATGGGTCGGGCGTGCCCGTCGAAAACTCGTTGTAAACCTCGTTCACGTCCACCACTATGCTGTTCAGGCCATCCTTCTCAGCATGATAATCGGCCAAGGCCTGCGCCTGCTCCATGAAGCTGGTCGGAGCGAGAATCAGGTTATCGGTCTCGATGATGGCATGAAGGTTTTGGTTGGACAAAGCCTTCCAGCTCACAATCTTCCGTGCGGCTTCGGGCTTGAACAACACATAGCGTTTTTCCGTCCTCTCATTGGTGGCGAAGATCAGATTGCCGCCGCTCGACACACCGTCTTGCAACCAAGGCTGCAAAGGCGAACTCACATCCCAAAGCTGATAGTCGGCGGTGGTGTTTTGCACCCAAACGGATGTCTTGTCGTTCCCAAACTGGCTCGGCATCAGGCGGAAAAGGAAGTTGTCGTTGGTTCGCTTCAACTGCCGCCAGCCATAGATTTCCACAAAATCGAGGTAGAGTACGGCATTCGGTTCGGGCGAAAGGCTAAGCACGAAATCGGCGGTGTCGGTATCCAACATCATCTGCTTATCAAACGCGCTCTGAATGCCATAATAATGATTGGCAGGGTATTGGATGGCCACATGGTTTTGCAGAAGATTGTCGTTCACACGGGCATCATAATGCAGATTCTGTGGCTTCGGAACGCGGCCCAACACCCTCGCTTTGACTCTTAAAGGTTTGCTTTTCACCAGATTGGGAAAAGCAAAAGGTATGGCAAGAACGGAATCCTCAGCGGTAATATATTCGCCATACCAATTCTGTCCGATGTTATAAGGAGAGAACAGCTCCTCTTCGTGCCAGAAAAAATCCGGGAACTCGGTCACAATCGTCGTGGCATCCTGCACGGGCAGGGAGGTCTTCTCCCCCACCCTCAGGCCTTCCGTGCCGCTGTCGACACATAAATAATAATAGGTGGTGTCGGAATAGTAATTGCGCTCGCGCTGATAGGTCTTGTTGTTGTCGTCGACCAGCACCCAACGCGTGGGTTCCTGGCCGTAGAACAGCACCAAGTCGCCTGCATCGAAGCTGCCGTCGTCGGCACCTGTCACACAAATGGCCATCTCGGTCAAATCATCGGGACGGCTTTCCGAATTCTTCTCAGGCAATGCACCGGAAGGGTTGCCAAACAGCCGTATCTGGTTTGGATTCAAGCTGTTCATATCAATGCCGATGCCTTGCAAGGTAGCATAATCCAATTGGTGAACACCCTCTTGCGTCACCGAGAGGCGATACCAAGTATGCTCGCTCAACACCGATTGGTACGTGTTCTCCTGCGCCCAAGCCAAAGAAGCCTTGAGCAGCAGCAAGGCCATACCAAAAACAAATATTCTTCTATGTTTCATACTCATTTTCATTTACTTAACACCAATTTCGAAACCAAAGTGGCCGTTTCGCCATAGTCGTTGGTGGCCACGATGCGATAGATATAAACGCCGTTGCGCAGGTTTTCACCTCCCGCACCCCGACCGTTCCAACGGATGGGCGTAATGCGTGCCGATGTGCCCGACACCGTTTCGGAGAGCGTATTCACCCAACGACCCATGATGTCAAAGATATAAATGTCGACCTTCAGGTTGTTGCCCACTTGGTTGTGGTCGAACACAAAATGCGTCTCGTCTGTGACTGGATTGGGCGCGTTGAAGACGTTCTCAACGACCATGCCACTGTTGTTGGCCACAGTGAAATCGATGGAT
>JAEEGH010024654.1_pt1 | contig 12127 bp, 10 predicted proteins | sample 9134181 | NCBI WGS metagenome assembly JAEEGH01 (sample SAMN16246544, study PRJNA631951) | gut metagenome | biome: gut microbiome; feature: rumen; material: DP-attached | host: Bos | place: Iran: Karaj | collected 2018-10
CAGACATGCATTTGCACCGCTGTCTGGTCTTGAACCATGAGTTTGTTTTCCCATAACATGAGGCTAAGCCACAAAAGATTTTTTTCTGCAATTTCAATAGTCTGTCCTAGACTGTCGCCGCCATCCGGAATAAGAATAAGGTCTGCTTTATTAAACAGCTTTGTATTTCTCATAAGCCATTTTACACCGTACTCACTTCCATTTTCTTCATCGGCAACAAAAAGAAGCTTAACCGTGTTTGCAGGAACAATTCCATTTTTTACAAGGTAAAGCCCCGCAAAAACAGCAGAACACAAGCCCTGCTGATTATCCTCTACTCCACGGCCATAAAGCTTTCCGTCTTTTTCTTCAACCTTCCATGGGTCAGTTTTCCAAAGAGATAAATCTCCTGTTGGAACAACATCTATATGAGCCATAACCCAGATGTTTTTAGAATCATCTTTTCCATGAATTGTTACTACAAGAGAAGGACGCTTACCGGAGCTGACACGACTATCTGGTGCTTCAAAACGCTCAATATTCAAAAAGCCATTTTCTTTGAGCCAGGCCTCCAGAGCATCACACTTTTTAGATTCTCCGTCGCCACCACCTTCGGGTGCAATAGCGGGAATACTTGTAAGCAGAGTCTCAAGCTCGACAATTTTTTGACTATTACTCTTCAGAAATTCTTTAGCTTCCATTTATCGATAAACTTCCCAGGTAGTTTTTACAAGAGTTTCAACATCGCTGTATTTTGGTTCCCAGCCCAAAAGATCCTTTGCAAGTTTAGATGTTGCATAAAGACAAGCAGGGTCTCCCGGGCGGCGTTCAACATCCTCAGAAGGAATTTCTTTACCGGTAATCTTTCTTGCGGCATCAATAATTTCTTTTACAGTTGTGCCGTTTTCTGTTCCAAGATTCAAAGCAAGGCTCTTGTCGTTTTTAGCAATGTAATCCAAAGCCATTACATGAGCGCGGGCAAGGTCTGTTACATGAACATAATCGCGAATACAAGTTCCATCACGTGTATCGTAATCAGTTCCAAAAACCTTCATGCCACTCTTCATTCCGGCAGCAACCTCCATTACACGAGGAAGAAGGTTTGCAGGATTCTGTTCAAGACCACGGATTTCTCCATCAGGATCATAACCTGCTGCATTAAAATATCGCAAAGCTGCAAAACGAAGTCCTTTAAGTTTATCGTACCAGCCCATAAAGCGTTCAATTTCAAGCTTTGTAAAACCATAGTAATTTTCAGGATTTTTTGGATGATCTTCATCAATTGGAAGATATTCAGGCGCACCAAAAACTGCAGCAGAAGAAGAAAAAATCATTTTCTTACAGTTATATTTTACAGCCGCATTCATGATGTTTAATGTACCTGTAATATTGTTTATGCTATATTTTTCTGGCAGGAACATGCTTTCTCCCGCTGCTTTAAAAGCTGCAAGATGAACAAAAGCATCAAAGCCCTGTGAAAAAGCTGCATCAAGGTCTGCCGGAATCAAAATATTTCCATAAATAAAATCATTCTGTGGAAACAGATTACAGCGCAAACCGCTCGAAAGATTATCAAATACAGTAACCTTATGGCCTGCCTTCATCATTTCTTTTACAACGTGGCTTCCAATATATCCGGCTCCACCAATAACCAAAACTTTCATTTTATTCCTCCATTCCCTGCGATCCCAGCGGTTCCTGAGCTTGTCGAAGGGTTATATATACATATCTATCTTCATATTGTTCATAGTAAGGATCAATGTAGCACCAGGTGTCTTTAATCACGCTTTCATCTGCGGGATTTTCATCTTTAAGCACAACATCAAGATTTTCACCATAATAAATATCTGCACGATATACAATATCATCCTCGCTTAATAAGTGAAGACCAAGTAAATCGGCAACAGTTTCAAAATCCTGGTTTATAACAGCTTCGGCCCAAAGCGGATATTCCTGTCCAAAGCCTTTATATTTCCAGTCTGCAAAAAGAGATGGCTTAGTTTCTAATTCCTCCGGGGATTTACCTTTTAAACTACCATTACTTGCACATCCAAAAAACAAGAGGCAGACAAAGAAAGTAACAAGATTCAAAATAACTATAACTTTATTTTTCATTATTTCATTATACATCATTTTTTAATTGCCTATCTACTGTTTTTTTTGTATTATTTAATTATGAAAAAGATTTCTTTATTAATTTGCACAATTGCACTTTCAGGAGCTCTAGCATTTACAGCAGTTTCCTGCAGAACAGTAAAAGATATTCCAGAAGATTTAACTGCTCCTCAGCTTTTGCAGAGAGGACAGACATGTTATGACAATGCCGACTACAAATCAGCAGAGGCATATTATCTTGCAACAATTGACCGCTATGGTGATGATACAAACACCTATATCGAAGCAAAATATGAGCTTGCACATCTTTATATAAAGAAAAAGAATTATGAGAAGGCACGTTCGGCTTTAGATGAGATTCTTGAGCTTTATGAGTATGCACCAGCAGGCTCAATTCCACCTGCATATAAGAAACTGGCAAATATCGAAATGGCTAAAATCCCGGATTAATCTCAGTCAGATTAATCACTTGGTAAAAGAATTGCCTTTACTTTAATACCTTTTGACTCAGCAAGACCCATTACATAGTCTTTAGAATATTTCCCAAGTCCGCGTGGCTTTGGATGAGGTTCAGCATCTCCAATAAGGATTATGCGTCTTGTAGCAGCCCAACGCCAGTTATAATATTCTGCAGAAGCATATACAGCTTCGTAAACCGCTTCAGGAATATCTCCCCCCTCTTTTCCAATAATGCGGATTGAGTTCAGATTTTTATTAAAGGTATTAAGGTTATCTGTAAATCCAAAGAATTTTACAGGAAGTCCCTTGTAGTTAAAGTTATCACCATAGTCACGATAGAAAAGCAGGCCAAAGCGGGCACCTTTTGTTTTTTCAAACTCCTTCAACAAAGCAGGAAGCAGATCCTTTTTAAGAGTTTCAATATCGTTTTTCATACTGCCGGTTGCATCAATTGCAAACACAACATCAAGATTATCCTTATCGCCAATATCATCAAGTACTTCAAGAATCTCATCTACAATTGTTTCAGGTCCCTTTGAATAAACTATAAAATCAGACATTTCTTCAAACTTCTGACTTGCAGCGGGATTATAATCATCTGTAAGGACAACCTTTTCTGCAGGAGGTTCTGGTGGCGGAGGATTTGGTTTTACACGACGTCTAGTTTCCAGATTAAACATAAAAGGACTATCCATGTATTCACCGGTATAATCTGCATAAGGTTTTTCAAAAGTTCTGATATTTACAAATGTTCCGCGCCCAATCTCTATAACAGCATTACGGCTCCATTCGTATCCATAAGCAAGCTTTAAGGGAATAAAAATATGAAATGAATCTCCAAGACCGCTCACTTTTTCGGTAGTTGAATCTATAAGACTGTATTTTGCACCTTCAGAAACAAGAGGTTTTCCATCAAGATAGCGGATTTCATCACCATTTATAGGATTATATTCCAGGGCACGATAAGCGTAATTATCTGCTTTTCCGTTTGGATCGCGTGTAGTTTCTGTAAGAAGAACAGACTCTACGCCTTTGATTTTGCGGATATAAAGATGATAACCTGTAAGATCCCCATCCTCATTTTTTTCTTCTTTTAATCTTATATCATCAGCTTTTATGCGCATTGCATTTTGTTTTGGAGTATAAACGATTTTTTGAGTTTCAGAGGCTTCCTGTGCATAAATTAATGCCTGAAAACTGGCAAGACAAAGCACTAAAGAGACTATAATTTTATGATTTTTTTTCAATAACATAGTTACTTATCGGCTTTTTGGTGGTTTTATATTAGAAGTTGAGCAAACTTGAAAAAAACAAATAAAGGGGTTAAAATATTATTATGAAATTTAAACAGTTTGCACTTATTTTAGCTTTATTCAGTTTTTCCGCCTCATTATTTGCACAGCAGACAGCCTATTCTTTTTCCGGTTTTGGAGGAGGTTTACCGTCTTCTGCAAAAAAGGTTTCAATGAGTGCAGGTGCTTCAAAGCCGGCTGAATCTCAGCGTATAATTGTTGAAGATGAAGACGAAGATTCTAACTACGATTATGAATATGAAACAGATGAAGAAACCCCTGATTATGACTATCCGGACGAACCTAAAGTAAAGAAAAATAAAAAAGCAGGCCTTATTGCAACATATGTAGTATTAGGTGTAGTTGTTACAGCCGGAATTGTTGTAGGTGCATATTATCTTACAAATGAATCTGCAGACTGCTGCTCAACTCTTTCTCAGAACCTTTCAGAAGGATGTGCTGAAGGTTGTGGAGAATCCTGTGGTGAATCATGTGGAGATTCTGCGACTGATTCCTGTGCTTCTTCTTCAAGTGAATCGTGCAGTTCATCATCTTCTTCTGGAAGTTCTTGCAGTTCAAGCTCAGGTTCTAATTCTTCAACCTGTACAACACAAAACATTGGCAATATTCTGGCAAATGGATTTGAGTTGATCCCAGTTTATGTTCCATAAAAAAATCGCACTGCCCCTTATGTGTGCAGTTTTTTTCATTTTTTTTACCCCACTTTTTTCGGCTTCGAGGACCATTGCTTCCTTGAAGCTTGATTTTTTACGTACAGAAACTTCATTCGAAGAGCAGTCCAATTCAACAATTCATAACACATTACAGGGAACAGTTTACTATAATAAGAACCCATATATTTTTGTTTTCCAGATTACTTCACCTGTAAATCAGACAATGTATGTAAATCAAAAGGGCGCATTTTTACTAGATGGCGACACGATTATTGAGATTTCCGAAAATGCCGATTTTCTTAACCAGACCTGCAGTGATTTTTTAAACTGGTTTAAATCTGATTATGGATTGGAGGAATCCTTCTTTCAGCCTACAGACCGATGGCTTAAAGACGAATCTATTATTTCACAGTGGGACTGCTTCAACCTTAAGAACCAGCCTTTAGATAAAATTTATGTCTATTCAGATTCATACGGAAGATTTACAAGGCTTCAGATGTTTGTTAATTCAAGCACACTTGTTACAGATACAAAACTTTCTGATTTTGAAAGTTCAGCAGGCTTTTCTTACCCTACTTCAATAACTTCAATTTCTTATGATGAGGAGCAGGAAATCATGACAACACAACTGGCGCTTTCAAACATCAGTTTTAATTTTACTGTTCAAAATGATTTTGTAAATCTGATGGAAGAGCTCCAGATAACAAAAATCGCCGCTGCAAAAAAGGATTTGTCCAATCCAAAATTAATCCAAGCCCCCTCAGAAGAAGAGCCAAAAGTTTACAGAGTTTCAATTCCGTCTGTTCTTGTAAGCGGTTCTTTTAAGTTTTATAAAAAATATATTACAAGCCAGGATATGTCAAATTGTCCCTTCTATCCTACCTGCTCGCAATTTATGCTCGAAGCAGTTTCACAAAATGGATTTCTTGGATTTTTCCAGGGCATAGAACGCCTTAAGCGATGCACAAACACAGAACACAGCCGTGGCATTTATGAAACATTAAGCAACGGAAAGCATTACGATCCTGTTCCTGCTAAAAACAAAAAGTAAATGGAGATAAAATGAAAAAACACTTTTTTTACATTTTAATTATTTTTCTGACCTTTTCAGTTCACGCTCAAAATAATCAAAAAGCCTCAGCAACCCCTTCTCCATACGAAGCAGACATTCTTAAAGCCTTTGCCGATTCTCTTTATGAAGAAGGCTTTCTTACTCAGGCCGAAGGCGAATACAAAAGATTCCTTTTTACACAGACAGAAGAAGAACAGAATAATGCAAACTTCCAGCTATCTCTATTAGCCCTCACTAACATTTATAAAAAACAAAAGGATACAAACGGAATCGACTGGCTCAAGAAAAACTTTTATAACAAGGCAACAGTTCCTGTAAAAGAACAAATAAATTTCACTCAGGCAGCTTTTATTTTCAAAACCCGAAAGGCACAGGATTTTTCACTTTTTGAAGCTTCCTTTGAAGAGGATAAAAAGAACTTCACCGTTGATTTTACCAATCTCATTGATACATCTGTGTTAGTCTTGCATAACGATATTGACGGCCTTAAAAATAAGTGTGCGCGACTTGCGAGAACAAATCCTGATTATGAAAAATTAAATACACTTTGCGTAAACTATAAAACAAAAAGTCCGGGACTTGCACTTTTTCTTTCTACAATTATCCCGGGAAGCGGTAAATGGTATACAGGTTCATTCGGAGCCTTTGCATCATCCTTCCTTACAATCGGTTCATTTGTAGCGGGAACAATCATTACAGGAAAGCAGACAGAATGGAAAAGCTGGCAGCCTTATGTATTCGGAACCTGCGGACTCGTCCTTTACATATCAGAAATATATGGTGCATATCAAAGTGCCAAACGTTATAACGACGCACAATTCAGAGCCCTTTGCGAAGCAACAGATAAATTATATGAAAAAGAATATTAGAATTATTTTTGTCACTATCTGTTTTCTCATTTTAAGTTTGCAAGGCATTACAGCCCAGGAAAAAGCAGTCCTAGACCCATATGCTGATATATTCAATTATGCGCAAGCCCTTTATTCTTCAGATGCTCTTGAACAGGCTCAGACAGAATTTAAAAGATATATCTTTATGCAAAATTATTCACAGGGAACATTTGTTGCGCAGGCTTTCTGTACACTTGCGCAAATTTACGAAAAACAGGAGCAATGGTCTCTTGCAGTCCAGGCAATTGAAAATGCAATAAACACACTGGAAGCAGAAGAAATAAAGAGCAGTGCCGCAGATGCTCTTAGAATTCAACACATTAAATATCTTTACAAAGCTTCACAAAATTCAAAGAAATATTTATCAGATAATCTGTTTATTTTTTCTTATATGAATCTTCCACAAATTAGTGATGAAGTAAAACAATGTGCCTATAGTGCTGCTATTGCAAATGCAGTTATAAATGGAAGAATTGAATATGCTCAAAAAACTTATGAAAAAGCAATAGAGCTATTCCCACAAAGCTGGAATGAACAGCAGATTCATACCATGGAACAGGGCTTTCAAAAGCTTGCTTCGTTCAAACCAAAAAATCAGCGGCTTGCAGGCTACCTTTCATTTATACCAGGCCTTGGTCAGCTTTATGCCACAAATTACAAGGATGCTCTAAATGCGTTTTTACTCAATGGTTCAATAATTGCAGTAAGTGTTTACTCAATCTTCACATTCGATTTCTGGACTTTCTCGCTTCTGGAATTTGATCCACTCCTTCGCTTTATGAAAGGAAACATTTACAACGCACAAAAAGATGCATACAATTACAACCTTCAAAAACAGAAAGAGTTTACCGAACCTATTTTAGAATGTCTTAAGCCGGAATAATAAAGTTCTATAAAAGCTTTTCTACAACTTCGGCTGCACCCGCAATTTCCGGGATATCAAGACTATCAACATCCCCCTCATCTACAGCACGGCTTGTTTCTTCCTGAATAGGAATACGTGCAAGAACAGGAATATTAAATGTCTTTGCAATTTCGTCGATATTGCTTTTTCCAAAAATAGTTATTTCTTTTCCACAATCCGGACACTTTACGTAGCTCATGTTTTCTACAATGCCAAGAATAGGAATATTCATCATATTTGCCATGTTTACAGCTTTCTCAACAATTACGCGAACAAGCTGCTGTGGGGAGCTTACTACAATAATTCCATCAACAGGGAGCGACTGGAAAACTGTAAGAGGTACGTCGCCTGTTCCTGGAGGCATATCAACAAACATAAAGTCAACGTCCTTCCAGATAACATCAGACCAGAACTGCTTTACTGCCCCCGCAATAACAGGACCACGCCAGATTACAGGATCATTTTCGTTCTGAAGCAAAAAGTTCATAGACATGAGCTGGATTCCGCTTTCTGTAACAACAGGATTAAGAGCTTCCTGCCCTTCTACAGCCTGAGCGCGTTCATCTCCAACACCAAAGCTTTCCGGAATTGAAGGCCCTGTAATATCAGCATCCAAAATTGCAGTTTTAAATCCATCTTTATTTACGCGGCTAGCAAGCAATGTAGTAACAAGTGACTTACCAACACCACCCTTTCCGCTTATAATTCCAATAACCTTCTTAATACTACTATCTTTATGCGGCTTAACCTGAAAATCTCTCTTAGAACAATCTTCTCCACAAGATCCACAATCGTGAGTGCATTCTGACATATTTTTACCTCTATATTTAAATATAATAATGAAAAACCATAAAATCAAGTTATTTTTTAGTAATATGAATGCATATAAAAAAATGGCGGGAGCCGAATTCCAGATTACAAAAACGCTCTACAGTGCTGCCGCGTGAGCGGCAACGTATATAGTCAAGGCACTGTAGCGCGTAGGCGGCTAGCCGCCGGTTTTGGAATATGGAATTCGGCGGAAGCCATTTTTTTATATACCATTCACTCATTACTATTGAGAAGAACACAAAATGGGTTTATAATATAGAAAATATTTAAATGAGGTAAAAAAATGACATTACATTTACTTGCACTTATTATTGCTTTTGTGCTCTACCTTGGCCTTATGGTTTTTGTAGGTATCCGCAGCGCAAAGAATAATAATTCTGCATCAGACTTCTTCCTTGGCGGAAGAAAAGTTGGACCTTGGGTAACAGCCCTTTCTGCAGAAGCTTCTGACTCATCTGCATGGGTTTTGATGGGTCTCCCAGGCCTTTGCTACCTTGGTGGCTTTAAAGAAACCTTCTGGACAGCCATTGGTCTTATTGTAGGAACATATCTTGCATGGCTTTTTATTGCTAAACCTTTGCGCAAGTGTTCTGTAGTTTATAAAGATTCCATCACCATTCCGGAATTCCTTACAAACCGCTTTAACGACAAGACACATATTCTTTCTATAGTATCTGTTTTCTTTATTGTAGTTTTCTTTACAATCTACACTGCATCTGGTTTTGTTGCCTGTGCTAAGCTTTTCCGCTCAGTATTCGGACTCAACTGGAACACAGGACTTTTGATCGGATTCGTAATCATTCTTTCATATACAATCCTTGGCGGTTACCGTGCCGTTTGTACAACAGACTTCATCCAGGGTTCTTTGATTTTCATTGCATTCATTGTTTCCGGAATCGTAATTGTTGCTTCCCTCGGTGGATTTGGTAACGCAACAGCACAGGTTCAGAGCTTTACAGAACGTGCCATGAACGGAGAATTTGGTGCCGCAATGCTCAAGTCATTCACAGGCAATCAGAGCTTCAGCGCTATGTCTGCAGTTTCTGCTTTTGCATGGTGTCTTGGATATTTTGGTATGCCACACATCATCATCCGCTTCATGGGATGTCGTTCAAACAAAGAAATTAAAACAGCCCGCCGCGTAGGTATTATCTGGATGATTATTTCTTACATTGGTGCAGTTTTGATTGGTGCTCTTGGTACAGCATATCTTTTGAACAAGGGAATCATTCTTGGTGCAGACCCTGCAGAAGTTACAACAGCAGGTCTCAAGGTACTTGGAACAGGAACTCAGGAAGCTGTATTCAGTGAAACAGTTCTTAAGATGTTCCCAGGCTTTATTGCAGGTCTCTTCCTTTGTGGTATTCTTGCTGCTTCTATGTCTACAGCAGACTCACAGCTTCTTTCTGCAAGCTCTGCAATCGGACAGGATATTTACAAGGGCCTTATCAAAAAAGATGCTGATGACAAAAAGGTTCTTCTTGTTAGCCGTATCAGCGTATTTGTAATTGCAGTTCTTGGACTTTTACTTGCCCTTAATCCAGACAGCTCGATCTTTGGACTCGTTTCATTTGCATGGTCAGGATTTGGTGGAACATTCGGTCCTCTTATCCTTCTTGCCCTCTACTGGAAGCGCACAACAGCTCCTGGTGCAATTGCAGGTCTTATCTGTGGTGGTGTTACAGATGTAGCATGGCACTATCTCCACGGCGGAATCTTCGACGTTTACGAGATTCTCCCAGCCTTCATCGTATGTCTTATCGTAACTGTAGTAGTTTCTCTCCTCACAAAACAGGACGAAGAAGTTGCTGCTAAGTTTGATGAATATAAGAACCTGGAAGACTAATAAGTCATAAGGACAAAAAAAATCCTGTGCGAAGCACAGGATTTTTTTTGTCCTCTTGTATTTTATACTCTTTCTATAGGGAATGCCTTTGCATCCTTTCCCATGTATGCCACAATAGAACTTCCATCATGTAACATATCAACAGGAATAACAGCTGCATCAAGTCTCTTGCCGTCTACTTCAATGTATTCAATACCTTTGCAAACGTGCTGTGGATTCTTAACCTCAATCTTAAGGTTCATCTTTCTCCAGCGGCGTTCTACAGTGTAGCCGTCCCAGTCGTGTTTAATACATGGATCAATCAAAAGTCCGTCGTACTGAGGTTTAATACCAAGCATATACTGAGTAATTGCATAGTATGACCATGTACCAGCACCAGAAAGCCAAGAAGTACGAGTATTACCAGGTCTCTTACTGAATGTAGAATAAGTTGTCTGACCTACAACATATGGCTCGCTCTGGCGGATTTCTGCTTTATCATTGTATGCAGCAGGAATAGAAGCCTTGCAGTATTCGTAAGCGCGGTCGCCGTTTCCAAGCATTGTTTCTGCAATAACACCCCAACCCTGTGTATGGTTGAAGATACCTGCATTTTCCTTAATACCAGGAAGGAATACAACAGAAGACATAATGTCTGAGCGAGTCTTAACAAATGGAGGAGCACAAAGCATAAGACCATAAGGAGTTGCAAGCTTTTCCTTTACGCTTTCCATACAAATCTTTGCCTGTTCTGCAGTAGCCGCACTAGACATAACAGCCCAAACCTGGGTGTTGAAGTAAATCTGCCCCTCTTCAATTGTCTGAGTTCCGTAAACAGTTCCGTCTTCGCCAACAGCCCAGATAAACCATTTTCCGTCCCAGCATTTTTTCTGGATATTTGCATCAAGTGTGTCGCGTTCCTTCAAAGCCCATGCAGCTTCATCCTTCTTTCCAAGGCGTTCAGAAATATCTGCATAAGTTGTAAGACCAAGTCTAAGCTGGAATGCAACGAACAATGATTCACCGTGATATCCAAGTTTCAAACAGTCGTTCCAGTCTGCAAGCAAACCACAAGGAAGACCATCTGCACCCATGCGTTCAAGGTTGAACTCAAGAGCACGCTTAAGGTGTCCGTAAACAGTAGCTTCACCACCGTCTGCATAAGGAACAACTTTATTATAAAAATCAAAGTTTCCAGATTCTGCAACATAACAAGGAACAGCATTGAAGAACCATTCACAGTCATCAGAACGGAATTCTTCTGGCTTTGGAGCCTTTTCGTGACCTGCATTAAAATCCTTAGAAATTACAGGAACAGCACCACCATTCTGGCACTGACCACTAATCATGCGAACAAGGCGTTCTTCTGCTTCTTCTGGAATTGCAGCAGAAACACCAAGAATATCCTGAACAGAATCGCGGTAGCCAAGACCATCACGCTCTCCGTTGTATACAAGAGAAGCAGCACGGCTCCATGCAAATGTAATAAGACAGTTATAAAGACCCCAAACATTTACAGTATGGTTAATATCTTCATCTGGAGTAATAGCCTTGTAAGAACCAAGTCTTGCATGCCATGCCTTTACAAGCTTATCAAACTCTTCATCAGCACGCTTAAAGTTACCAAATTCATTTACAATCTTCTGGCCAACAGCACGAGCATCGCCAATACCAAGCATGAGCATAAGCTCTTTTGTTTCACCTGGAGCAAGTTCAAGATCACCCTGAACAGTACCACAAGAGTTATCACCAAAAGCTTCTGAATTAGTACATGCACCGTCTACAACAACCTTTGGATGTTCGTAAGAACCGTATGTACCAATAAATGCTTCACGACTTGTATCAAAACCAGTCATTGGAGTACCAATAAGAGCAACCCACTCGCTCATGTAAGCACCACCAACCTCGTATTCAGGATGCTGAATATAAAGGTTATCCTGAATTGAATAGCGCAACAGGTTATCGCCAACCTTTTCACCCTTTACAATAAACAAAGAGTACTGAAGGTTTACCTGGTCCTGTGTTGTGTTCCACTGGTTAGTAAATTCACAATAAGAGAATACACGGATTTTGCGAGGCTTGTTTG
>JAEEGH010024655.1_pt1 | contig 12127 bp, 9 predicted proteins | sample 9134181 | NCBI WGS metagenome assembly JAEEGH01 (sample SAMN16246544, study PRJNA631951) | gut metagenome | biome: gut microbiome; feature: rumen; material: DP-attached | host: Bos | place: Iran: Karaj | collected 2018-10
TGACGCCGGCGAAAGAAGTCGGCGGCGATTTCTACGATTTCTTCCTGATCGACGAAGCGCTCTGGGGCAGCTTGGTTGAGTATGTGACGGTGAGAAAAGACAAGACGATGGTGTTCACGCTGATTGGCGGGACGGAGATGGAAGCATAGGTATCCGTTTCACCCTAAATAGCGGATCGGAGATAAAAGCATAATATCAGCTGGGCTCGAGCGCTGCACCCGTGGGTGGGCGCTTTTTTGTGATGGCGAGTTTTTTTGCAGAAAGGGTGGATAATTCTCATCATTTATGTTACAATGTTTTGTACAGAATGTGCAACGTCTTACATACCAAGGAAAGGTGAAGTATATGCTGCTGAATAACATCAAACATGATTTTAAGGCCAGATGTAAAGAAGAGAATTTCAGCGAAAAACGGGTTGGTGAAGCGGCCGGGACATCAGGAGCATATCTGTCCAGGCTAATCAACAATCCTGAGAAAATAGTCAACAAAATCTATCTTGCTGCCATGGAACAGCTTGGCTATGACGTGCGTCTCATATACGAAAAGCGGAATCCCGGAAGGGAGGATACCTGAAGAAATGAAACATAATCCTGACAGGAAGAGGAGCCAATACATGCTCCGGGTCATGACGTTTCTTTGTATAGTTGGCTTGATTTGCTCGACGTTGCCGCTAGCTGCTTTCGCTGGAGAAGAATCTGTCACAGTTCGAGTCGGTTACTATGAAAACGAAGTCTTTCAGGAAGGCGCCGGCGACGATCTAGTCAAAACCGGCTATGCCTACGAATATTACAGGAAGATCTCGGAGTATACCGGTTGGAAATATGAGTATGTCTACGGCGGCTTCAACGAACTTTATCAGATGCTTCTGAAGGGTGAGATCGATCTGCTGGCCGGTTTGGCGTGGAGAGAGGATCGCGCGGAGATGATCGCTTATCCCGATGCAGCCATGGGCAACGAATCCTATTATCTGGTCAAGCACGACGCAGATACGGAGATCACGAACGATCTGAGAACACTGAACGGGAAGAGGATCGGGGTGCTGGACAGCGCCATGGTGAGCGTTTTAAGCGGGTTCCTTCTGGAGTACAGCATTGACGCACACGTCATCCCGTATCCTGACAACACTCAATTGTTTGCCGCCTTTGATTCCGGCGAGATGGATATTCTCGCAGTCGAAAGCGACGGCGCACGCGGGAGAGACCACGCCGAGGTCCTAACGTCGTTCGGCACTTCCGAGTATTATCTCTGCGTCAGCAGAGCCCGCCCCGATCTCCTGGCGGAGCTCAATGCTGCCCAGACGCAACTGTTCCAGGAAGAGCCGAATTATCTCAGCTCGCTGAGCAGCAAGTATTATTCGCTCAGCTTTACGACAAGGGCTTTTTCCGTGGCGGAAAGAAAGTGGCTGGACACGCACGACTCACTCCACGTCGGGTATCTGGAAAACTACATGCCGTACAGTGGGACGGACAACAGCGGGAATGTGACCGGTGTCGTAGCGGACGTGATTGCGGAGATCCTGAAAGCGCTGAACATAACAGGCGTCGATGCGATATACACCGGCTACAAAAGCTATGACGCCATGATCGCGGATATGAGCTCCGGCACCATCGACACGGCGTTCCCCGTGGGTGGAGGTTTGTATTATTCGGAAGAAAACGGGATCTATCAGTCCAGCCCGGTCGTGTCGGCCCCTACGGAGCTGGTCTTTAAGGGCGTTTTTTCTGAGGAGACTGTCCGAAGCTTTGCGGTCAACGAAAACAACCGGATGCAGTATTACTATATCTGCACAGTTTTCCCCGACGCGGAGGTCGCTTTCTATCCGTCCATCGATGATTGCCTGTGGGCTGTTCTTTCCGGCGAGGTAAGCTGCACGACCCTCAACGCGTTACGCGCGAATGACATTTTGAAAAACAGGGAATATGACGGGTTGTCACTACGTCAGTCCAGCCGGAGCGACGACCGCTGCTTTGGCGTGGAGATCGGCAACGAAGGCTTGCTCAAGCTGCTCAATCGCGGCATCAACGCGATCGGCGTCGACTATGCGCAGAACATATCCTATCGCTATACCGGTTCGCTTTATTCCTATAGTCTGGTCGACGCCATCGAGGACCATATGGCCCTGTTCGGCACAGCGATCATGCTTGTTGCCGCGCTGGTGATCTTCCTGCTTATCAGAGAGGCGCGGTGGAACAAAAGAGAGCTTAGGGAAAAAGAAGCTGCCCGGCTGGAGCTTGAGGAAAAGAACAGGGAGCTTGCCGAAAGCAAGGACGCGCTCTCCGAGGCGCTCGTTGCGGCGGGACATGCAAACCGCGCCAAGACGACCTTCCTGAACAACATGTCACACGACATCCGCACGCCGATGAATGCGATCGTGGGCTTCACGGCGCTTGCCGCCTCCCATATCGACAACAGGGAACAGGTCATGGATTACCTTGACAAGATCTCTGTATCCAGCCAGCACCTGCTCTCGCTAATCAACGACGTGCTGGACATGAGCCGCATCGAAAGCGGCAAGGTCAGCATTGAGGAGGCCGACGTCCATCTGCCGGACGTGATCCGCGAGCTCAGAACGATCAACCAATCAAATGCAGACGCCAAGCGGCTGGAAATGCTTTTCGAGACGCAGGATGTGGTCCACGAGGATGTCGTGACAGACAGGCTGCGGCTTGATCAGGTGCTGCTGAATATTCTTTCCAACGCAATCAAATTCACGCCAGCAGGCGGGACGGTCAGCTTCCGGGTGACCGAGAAGGCATCCGAAAAAGAGGGCTTTGCTGATTATGAATTCCGTATCAGAGATAACGGGATCGGTATGAGCGAGGAGTTTCAAAAGACCATCTTCGACGCTTTCACCAGAGAGGAGTCGACCACCATCAGCGGGATCCAGGGAACGGGTCTCGGCATGGCGATCACAAAAAGCATCGTAGACCTGATGGGCGGTTCGATCACGCTCAGTTCCGAGGAAGGCAAGGGCAGTGAGTTCGTTGTAGAGCTCCCCTTCAGAATTTGTGAAACCGCAACCAGACGTGTGGAAACGCCGGCCCGGACAGCGCGGGACTTCAGCGGAAAGCATCTCCTGCTTGCTGAGGACAACGAGATGAACCAGATGATCGCGGTGGCGATTCTGGAAGAAGTCGGCTTTGCGGTCGACATCGCGGTCGACGGAGCTGAAGCCGTCGAAAAGATGCGGATCGCTCCCGCGGGAACCTACGATGCGATCCTGATGGATGTTCAAATGCCGCGCATGGACGGTTACGAAGCTACAAGACAGATCCGGGCGTTGGAAGACCCGCGGAAAGCGCATGTCCCGATCATCGCCGTGACCGCTAACGCCTTTGAGGAGGATCAGAAGATCGCTTTCGAGGCCGGGATGGACGGGCACCTGGCCAAGCCTTACGACGTACCTAAAATGATGGAAACCTTGGACAAACTGCTTCCGCAGGGGACGTAATTGCCCCTCGGTTAAGTGCTATCGGCGGGAAAGAAGTGTTGGAATGGGCATACAGAAAAGAAAACGTCTGACGCGAAACCTCTCCCCTATAGGAGCATGGGCTTTCGCTCTGGGCAAACGCGACCTCGCTGCCGCTGTTCGCGCATTTTTTTCTCGGGGATATATTCCGTTTCGGAAGAATGTACGAGCATTTCGGCAACGGTGTGTATCCGGGCGAGGACGGGAGCCTGCGCGAGCTGTTTGAGCGAGCTGACAAGCGAATGTACGAAAACAAAAAACGCCTGAAAAACTGGGCGCGGTTACCAGACTGTAATGTGCCGCGCAAAAGAATTCCCCAGACAGATTGAGGAGGTTTATCCGTCATGTCAGATAGTCATCTGAAAAACCGCTCTTCCAGCAGGAAGCGCACGATCCTCGTCGTCGAGGACGAGCTGATCAACAGAGAGATACTTGGCTTCCTGATCCAAGACGAATTTGAGGCTCTGTTTGCGGAGACCGGCGCCCAGGCGATGGAAATCATTGAGGCGAGATATGCGACCTTGAGCCTCATACTGCTCGATCTGAATCTGCCGGATATGAGGGGGCAGGAGATACTGCACCGCGTCAAGGACGACGCACGCACCGCCATGGTGCCGGTCATCGTCATGACGGCGGACTCCGACGCGGAGGTCGAGTGCCTGCGAATGGGCGCGACGGACTTCATTCCGAAGCCATATCCCCAAAAAGAGGTCGTCCTGGCACGCATGCAGCGGACGATCGAGCTTTTTGAGGAGCGCGGCACCATCCTTTCCACAGAGAGAGACCAGCTCACCGGGCTGTATAACCGTGAGTTCTTCTACCGCTATGCCGAACAGTATGACGTCTATCATCCTGATGTGGAGACAGACGCCGTGCTGGTGGACATCAACCATTTCCATATCGTAAACGAGCGCTACGGCCGCTCTTATGGAGACGAGTTGTTAAAAAAGATCGCGACTATGCTCCTGGAAGCATTTGCCGCCGACGATGGCATCGTATGCCGCCGGGAGGCGGATACTTTCCTCGCCTACTGCCCGCACCGCACCGAATATGAGGAGCTTCTGGAGAGCATAACAGCCGCCATGGACGCGGGCAGTCAAATACGTTTACGCATGGGCGTTTATTCCAATGTAGACCGAGGCATTGAGGTCGAACGGCGCTTTGACCGGGCTAAGCTGGCCGCAGATACCGTAAAAAACAGCTTTACCGGATCGGTTGGCGTCTACGACAATTCCCTGTTCGAAAAAGAAGCGTTTGCCCAACGGTTGATGGAGGATTTTCATGCCGCGATCAAGGGAAAACAGTTCACCGTGCATTACCAGCCGAAGTTCGATGTCCGCCATGCGGAGCCGGTTCTGGACAGCGCGGAGGCGCTGGTACGCTGGAAGCACCCGGAGTTCGACATGATCAGCCCGGGCGTGTTTATCCCCCTGTTTGAAAAGAACGGCCTGATCCGGGAGCTGGATTCTTTCGTATGGCAGGAAGCCGCCGCCCAGATCAAGAAATGGAAGGAGACGCTGGAACGCTCGATCCCGGTTTCCGTCAACGTGTCCCGCATTGATCTCTACGACCCGAAGCTCGTTGATACACTGGAGGGGCTCGTCGCCGAATACGGGCTTTCCCACGACGAACTGCATCTGGAGATCACCGAATCTGCCTATACGGAGAACTCTGATCAGATCATAGCCGTAGTGAGCCGGCTGCGGGAAAGAGGCTTCCACATCGAGATGGATGATTTCGGGACGGGATATTCCTCCTTGAATATGTTTTCCGCGCTGCCGATCGACATGCTGAAGCTAGATATGCAGTTCATTCGCACAGCTTTCAGAGATCGCAAAGACACGAGGCTCCTGGAGGCCATTATTGGTTTGGCAAAGTCCATGGCCCTTCCCACCATCGCCGAGGGCGTGGAAACGGCGGAGCAGATGTTTGCGCTCAAGGCCATAGGCTGCGACATCGTGCAGGGCTATTATTTCTCCAAACCTCTGTCCGCTGACGAATTCGAAAAATACATCAGGAACCTGACTCAAACAGTGGATGCTGCCGAGGAAGATGAGGTAACTGCAGTCAGAAGCGGACCGAAAGACAAGTATACCTACGACGCGATGCACGATCCTCTGACAGGGCTGTACAACCACAGCGCTTTTGACATCCTGTTCCACGACTCGGATCACGATCACATCGCAGTCATTATCGCCGCGGTGGACCACTACAGGGAAATACTCGCCGAGAAAGGAAAAGCGTGCGCGGATCAGGTTATCAGGAGGGTCGCGAACGTGCTGCTCGACAGCTTCCGCTCGGCGGACGACGTCTGCCGCCTGCAGGACGATGAATTCGTAGCTATCATGACCCGTATGAACAGCGCCATGCAAAAACTGGTGCTGCAAAAGGTTGAGCGGATCAATGAGACGCTGCGCGAAGGGAAGGATGATCTTCCGCCGATCTCCCTGAGCGTGGGCGTGGCTTTTTCGGATCGGGAGAATCCGCAGGGCGATGTGTTTGCCGACGCTGATGCCGCGCTGCAAAGAATGAAGCAGATCCGGCAGAGCGGCTGTGCGATATACTGACCGGTCCCTCGCAGAAAAAACTTGCATGAAGCATGGAGGTCGAATCCGTGACGGGAAAATCCTTTGAACTGAACGAGAGCACGCTCCGCGTGATCGAGGATCTTGGAAAGCACATGCCGGGCGGTTTCTTCAGCTACATAGCCGAGGAGCTCCTACACGAAAGAGGCGTTCGGCAGGGATCCCGCGTTTTTATGCTCCTGGTTTCTGTGCCTTTCTTATCTGACGATCGTGTTTCTGGACACCAGCGTTGCATCCAAGCCCCTGTCCCTGTCTGAGCTGAGAGATATCCTTGTCACATCGTTCAAGCGAAGAGAATGAAGCGCCGCAGACAGCGTCAGCTGACTTCATAGGCAAGAAGATCCTTCTGGCGGAAGACGACGAAATGAACCAGATGTTTGCCGAAGCGAGCCTGGCCGAGCTTCTCAATTGAGCGAGTGGTCGAACTATAAATCAAGGAGGAAAAAAATATGCTTACAGTAGAAAAACTGAATGTCTTTGGTGCGAATACAGCGGAGGGCATCGCGCGCTGCGTGAACAATGAGGCATTCTATCTGCGTATGGTGGACAAGGCCATGTCCGACGCCAATTACGGCAAACTGGAGACCGCGATTCATGCCGGAGACAAGGACGCTGCGTTTGAAGCGGCACATGCCCTGAAAGGCGTCCTGGGCAATCTTTCCTTAACCCCGATACTTGACCCGGTCATGGAGATCACGGATCTGCTCCGCTCCGGGGCTGACGCGGATTACGAAGCGATCCTCTCTAAGATCCTGGCGAAGAAAAAGGAACTGGACTCGTTGGCTAAGCAAGGGGCGTACATCCGATGAAAAAGGCCTGGATCATCGTTGTTAATGTGGGTATTATCATCGCCATATTAACCTTTGTCGTGCTGTATTCCGGCTTTGAAAGCAGAGAGGCCTATCGACGACAGATAGAGCGTTTTGAAAATACCGCGATCACGATGGAGCATGTGACGGAAAACTATCTGGAGGGAGAGCAGCGCATCTGTGATGTATGGGCACGGTATATCAACAATCAATCTATGTCCATGGAGGAAGCGATAGATTTTATCCGCATCTCCCACGTCCTGCCGAATGCCTCCGCACATCTGATCTACTCGGATACCTTCACAGGTCTCTCCACCAGAGCGAGGCAGGGCACCATAGATGATTACGCGGTTTCATATGAGCGACTGGATGTTTTGAGAGATGCAGGTTGGATTTCAGATATTGGAGAGTCCATCAACATCTCCCGTACCTATACGAATCCCATAAACGGCGAGCAATCGATTGCTTTCTGCAATCGGATCCTTCTCCGGGATTCAGAAACGAATGCGACGAGGGAAGCCTTCCTGCTTCGTATTCTCCCTGTGTCGGAGCTGGAACAGAAATGGGTGTTTCCCCAAGAGGAATTCGAAGGCGCGGAGTTGTCCATGATCGACGCTGAGGGCGACTATACCATCAAGGGGCAATCGTTCAAAAATTCCAGCTTTTTTGAATTCTATAAGTCTTATAACGCGGCAGATCTCACTGCGCAGAAGGAATTGTTTGCGGAAATCACTTCTTCAACCGGTTCGGTTCCCATGCTGGACTCTCATGGACAGGAATGTATCCTCGCCTATACGCCGGTGGCGGTGACCAAGGGCTGGACGCTGTTGAGCTTCCTGCCTGCAAAAGACCTTGGCGCGGATACGGAAAACTGGCTGCTGATCGGGGTTGTTTCCGTCAGCCTGCTGATCCTGTTCATCCTGGATCTCTTCTACATGCTCCACTTCAATAAACGTCTTCAAATCGCAGCAAGAGCGGCCGAATCCGCCAACAAGGCAAAAACAGACTTTCTCTCCACCATGTCACACGACATTCGCACTCCCATGAACGCAATCATCGGCCTTACGACGATTGCCGTGAAAAACCTTGGCGACGTGGAATCCACCAGAGAAAGCCTGAGGAAAATCAGCCTTTCCAGCAACCATTTGTTGACGCTGATCAACGATATTCTTGATATATCCAAGGTGGAGAGCGGAAAGCTTACTCTCAGCCCGTTGACGTTCTCCATCGTGGAAACGGTGGAGAATCTTATGAATCTTTCTCGGCCGATGATCAAGGAAAAGAATATCGAGTTCAGTTTCCGTATCAATCGGATGGAAAAAGAGTACCTATACGCTGATCAGCTGCGGCTGAATCAAATCTTCATTAATATTCTTTCCAACGCCATAAAATATACGGAGCCCGGCGGGCATGTGAGCGTAGATATGCGTGAAGAGGAAAGCGCCAAACCTGGATGCGTGAGGCTGTCCTATGTTGTGGCAGATACCGGTATCGGTATGAGTCCGGAATTCATGGCAACCATGTATCAGCCCTTCTCCAGGCAGACGGACAGCCGCATCAACAGCATTCAGGGAACCGGCCTCGGCCTTGCCATTACCAAGCAGATGGTCGACTTGATGGACGGTACGATAGAATGCCAAAGCGAGCAGGGCAAAGGAACTACCTTTACTGTTGCGTTGGATGTTCCTGTCGCGGATAGGCAGCGGGAAGATATGCGGCTTGATCCCATGGATGTTCTCATCGTTGACGACGACGAGATCCTGCTTCAAACGGCAGTCGATACGATGGAATCTCTGGGCATCACCGCGGAGCGGGCGCAAAGCGGAATGGAAGCTTTGGGCATGATCACGCATCGGCATGAAAAGGGCAGGGATTACAGCGTAGTGATCCTTGATTGGAAGATGCCTGATATGGATGGCGTCGAGACGATCCGTCGCATTAGAAGTGAAGTAGATACTAATATTCCCATCCTTCTGATTTCTGCTTACGACTGGTCGGATATCGAGGATCTGGCAAAGGAAGCCGGAGCGAATGGTTTTGTAAGTAAGCCGCTGTTCCGATCCACGCTTTATGATAAGTTAAGCGAGCTTCTTGGAACAAAGGCAACATCTGTTGAGCCGGAGGATGATTATTCCGATCTGGAGGGAATGAACATTCTCGTTGCCGAGGATAACGATATCAACTGGGAGATCATCTCCGCCATGCTCGGCATGTTTGGGATCACGAGTGAGCGCGCCGAAAACGGCCGTATCTGCGTGGACAGGATGCGTACGGCGGAGGAAGGAAGCTACGCGCTGATCTTCATGGATGTTCAGATGCCGGAGATGAACGGGCTGGACGCTACAAAAAATATCCGCAGGCTGGAGAATCCATGGGCGTCCTCCATTCCGATCATTGCAATGACGGCGGACGCTTTCTCAGAAAATGTAACTGAATGCTTGAATGCCGGCATGAACGGGCACATCGCAAAGCCTGTGGATATTAAACTTGTCATCAAAGAGATTCGCAGAATCAAGGAGGAAAGAAGACAATGAAAAATCTGCTCTGCATTATCCTAGTTATCTTCACGCTCGTTTCGCTGACGGCCTGCGGCGGCAAAACAAAGGAAGAGACCGGCGCCGTATTCAAGCCGGCTCTCGATACAGGCACAAGCTGCAGTATTACGGTAGCGGGAAGCTATGATAACTTTGAGGCATTGGAGGCTGAATTCGACAAATTCAATGAGATATATCCGAATGTGCAGCTGAGCTATGTGAAGCTTGATGATTATAACAACGTCCTTGGCACGACGTTGGAAAGCAATGACAAGCCCAACGTTTTTTTCTCATACACCTGGATGATGGGAAACGAAAAATACGCTTCGGTATGCGCGCATATGGAGGAACTTTCAGACTCCGCTTTGGGGCTGAATCTGGACTGCATCCGCCCGGGCCTCCTCAATCATGACGCGGAAGGCTATGTGTTTATGGCGCCGGTTTTCTCCAGGACTTACGGTATGTTGGTGAATAACGATCTGTTTAAAAAGGAAGGCCTCAGCATCCCGACCACATGGACGCAGCTGATGACCGTATGCGAAGCGTTCCGCAGCAGGGGCTACGCCAGCCCTATGATGGGCTACAGTCTCAAATCGTCCGGCAGCTTCATGTACACGGTCGCTTATCCGTTGTTTGCTGCCGCGCTTGCCGAGAATCCGGAAGCGCTTGCGCTTGCCAATGAACTGGACCCTGCGGCGGGAGAATACATGCGTCCGGCATTGGAAGCAGTGGAACAGTTGATTCAGAACGGCTGTATCGATATGAATGAGTGCGACAAGATCGAGGACAACTATACCAAGGTGATCCTGCGCTTCTTTGAAGGCGACGTTCCGATGATGATCTGCGCCGGGGATACCGTGTCCGGAACCAAGAAACGGGAGAGCCAGTCCGAGGCCTTCGCCAGCGCGCCTTTCGATTACGCGTTTGCGCCGATCCCCCTGACAGACGACGGCGGATATTTCATTGACAGTCCTTCCATCCAGTTCTCCGTGAACAAAAACTGCGAGAATCTGGATATGACGAACGAATTCATGCGGTTTCTGATTACTAACGAAGAGCTCAACGCCATGGCTTCCGTGAAGCGCCTGGTAACGCCCACAAAGGACCTCTCCTTCGATACGGTTTACGCGCCCTTCGGTCAGGTGCCCGCAGAGCGTACCATATTCCCGGAAGTGATCGGCATTAAAGATCCTCTCACAGTTCAGATCCGTGTCGCGGCGTTCCGGGTGGGAAAAGGTGAGATCACCATAGATGAGGCTGTTGCCATGTACGGAAGCTTCGAGTGAACGCTAAGTTAAGTGGGATGCAGAGTTGTTGACTGCTCTGCATCCCTGCTTCCTTTGTACGCATACCACGGGTGGGCTCTTACGGGAGGATCGAGTGCACTTATGCAACGATGAAGCACATTAATTTGCATTTCTGCGTTTTTTCAGTCCAAAAAAGTTTTTTTCGAGGCTGACAAATCCCATACCGCATAAAAACGGGGAGGCGGATCACCGCTCCCATCCACGATCTTTTTTTCTGCGCTGAGGACCCGGCTCCCGGTTTTTCCTTTGCCGATCCTGTTTCTTCCGCCGCACACGATCCCGGATGGCAGGAGGATCTTCCTCGTTCAGCATTCTGGAAACATCTTTTTCTGCGCCGATCATCCCCCAGAAGTCATATTTGTCCCCAAAGGTCTCCCTGACCTTGCTCTGGACAGAGGATTCCTTCTCCGGGCGGATGGCGAGCTGCGCCATGGCAAGCTCGTCGGGATCGAAGTCCGCTGCCTGTGCTTTCAGCTCCTCATATTCTGAAAGAGCCGTGTTCAGTTCGGCGGTGTACCTCTGCTCCTGACTCGGCGTCGCAAGCGGGAGAGGAGCTGCTCCGTTTCGGAGAACCAGTCGCCCTTGGGGGTTTGCGGCGCCGAGCCAGGAGCGGAGTCTTCCGCCGGGGTTTCTGGCTCCTCCGGCAGGGGCGGGTGGAGCAGATCCTCGTAGACCTCCCCCGCGTGGCGGACCAGGAGGCCGAAGTCGTCGGCCAGGGACGCGCTGTCCGCCGGCCGGTCCAGGGCTGGCTCCAGCGCGGGGGACAGCTCGGGAACCGGCTCGGAGGCAGGCTCGGGCTCCGGATCAGGCTCGAGTTCCGGGGTCGGCTCGGGCTCGGGCTCCGGGACCGACGGGGGCGGCTCGATGGCCGTCGGCTTATCCTTCTGCCGCAGCCGGCAGAGGAGCTCCGCCCCGGTGAGCTTGGCCCCGGGCATGGCGCCCCAGGCTTCCAGGGTGTCGCCCCGGAGGATCGCCGCTCCCAGGGCCGGACCGGGCAGGGACATCTCCGCCTCGGTCAGGGGCAGGGCGGTGCCGTCCTCCAAAAGCAGGGTGCAGGGGCAGCTCGACCGGGCGCGGCCGTCCTCCAGCCGCACGCAGCCCACGGGCTTGCCGCCGGCTTCCTTCAATACAAAATAGGTGATCATCTTCGCCTCCGTATCTAAGTTTGTTCCTATTGTATCCAGGACGATTTCGTAGTATGATTATTTAATTAACGAAGGATCCCAAAGAACTTTAAGGGGGATAGGCAGTTTTCGTTACGATCCCGATCATCCCCTTGCGCTTTTCTTTTTCCGCCGCTTTTTCTTTTCACCGAAAAGAAAAAGCGGCAAATAAAAAACCCAAAGGAATCCATCATGCGTCTCGACAAGTTCCTCAAGGTCTCCCGCATCATCAAGCGGCGGACCGTAGCCAACGAAGCGGC
>JAEEGH010024657.1_pt1 | contig 12126 bp, 8 predicted proteins | sample 9134181 | NCBI WGS metagenome assembly JAEEGH01 (sample SAMN16246544, study PRJNA631951) | gut metagenome | biome: gut microbiome; feature: rumen; material: DP-attached | host: Bos | place: Iran: Karaj | collected 2018-10
GCCGTCAACTACTACGACAGCATTTATCCCGTCTATGCCGACGGCAAGTTGCTTGTCTATTACGACGATTCCTACGAATATCAGGGTGGGGCACACGGCATTTCGGGAAAGACATACACGGTTTACAACATTGCAACCGGCCGTCGCGTCACCGAGGACGACATCTTTGTGATGAACGACGAAAACGAAAAGGCTTTGTCGGAAATGATTGTCGAGGCTTTTGCTGTCGAGTTTTCCGACGAGAAGGACGACATGTGGAACGAAGGCATAAACTTCATCAACGGCAACTTCAGCATTGGTGCCGATTCGCTCTACTACCAGTACTCGCCGTATGAGATTGGTCCGTACGCAATGGGAATGCCGCGTGTCGCCTTGCACAAGGAGGCTGTAAAGCCTTTCTTGAAAAAGGATGGCGTGCTGTATGAATATTGGTATCCGGAGAAGAAGAAAAAATAAAAGGCTAGCAGGCTCACAGGCTAACAGCCAGAGAGCCTTTGAGCCCGGAAATATAGAAAGTACAGTCGCGCCATGGCGCGACTCAACAAGAAATTAGAAACAGGAAACTTTGAACTTTGAATTTTAAAACCATTAAGTACAGTCGCAGCGCGCCACGACTCAACAAGAAATTTTTGAACATGAAAAAGATACATTACATACTTTTCGCACTTCTTGCTTCGGCGATAGTTTGTTCCTGCAAAAGCAATACAGCAGAACCAACAGCAGATGAAAACGGGGCGAAGTCGGAAGAGGTGGCAAACGCCAGCCTTCCTGAATCTGATACGGTAACGGTAGAGGAGGAGGCTTTCGAGTTGAAAATGAAGACCTACCGAGTTGTAAAGTCGGCAAAGGGCTGTTCGTTTACCTATCATGCCGTTTTGCCTGCCGATACCGACAACAAGGCGATTCTCGCCATTCGTGACGATGTGCTTGGCGAAATTTCCGATGGCGTGGATGTTACGGCTGATTTTAAGCGCAGTGCTGCCAAGTCGGTAAGCATGTACCAGGAAGCCATAGCCGATTCCACTGACGAGTACTTCGAATATTTTGAGGAGTATGATTTGGACAGCATTTATCCGGTGTTTGTCGCTGATGGTTTTATTGCAATGGCGTTTTATTCATTCTACGAAATTTCAACAGCTCCGCGCAACGCAATGGAATACCATTATAAGATGTACGACCTTGCTACTGGCAAGCGAATGACGGAAAAGGACATATTCAGCGATACGCGCAAGGCGAAGAATATCATTGAGAAGTTTATTTGGGATCAGACAGAACCTTGGCAGAACGGCGACGAGGATGACGCATCGCAGATTACAAACGAGGAAGTGTTTAACGGCAACTATTATGTTAGCGAGGACAAGTTTTTCGTCTGCTACAATTCCACAGTTTATTTTATCCCGGGAGGCATCGACATCGAGATTCCCAAGGAAGCATTGAAGCTTTGTCTGAACCAGGATTCTCCGCTGTATAAATATTGGTTTGGAAAGGAGTAGTACTCGCTTGAAATTCCAAAATTTGTCAGATTAATATTTTTTATTTATTTTTGCATCAAATAATTGTTATTATGGAGCAGACATTAACATTGAACAATGCACGCGAAATAAGGATTGCACGGCTAATAAGCAAACTTGAGCAAAGACAGCAGGAAGTCCTTGAAAACGAGTTGGAGACATACATTTTGCTATCCAAGGCATCAGAACTCGACAAATCGGTAAAAAAGAACGAAATAACAATGAGTGAAATTGTTGAGGAAGTAAAGAAGGCAAGAAATGAAAATTAAGGTAGTTTTCGATACAAATGTCTTGATTTCTTTTTTCATGGGGGAAAATTGCTTGATTTGGCCAAGATGGTAAGGTTAAAAGGCATTGAAATCCTTAGCAACGAACATCTTTTGAGAGAACTGGAAAATGTCCTTTCAAGGCCGAAGTTCAAAAAGTACCTTTCGCTTCCCGTACACGAATACACAAGTTTTTTCAGAATGATATGCACTGAAATAACAACAACTGAAATCTTTTCCGAATGTCGTGACCCTAAAGACAATTTTCTGTTTGACATAGCGGAACAGGGCAATGCTTGTTATATTGTTTCAGGCGACAATGATGTTTTATCCGTCAATAATCCGAAATTCAGAACAATTACTTTGGGTGACTTTTTGAATATCGTTGAGAATATAAACTGAATTCCTGCTGGATTTTTCCAAACGAAAACATAATCCCTCTTTTTTGTGACTAATATTTAGTGTATTTCTCTCATTTTGTTGATGAATACTGCGGATTTTCTATACATCACATTTTGTGCATTTTTTCAATAATTAGTCGTATTTTTGCAGTCCTTTTTGCAAAGCGATTTTTACAATGAACTTCATAGAGTTTCTACATAGCATCGATTATTTTGATTTGTTCAGCAATGCGCTGATGATTACCAGTTTCGTGGTAATAATGATGTCGCTCATCGAATATGTGAATGTGTGGACGCACGGGCGTTTCATCAAGGGAATGAACCGTAACGCCTTTGTGCAGGCGCTGATAGGAACTCTGCTCGGCGTGATTCCGGGTTGCATGGGAACATTTACTGCCGTGTCGCTCTATACGCACAAGGCTCTGTCGCTGGGTGCGCTGGTCGCTTGCCTTATTGCAACTTCGGGTGACGAGGCTTTTGTGATGCTGGCAACCATGCCCGTGCAGTCGCTGTGGCTGTTCGGAATTTCGGCTGCGGTTGCCATCGTGACGGGTGTGGCTGTGGATAAGTTGTTCAAGAACAAGGATTTTACTCCTAAAATTGACGATGTGCCTTTCGAAGTTCACGAACACGAAATTCCTGCCGACGGAAAACTGTTCGCGTGGAAAAACTTCGTGCCGTCGAAGTCGCGACTGAAACTCATCGGTGTATTTGCCTGCATAATAATTCTATGCTGTGTGGGCGTAATCGGGCATTCGCACTCCGAAAATCTCATTTTCAGCCTTCCCCAGCAAACCGAAGTCGTTGAGGCTGACGAGCATCACCATCACGACGAATGTTGCGAGCATCATCACCACGATGACGAATGCTGTGAACATCACCACCATCACGATGAATGCGAAGGAGAACATCACCACGATTCCGACTTGCCAGAAGGTTTCGAGCATCATCATCACCATCACGGAGCATTGGACATTGTGAACATAATAATTGTGTCGCTGTCGGCATTGATGCTGCTCATAATTTTCTTCTCCAACGAGCATTTTGTAAGCGAGCACCTTGTGCAGCATGTTGTGCAGAAGCACCTGCCTCGCATTTTCTGGTGGACATTCGGCGTACTTGTTGTAATGGCTATCATATTGAATTACACCAACTTTGGAGACTGGATATACAACAATACCTACATACTTCTGCTGATTGCCGTGGCTATAGGTATTCTGCCCGAATCGGGACCGCATTTGATTTTTGTGGTGCTGTTTGTTCAGGGCTATATTCCGTTCAGCATCTTGTTGGCCAACAGCATTGTGCAGGACGGACATGGTTCGCTTCCGCTGCTTGCCGAAACCAAGAAGGGCTTCCTTGTCACCAAGGCAATAAATATGGTTGTCGGACTAGTCGTAGGATTGGTTGGGCTATTGATGGGATTTTAATTTAATGATATGAAAATTAAGAGTTTAGTATTATTAATCTGCGCTGTTTCATTTTTCGGCTGCGGAGAGTCAAAACAAACAAAAGTTGAGGGAGAACTTCCTGCTGTTGATTCATCGGAAGTTATTAAGCAAGATACCGTAGCATCGGTTTCTGAACTTGCAGAAGCGCAGATGGACGAAAATACCATAATGGAAATCTGGGATGCCTATATCAAGTCTGATTACTGCGATATTACCGGCGACACCAAAAAGGCTCGCACTCAAATTGTTCGGGAAGGCGCAAATGTTGCCTCGCTTAAACTTGACGAGGCGAATGCACCTCTGGATATTCCTGAAGGTGAGGAGTTTCTGCCTCCGACAGTAACCGAAACTTTTGCCTGCTATCCGCTTTCGGCTGGCGGTTGCCTTGTGCTTTGGTACTACGATGGTTCGGAGTGGGGACGCAAGATTTTCGCCGTTTTCAGCTATAAGGATAAGGAACTCAAGCGATTGAAAAATAGTTTCCCGCCGTTTGCTGATTTCGTCGATAGCAATTATTCGTCGGATTGGGACAGTCTTGCAAAGCTTAGCGGAACAGAGGTCGTATATTTCAAGCAGGATTGCTGGCCGACAAAGTTCGATTCCGAAGGCTTTGGAATGTCGGAAGGTGGAATGGAAGAAACCTGGTATAAGTTTGATGGTAAAGGTTTTGTGAAGAAATAAAATAGTGGATATGAGGGGTGAAAATGAAAATGTAGCAAATGTTATCCGCTATAAGGCTCATTATGTTGTAGAATCGCAATGGATTGACGAAAATTCTATCAGCAACGACTTCGACTACGACAGCAACGAGGGTGTTATTGTCCTGAAAGATGGCGTTACGGAGATTGGCAATGGCGCTTTTACAGATAGTTTTGACATTGTTTCCGTTGAAATTCCCAGTACGATTACAACAATCGGAATAGGTGCTTTTGCATATTCTGTGATTTCATCCGTGGTTATTCCTAATTCGGTGACGGAAATCTGTGAAGGCGCGTTTAATGGCTGCGATGAATTGAAGTCGATATATATTCCTGCATCGGTGGAACGAATTGGCATTGAGGCGTTTCTGAATTGTACAAAGTTGGATTCCATTGAAGTGGACAAGTCGAATCTCGTTTACGATTCGCGCGAAAATTGCAATGCCATAATCGAAACCAGGACAAACAAGCTTCTTTTCGGTTGCAAAAATGCTTTTATTCCCAATTCCATCACCGAAATTGATGATGGCGCATTCTATTGTTGCGAAGGTTTGAAGTCTATCGTTATACCTGATTCTGTCAGAAGGATAGGGGAATGTGCATTTTACGCTTGTTATGGGCTGAAATCTATCGTTATTCCGTCGTCTGTAACTAGAATCGGCAATGGTGCTTTTTATGAATGTTGCATGCTGGATTCAATTGAAGTTGACCTGAATAATGTCGTTTACGACTCGCGGCAAAACTGCAACGCCATAATCGCAACACGTACAAATGAACTAATTGCTGGCTGTGTCAATTCGTTTATACCAGAAGGCATTACGAAGATTGCCGTAGGCGCTTTCGGCGGTTGCGATAGGCTTACGACCATTGATATTCCCGATTCGGTGGAGAGGATTGGAGAAAACGCTTTTTGCACTTGTTATCGTCTTACGGATGTGAAAATTTTAGGCGATTTGACCGAAATTGCAGATGGCGCATTTACCAAATGCGGCGAGTTGAGAAATTTGAATTTCCCTGAATCGTTGAGGAGAATCGGAGTATCAGCCTTTTATGATTGCAATAACTTGTTGTCATTGAACATTTCGCGTTATGTGGAAGAAATAGGCGAGGGTGCATTTATGGGGTGTGGTGGTCTGAAATCTATTGTAGTTGATGACCATAATCCATATTACGATTCACGCGAAAACTGCAACGCCATAATCGAAACGCAGACCGACATACTCTTGGCAGGTAGCGAAAATGCTGTAATTCCTGATTCTGTGACAGAAATAGCCATTGGCGCCTTTATGAAATGTAGTGGGTTGAAGTCGATAAATATTCCCGATTCTGTTACAAAAATCGGTGAAATGGCATTCTATTGCTGCGAAGGGCTTACATCGCTTGTAATCCCTAATTCTGTAACCGAAATCGGACAGGATGCCTTTAACGATTGCTTTGGATTAACATCGATATCTCTTCCCAATTTGTTGACCGAAATCAGCGACAATATGTTTTGGCAGTGCAAGTCACTTAAAACTGTTGTTATTCCTGATTCTGTGAAGAGGATAGGCAAGACGGCGTTCTGGGGATGTGCTGGACTTGAAACTGTGATTATTCCATATTCTGTAACCGAAATTGGTGAAGATGTCTTTGCTGAATGTGATTCTCTTCGCTCAATAGTAATCCCAAGAGGAATGACATATCATTTCAAAGATTTGCTGGACGAAAATTTGTGGAATAAACTGGTGGAGAAGTAGCACGGTTAACAAATATTTTTAGCCCTAATTTCCGAATTCCGAAAATTGTCTTATCTTTGCAACCGAGTAGAATTGTCGCCTAAAATCGATGCTTCTGCTTGACGGACAACATATTGGTTATGTTTTCCGTGACCTAAAAAATAATTTATGGATAACAAGGTTAGACTTTATTCTGAAATAGGAAAACTCAATGCGGTTCTGCTACATCGTCCGGGAATCGAGATTGAACGCATGACTCCCGAAAATGCACACGAAGCATTGTACAGCGATATTTTAAACAAAAAGTTGGTCGATGGCGAATATGCCAATTTCGAGGGCGTGCTTTCGCGGTGGACAAAGACTTATCAGGTCGTTGATTTGCTTGCCGAAGTTCTTAAGAACGAGACTGTAAAGAAAAATCTCGTGGCAACTTCCTGCCGCCTTGACGACTGCGGTTTCCTTTGCGATGAACTCTTGTCGCACGATGAAAAGACTTTGGCACGCGAACTCGTTGAAGGCTTTGAATATAGGAGAGGAGTTGACCCGCAGAAGTACGAAGAGGAACGCTACATCCTGAAGCCTTTGTACAACCTGTTCTTCACCCGCGATGCTGCTTCGTCGATGTACAATCTGCTTCTGATGAACACAATGTCGTTCAAGGTGCGCATGCGCGAAAACATTATCTATCGTGCAATTTTCGAGAACTATTTCGGTTGCGAGTCGATAAATGCTGGCGAATGGGAGCCGACTGCCCGTACCGAGGGCGGCGATGTGCTGATTGCCCGCGACGATACCTTGTTCATCGGTAATGGCATCAGAACCAACAAGAAAGGCATTGAGTTCCTTGCCGAATATTTCAAGGCTCGCAAGCCTAAGTTCAACATTCTTGTTCAGGAATTGCCCGAAACGCCCGAGTCGTTCATTCATCTCGACATGGTGTTCACCTTCCTCGACAAGGACCGTTGCATGATGTTTGAACCAATCATCCGCAAGAATGCCAAGTATTCGCACTTGCAAACAACTCATATTGAGATAGATAACGGAAAAATTACATATCACCAGAAACCGAATTTCCTGCAAGGTGCACGCGATTTGGGCTTCGACCTTAATCCTGTCGTCTGCGGTGGCGACGATGCTTGGGTTCAACAGCGCGAACAGTGGCACAGCGGTGCAAACTTCTTTGCTTTGGGCGAAGGCAAGGTCATTGGCTACGAGCGCAACTGGAAGACCATCGAAGCTCTCGACAAGGCTGGTTTTGCCGTACTGAAAGCTGCAGATGTCTGCAAGGGCGTGGTTGATATGCACAACTATGAAAAGTTTGTCGTAACCTTTGCTGGTAGCGAACTTCCCCGTGGCGGTGGTGGTGCAAGGTGCATGACCATGCCGATAAATAGGGAAGAAGTGAAGTGGTAAAGGGAAATTACGATTTTAGATTTACGATTGACGAATTAGAGGAATGCACGATTTGCATTCCTTTTTTTTGTCTTTTCGCCTTCAAGCCTGTTAGCCTGTCAGCCCTTTTTCGCATCTTGTCAGATAAATCGTAAATCCTTATTCGTAAATCGTAAATAAATTGTATTTTTGCGTGCTGAAATTGTTGTGTATTTGAGTATGTCTGATATTTATAAATTCTTTAATATATGAGAAAAATATATGCTATATTTTTGTTGTTTGTCCTTTCGGGCACAGCAGTGTTTGCGCAAAATGCAGTGACTGCTTCTGGAGGCAATGCCAACGGCGGTTCTGGAAGCGTAAGCTACACGGTTGGACAAACATTCTATTCCGCCAATGAAGGTACAAGCGGACAAGTTTCTGAAGGTGTGCAGCAAGCATACGAAATTTATGATGTTACCGAAGTACAGAATCCCATTTCGGCAAACATTTCGCTGTCGGCATTTCCGAATCCCACAAGCGATTTTCTGACCTTGCGCATTGATGGCGAGAGCATTAGCGGTCTTGACTGTGCAATGTACGACATTTCCGGCAAGGAAATAATGCATCAGCGTATAGCTTCGTCAGAAACCAGTATAGATATGCAATCGTTACCGCCGGCAACATATTTTGTCCGCGTAGCGAAAGGCAAAAACGAGATAAAGACATTTAAAATTGTGAAAAATTAAATGTAGCGGCGCAATGCTTTGCGCCATCTAATGTGATGAAAATAAAAAATATGTATATGAAGAAAAATTTTATTCTGGCAGTATTCTGCCTAATTATCAGCGCAATGGCATTTGCGCAAGTACCGCAAAAGATGAGTTATCAGGCGGTGGTTCGCGGAAGCGATAACAATTTAGTAACAAACAGCGAAGTTTCGGTGCGCGTAAGCATCCTGCAGGGAAGCGTTGACGGCGAGGCCGTATATACCGAAACACATTCGGCAACGACCAACGCCAACGGCTTGCTGACAATTGAAATCGGTGACGGCACAAGCAGCGACGATTTCTCCGCAATCAACTGGGTAAATGGACCGTTCTTCGTAAAGACCGAAACTGACGTTAACGGTGGCAACGACTATGATATTATAGGTGTAAGCCAGTTGCTTGCTGTTCCGTATGCAATGTATGCACAGAGGGCAGGCAATGTTCCCGATGTGAGTGGTTTCCTTACCGAAGAAACTGATCCGACCGTTCCCGAATGGGCAAAAGCAGAAACAAAACCGACTTACAATTACAATGAAATTGAGAATACGCCCGAAATTCCAGAATTTCAAGCACTTTCCATTAGCAATGACACCATATTCCTTACTAATGGCGGTTTTGTGAAACTTCCGCCAGTAGCTGTAGGTTTCAGTGGCGATTACAACGACCTTGTTAATGCGCCAGAAATCCCAACCGTTCCTACAAATGTTTCCGCATTCGATAACGATGCCAACTACTTGACGGAGGAAACCGATCCATCGGTTCCAGCTTGGGCAAAAGCAGAAACCAAACCCACTTACGACTACTCTGAAATTCAGAACACTCCTAACATTCCGACCATTCCGAATACGGTTTCTTCCTTCGAGAACGATGCCAACTACCTGACCTCGGAATCCGACCCAACCGTCCCAACTTGGGCAAAAGCAGAAACCAAACCCACCTACGACTACTCCGAAATTCAGAACACTCCAAACATTCCGACCATTCCGAATACAGTTTCTTCTTTCGAAAACGATGCCAACTACCTGACCTCGGAAGCCGACCCAACCGTTCCAACTTGGGCAAAGGCAGAAACCAAGCCTGTTTACGACTATTCGGAAATTGCAAATACGCCCGAAATCCCAACCATTCCGACTGCAGTTTCTGCATTCGAGAACGATGCCAACTACTTGACCTCGGAAACCGACCCGTCAGTTTACGCTTGGGCAAAGGCGGAAAACAAACCTGCTTACGACTATTCGGAAATTACAAACACGCCAGAAATCCCAGTCGTACCAACCACCGTTTCTGCATTCGATAACGATGCAAACTACTTGCAGTCTGAAACCGACCCGTCAGTTCCAGCTTGGGCAAAGTCGGAAAACAAACCTGTTTACGACTACACTGAAATTCAGAACACACCAAATATTCCGACAGTTCCGACCGCAGTTTCCGCATTTGAAAACGATGCCAACTACTTGCAGTCAGAATCTGATCCAAATGTGCCTGCTTGGGCAAAATCAGAAAACAAACCTGTTTACGACTACTCCGAAATTCAGAACACTCCCAACATTCCGACTATTCCGACCGCAGTTTCCGCATTCGATAACGATGCCAACTACCTTACTTCGGAAACCGACCCTTCAGTTCCTGCTTGGGCAAAGGCAAATACAAAGCCGTCGTACAGCTATGAAGAAATCACTGGCAAGCCAGAACTTTTCAGCGGGAATTACAACGATTTGACAAACATACCGACAATTCCAACTGTTCCAACAAATGTTTCCGCATTCGAGAACGATGCAAACTATCTTACTTCCTATACCGAAACCCAGACTTTGGCGAATGTGGTTGCCTTGGGCAATTCGGCAGGAAACAGCAGGATAACAAATGTTGCAAATCCTACAGCAAACCAAGATGCTGCGACAAAGAAGTATGTGGATGACTTGATTGTGGTTCTACAGGAAACTATTGAAGTATTGCAAAACAGAAGACCTGTTGTTGTTACTTTCGATGCAAATGGAGGTGTTGGCAGTATGCAGTTTCAAGTGTTTTTGACAGGTGCAGCACAGGCAATTTCTGCAAATGCATTCACAAAAGAAAACAATTGGTTTGCTGGTTGGAATACTATGGCCGACGGAAGCGGAGAGGCATATGTTGATTTGCAGGAAATTACCATTATGGAAAATATCACTTTGTTTGCTCAGTGGAGCTTGGGTGTCACGGCAAGTGCAAACGGTCATGACTATGTTGACCTTGGACTTCCGAGCGGAACAAGCTGGGCGACATGCAATGTCGGTGCAAGCACGCCAACGGCCTACGGCAACTACTATGCTTGGGGCGAAATTACCACCAAGAGTTCATATGCTGAGAATAACTATACCTATCACAACAATCCGGCCACACTTCCATCTAGTGCCGATGCCGCAACTGCCAACTGGGGTTCTGCTTGGCGTATGCCTACAAAAGAAGAATTTGAAGAATTGAAAAGCAATTGCACGGTAACATGGATAACCCAGAACGGCGTAAACGGACGCTTGTTCACCGGCCCTAACGGCAACTCCATCTTCATGCCCGCTGCTGGTGGCCGCCACGGCGACGAGCCCATCTATGCTGGTTCCGGCGACTATTTGTCGAGTTCGCTCTACGATGTCTACGCGAATGAGCTGAGATACGCGTGGATGCTCAGTTTCAGTCCGAGCTTTTACGGCATGGCTGGCTTCTTCCGTTACATTGGGCAATCCGTTCGCGCTGTTTTAGCCCAATAAATTTACGGATTAGGATTATAGATTTACGGCAGTCGGCTACGGTCGGTTGCTGTTTTTTTGTTGCCAATTAAATCCGTAAATCGTCATTCGTAAATCGTAAATAAATTGTATTTTTGCACCACTTTAAAAATTGTACAATGACAAAGAAATTTTCCGAGTATAAACAGCTCGATCTGTTTGAAGTGAACAACGAAATGAAGGACCTCTGGGCAAAAGAGGACACCTTTCACAAAAGTATAGAAACCCGTGAAGGCTGCAAGCCTTTCATTTTCTTCGAGGGACCGCCATCGGCAAACGGAATGCCTGGCATACACCACGTTATGGCTCGTACAATCAAGGATGTAGTCTGCCGTTACAAAACCTTGACAGGTCACAAGGTTGACCGCAAGGCTGGTTGGGATACCCACGGTCTGCCAGTGGAACTTGGCGTAGAAAAGACCTTAGGCATCACCAAGGAGGACATCGGCAAGAAGATTTCTGTAAAGGACTACAACGACACCTGCCGTCGCGAAGTTATGAAATACACAAGTCACTGGACCGACCTTACCGAGCGCGTCGGCTACTGGGTTGACCTCGAAAATCCGTACATAACATACGATAACCGCTACATCGAGACTTTGTGGTGGCTGCTCAAGCAGTTGTACAACAAGAACTTGCTTTACAAGGGCTACACCATTCAGCCGTATTCGCCTGCTGCAGGTACTGGTCTTAGCACCCACGAACTTAACCAACCAGGTTGCTACCGCGATGTAAAGGACACCACAGTTACCGCTCAGTTCGCAATCTGCGATCCAAAACCCGAAATGACTGGCTGGGGAAAGCCGTATTTTGTTGCTTGGACAACAACTCCGTGGACTTTGCCATCAAACACAGCTCTTTGCGTTGGCCGCAAGATTGAATACGTTGCAGTTCGTACCTATAATATGTATAATGGCGAGCCTGTTACCGTTGTTATGGCAAAGGAAAGGGTAAACGCTTACTTGAATCCGCAGGGTGCAGAACTTCCGCTCGAGGAATACAAGCACGGCGACAAGGTTATTCCTTACAGAATCGTTGCTGAATATACAGGCGAAGACCTTCTTGATATGCACTACGAGCAGATTTTCCCATGGGTAAAGCCTGCCGATGGTGCTTTCCGTGTAATTCCTGGCGACTATGTAACAACCGAAGACGGTACTGGTATTGTCCACATTGCTCCGACT
>JAEEGH010024658.1_pt1 | contig 12125 bp, 13 predicted proteins | sample 9134181 | NCBI WGS metagenome assembly JAEEGH01 (sample SAMN16246544, study PRJNA631951) | gut metagenome | biome: gut microbiome; feature: rumen; material: DP-attached | host: Bos | place: Iran: Karaj | collected 2018-10
TTGGGGCAACATATAAAACTCCTCTATTCCTGATGCTGCTTTGCCAATACACCTGCAGAGCAGCATGTTGATTTTCATACCGCGCTGCCGACTCACTTTGCAGAGCCTCGTCACATCGAAGGTCTTTGTGAACTTCACCATCGGCATGGGCGACTTCGTCCATAGCTCGAAGGCGATGGCCCTATTGGTATCCTTGGGATTGATTTCCTGTTTCATCTTATTTATTCTTGTACTCAAAGACGTGTTGTTGAGCGTAGTCGAAAAAATAGAAGTCCGTCCAGCCTGTGTTTTCGGCATAGAGGTGCTGTTTTCCGCGATACTCGAAGCCGAGACGCTCGTAAATCTTGTGGGCGGGCGTGTTCGATGCGAGGGCATCGAGGCGGATGGCCTGCATGCCTTTACTCTGTGCCAAGCGGATGGCCATCTCTGGCGTGCGTTCCGTCACATCATCGTAAAAGGCGATGATGGCGTCCAAGTCGTTTTGTGTTGCCAATTCCAATTTCATAATCATATCTGTTTAAAAGTTCTCATGACTCCCGGCCAATAGCACCATGCAATAATGGCGGGAAGGAGAGATGAGAAGAATTTATATATTATGAGAGATTATTCGGCAGATGATTCATTGGTACTCTACATGTGTCTTGATCTCACAACCTTTGCTTTTGTAATAGGCGAGCATCTCTAGGAGTTTCTTCAGGTCATAGCTAGTGACGCAGTCGGAGAAGACATGTACCGTGAAGCCAGCTTTAGTCATATTGAAACACGTCGATTTCACGCAGGCCGTAGCATCAGCACCTGCCACGTAGAACTCATTGATGCCGTTCGCCGCGATGAAAGCAGAAAACGCCTCGCTTGTAAGGGCATTGCTCTTCGTCTTCACGAAGATATTGTCAGAAACGACCTTCATCTCAGGCACCAGTTCCTCGCCTTTAGTGCCAGGCTTGAACGTCCGCGTGCCAGCCGTGATGTTATTATGCTTGATATACACAATGTGCATCCCCTCTGTCACAGCCCATTCGATGGCGGCGTTGATGTTGCCGATGATGTCGCGGTAATGCTTGGTGATGTCGTTTTGGATGTCTATAACGACAAGTGCTTTATTGCTCATCATTTACTCAATTACAAAACTGCGTGGATAAAAATCGCTATAGAATCGACCATCGGTGGCGGTAAACTTCAGAACGCAGTAGTTCGGGTCGGTTACACCTCCGGGATAGTACTGCTCGTCGCCATTACGCCAGATCATCTCCTTGCTCTTAGCATCCGTCAGTACCTCCATCGTACCACGCAGCATCATACCTTTGAAACCCTTAGCATCACAGAAATAGATACTGGCCTTGGGGTTAGCCTTGTATTGAGCCACACGTATTGAGAATGTGTTGGTTGTAAAGTAGAAGGTTTTGATGCCCTCGCGTTTACGTGGCTTCAGCATGGCCTTGGTCCAAGGAAAACCTTCTTGGTCTACTGACGAGATATAAGCGATGGGCTGTTTGTCGGCCATCTGTGCAATGAGTTCTTTAACGCCGGCTAAAGCGGGATTAGCATTCATAGCTTCATCGTTATTCACATCCAGTGTTTGGCGCCAACGCTTAAGATGGGGAAAATACGATTTCATCATGCCGATGTATTCCTCTTTGGTAATAGGTTTTTCTAACCCTTCATTTACAGCATTCACAAATTGAGCACAATGTTCAATCATCTCTTCCATCGTACAATCCTGCAGGAACTTCCCATCCTTGTAGCAGTACATGCAGTAATCTTCATTCTTCGTGCCGTCGGCATTCGTACCTAGCACATCATCTGTGAGCGGCATACCGCAACTCTGACAAAATTTCTGTTTCATTTTATTACTCTTTAATGGTTTTGACGGTGCAAATATACATAGAATGACCATCTAATCCAAATTTCTGGGATATTCTGTATCAATTAGTGACGAATGGCAGGCCATAGCACTGCTCCGTTCTTATTCGTTTTTATGACATAACCTTCCTGAATGGCGGCAAACGTGGCGATTGCAGCCACAATAGCGATGGGGATGATAGACTGAAATGTTATGGGGATTGCAATGAAGAGAAGGAATCCTGTTGCCTTGTTCGCTGCGGTGTGAGGGAAGTAGCAGTGCCTGTACATCACAAGTGCCGAAAGCTGATTAACAACTTTGATCACGACGATTACTCCAGCCCACAGCCATAGCCATTGTGGCAGTTCGAGTATCGGCAGGATCTTCCAGACACAACATACTACAAAGCAGATGTCTGCAAAACTATCCAGCAAGGCTCCCGCCTTGGTGACACAAGTTAGCCTTCTTGCCAACCATCCGTCGACTATGTCGCTGATGCCGCAGAGAGCATAGATTATCCAAAAAGTATCATTCGCCACATCACAAAGGAGCAGACTTAAAGAGCCAGCAATCCTAAACAGCGTTATGATGTTCGGCAACAGAGTCATATCGTATTGATGATCTTTTGCAGTTCTTCCAAGAATCGGGCGGCATGCGAGCCGTCCATTTGCGCGTGATGGAACTGGAAGGAGATGGGTAGGGTAGTCTTCAGCCAGCCCTTGCGGTAACGGCCCCAGGCGAGAAAGGGATTGGTGTAGATGCCGCTGTATTGGTTGACGATGCTATCGAGTTCTGTGCCTGTGACGGCTGATGTGCCTACGATGACGGCCTCATCATCTAAGATGTCCTGGCACGTCTGGCTGATGGTCTCTGTCAGATGCATGTAATTGGCGTTAAACGCCTCCAAATCATCGCTGACGGCAACGTCGCAGAAACTGAGTCCGCCCTTTATGTTATCCACTATCATGTTGATGGCCATACGGTCGTACTTGTACAGTTTGCCGTTATGCGGCAACATGTAAAACTCCTCTATCGTTGATGCGGCCTTGCCGATGCACCAGCAGAGCAGCATGTTGAATTTCATACCGCGCCGACGGCTTACTTTACAGAGCCTTGTCACATCGAAGGTCTTGGTAAGCGTCACCATCGGCATGGGTGACTTCGTCCACAGCTCGAAGGCGATGGCCCTACTGGTATCCTTGGGATTTATTTCCTGTTTCATTTCCTCCAGCGTTTTAGCATCGGGAAGAAGCCTTGCATCATCTGCTTGTAATCTTCCTTGGTCATAGGCTTAGGCATCTGCTTGTTCACTTCATCGATAAACTGAGCGCAGTGCTCAATCATCTCGTCCATCGTACATTCTTGCAGAAACTTCCCGTCCTTGTAGCAATATTGGCAGTAGTCGAAATTGGTACTACCATCGCTGTTAGTGCCGCAGTCCTCAATACGTGTCAACGGCATGCTGCAACTCTGGCAGAACTGAGGCAGTTGTCCCTCTTGGAATGCTTTCTCCTTTGTAGGGAAGGTGGCTTCGTAAGCCTCGAAAGCACCAGAATTCTCCTCTGCCACAAAGTAACCCTTCGGCGGGCAGTAGGTTCCCTCACGATTGCCCCAATAGCCAGGTATCAATTCTTGAGCGAGAAAATATGGCACTTCTGAATCTCGCGGTTCTGCATGATAGTGAATCTTCATCTTACTGGCGAGGTCGAAGCCTGCGTATTTGTAGAACTCAATATTTCCCTCCATCTGCAGAAGACCTATACCCATCTCCTTGGCTTTCTCTATAGCATACTTCAGCAATTTCAGACCATAGCCCTTGCGCTTATAGTCTGGATGGATGCTGATGGGGCCGAAAGTCCACGAAGGGAACACCGTTCCATCGTCAAGCGTAATCTCTGCTTTCGAAAACATCACATGGCCGATAATCTTGTCATCCTTCTCCATCACAAAATCCAGCTCTGGGATGAAATCTGGATTCGTTCTATATTGGTTGAGCACATAATGCTCCGTGCATCCTGGACGGTAGACGTTCCAGAATGCCTCTCGCGTAAGATTCTCTACCTCACGATAATCTTTTGGGATTTCTAATCTAATATTCATTTTTGGGGGTTTTACCTAATTATAATACTTTCTTTACTCCAGGAATCAGCCTTACCAACCAAGTGAGCACAAACGAACAGATGGTGGTAATGATGCCGATGAACATGAACTTGCCGAAGGCTCCCATCCAGATGCTGTCGGTGGCATGTTGCAGAACTATCATCAGCAACAAATGGAAGATATAGGCACCATATGACTGGGCGGCGCACCACTGCCAGAACTTGCTGTCCCAGTTTCCATACTCACGGAACAGCCAGAGCAGTCCAAAACAGATGAAGACACACAAAAGCGATTCGTAGATGCCAAACCACTCAGTAACGAAAGCGTTCCATGCTCCGCCATCACGCAGATAGATGCCTAATGCCAAAAGGTAGCCAATCGTTAGCGATATTGTTCCTGTGGTGTTACCCATCTTCTCGAGCCAGGCGAATCTTCGTGCCAGAATGCCGATAATGAACATCATGACGTATTGCAAATAGTGGGCGGGCTCCATTGGCAATGGAATTATACCAAAGGGCCAGATCCAATGATCCTGCGGGCTGACCTGACGGATGAAATAACTGCCAATACCCATCACACCGCCCAATATCAGCAGGCCGATGACAGTGGGTCTCGATGAGCACTCGCCATTGATGGGCTTGCAGAATTGGCGAACCAAAGCGTAAATCAGACAGAACACCAGCAGGCTCTCGATATACCACATATGCCCAATCTCCGGCTTGCCTGACAAAACAGATATCAACCCACCCATCAGCAAAAGCGGAATACCCAAGCGGATGAGTTTCTTCTGCACAAAGACCTTTGCCCCCTGCTTATCGAAGCTCGAAGGCACAAAGTAACCTGAAATCAGAAAGAACAGCCCCATGAAGAAGGCTGCATTGACAGAGAAGAAGTGCCATATCCAGGGCATAAACTCGGCAGGATTGCTGGGATGGTAAGCCCAATCGCCACCATCGCCGTATGCCTGACCAGCGTGGTGGAATATCACCAGCACCGTCAGACACACTTTCAGATTGTCCAGATATAAAAGCCGTTTCTTACTCATCAAATTTCTTATTTTTCTTTTCGACCGCAAAGATACGAATAGTTGCGGAATATTCCAAATTTACCGTTTACATTCTTGCCTTCTGCTTCTCGCCAGCACCACTTCCGCGGTACTTCGAGCGGGCCTCGTTAAACTTCCAGTTGAGGTTGACGAGGAACGTGCGACGAGCGGGGTTGTCAGTCGACAGTTCGCGAATGCCATAGACGACGGCAGCGGTCTTGTTGGTATTCAGCACATCAGTACAGCGCACATCAAGCGTCAGCATACCCAGACGGCGGAGGTTGAAGTCGCGCTGCACGCCGAGTGTAAGGTCGAAGCGCTGGGCAGTGATGCTGAAGTTATTGTAGTCGCCCTTCGTGGCCCACTGGGCATTGGCACTCAGGCGGAAGCTGTGAGGCAGCTCGATGTCGTTGTTCCAGACGAGCGTGACGTAAGGGTCATTGAGGGTCTTGATTGAGCCGTTGGCCGTCGGCGTCTTGTAGTTCTGGAAGACGGTGAACGCATACCACAGCGGGTGCCACTTGCCAATGGTGGGATTGGCGGAGAGACTCAGCGAAAGCTGGTTGTAGTCCTCCTCACTGTTGATGGGACGGGCGAGGCTGATGAGTGGATCCGTGCTGCCAGGGAAGGGCTCGGTGGACATCGTTTCGCTGTTCTTCAGGCGGCCATAATTAACAGTCAGGTTTGCCCACTGATAGGCAGCATTCAGCACGAGACTGTGCGTGTAGGTCGGCTTCAGATAGGGGTTGCCGCTCTGGTATGTATAACGGTTTACATAGATGGTCGAACTGGTCAGGTTGCCATAGTTCGGACGCTGAATGTCGCGACGATACGACAGGCTCAGTTGCATCTTTCCTATGGGAGCGGAGATGGTGGCGGTGGGGAACCAGTCGCCGTAGTTGCGGCACACCTCGTCCTGACGCTTGCCAAAATCGAAGTAGTCGTTGGTCAGGTGTTCATAGCGCAGACCAGCCTGGGCAAACACTTTACCGAACTGCCGGCCATACTCGACGAAGGCCGCAGCCGACTTCTCGTTGATTTCCGTGTCGGTGGCTTTCACAGGCACATAGTCGGAAGCTTGGAATGTGTAGGCATCCGTGCGGTGATTGTAGCTGTACTCGCCACCAACGGAGAGGTTGCCTTTCAGTATGGGATAACTGAAGATAAGCTTCGAGGCCCAGAAATTATTGGCGCTGTTGGTATTGCTCTCGATGGTACGATTGACAGGGGCTGCGCTGACAAGCGTAGTCTGTTCCGTCGTGCTGCCTGGCGTCTTGGTGTCGTCGAAGAGTCCGTCGATGTTCAGGTCGATACCCAACTGCCCCACCTTACCGTTATAATAGACGTTGAAAATGTGCTTCTTGATACTTTCGTCCTGCCAGATGTAACTCGCGGAGTGCTCTGTCAGGATACCGTTCTCGAACATGTCCGTCAGGTAGTCACCCTTCGTCTCACCGCTGGGCGTGCGGTCGTATTTGTAGTAGGCGCCAAAAGTGTGGTTTTCGTTGACCATATAATTCAACTGCAACTGTGGCGACCATGCGTGCCAGGGATGTCTGATTTCCTGAGTGGAGTGACCCGTCACCTGATTCGGACCAACATAGTAAAGCATATCATTGACCTGTAAACCCTTATAGTGATTATAGGTGCCTACCCAGAACGATCCCGTCACGTCAAGCCCGCCCGTACGGTAGTTAGCGGTGAAATTGTCGTTCAGCGAACCGCCGTACTGGTACATGAACTGCGTGCTGTTCTGGAAACTCAGACCCTCGCCCTGCGCCTTTTTCAGCGTGATGCGCACGACGGCCTTTACCGAGGCAGCATAGCGGGCACCAGGGTTCTGCACCACATCTACATGCTGAATCTGGTCGGAGCGCAGACGAGAGAGTTCCTTCATGTCCTGCACCCGCCGGCCGTTGATATACACCTCAGCATCGCCTCGACCCAGCACCTTCACGCCACCATCGCGCTCAGCCTCCAGCGAAGGTATCTTCGAGAGCGCATCGCTTATGGTTCCGGACTTCTCCAGTATCGTACCAGCGACGGTGGTGCGCATGGCGTCGCCCTTCACATGGGTCTTCGGCAGCTGGCCCTTCACCACGACCTCGCTGAGCAGTTGGGTGTCCTCCTTCATCTGGATAGTCAGGTTCTGGCCCGCATTGATATATAAGGTCTGGTAGCCCACGCTGGTCACCTTGAACAATCCTTGGTTGACGTCGGTCACAATCTTAAACACACCGTCCATGTCCGTCATCGCTCCCTGTACGAAAGCCGAGTCAGGCAGCGACAGCAACACCACATTCACATAGGGCATCGGCCCGCCCTTCTCGTCAATCACTCGTCCGCCCCAGTCCTGTGTCTTGAGCACGGCTCGACCTCTGTCGCGACTCGACATAGCTGATGCAAGCATCGCTCTGTTCTCGCTGCTCCATCGGTTGGCTTGGGCTGTCATCGTTATCATCATTAATGCCATGAGGGCTGTTATCCTAAAAACAATCTTTTTCATATCCTTAAATAGTTGATTATATTTGTTCATTTGACGTAGCATTGCCTAAAAAAGTTGCACTAATTCTTGATATCCACACCGCCGAAGAAATTGCTGGCAATGATGTGGATGGTTGGGGCCTTCAGGTCGACGGTGTGTGTGGCATGATTGCCCACACCCCCGATGAAACTTTGGCTTTTTACCTCCACATTGACCGTCGTGGGCACCATGAGTTCGATGCCGCCACAGAAGGTGTGGATGTCGATCTCCTCGTCTTCAGTAATCACGGCTTCGCGCAGATCCATACGGATGCCACCGCAGAAAGCATCGAGCCGGGCACCGTGGAAGGCCTCACCATGATAGACGTACTCGTCGCCCCCATAGTGCACTGAACAGCAGATGCGTTTGCCATCTTCGCCGATGGGCAGCGGACGCTGCAGCCACTGGTCGGGATCGCGACGATAGCTGTCGATAATCAAGTGTACACCCACCCATAATAATATGAAGATGCAGAAATACATGGCCCACCGACCTTCTGACATCGTTTCAAACCAACTCCAATGGAGTATGCCCCACAACGTAGCTAGCTTCAGCAGACTGGCTACAACAAAAAGGGCGCCGATAACAGTTCTTGGTTTCATATTCATATTCATTTCTCAATTTTTTAAATACTGAATTCATCCTCTTTAGGAAGTTCCTCTATGCTGTCATACTCACTTATTGTATAGGTCTGCCTGAACTGCAGGATTATTTTTTTGCTGCCAATCGCTGCTTTGCAAGTAATCAGGTGCGGCTTGCCTATAGAGTCAATCCCGGCTGTGATGTAGGCATCATGAGGCTTATTATCATACGCTGCTAGCTCAATCTGTCCGTTGCATGAAATCATAGTGCTATCGGCATTATACGTCACATCATCCGAGTAGATTCTGGCAACATTGTCGATATTAACAACCAGACCATATCCAAACAAGTACTCTCCTTCTTTTCCATCAGTAGTACGATAATGCGCTGTACGTTTCACGTATTTAGCATACCCTTCCATGACGCTGTCATTATCAAAACACCCATGTATCTTAATATCTCCATTCATAAAGAATCCTTTTTCCGAATAGTCGTAATATTCCACCTCTTCACCCTCATTGGCATCGAGGATGTCGTCACTATCATCTTTGTCGCACGAAACTAAAGAACCACAAACAAACATGGCGATAAGAGTCATCCCAAAATACTTTTTCATCATTTTTCTAATCTTTTTGTTAATAACTATTTTCTTGTTCAAATTGTTTGATGCTGCAAAATTACAATGTGTTGCACGCACGTCCAAATATCTGGGATATTCTGCAGGAGTTTGTGACGAATGGCTGTTAATCTGGGACGAAATGCGAAAAAAGTGGTGAGCGGCAGCAAATTTTTCACTATTCACGATTCACTTTTCACTAAAAATTAGTACTTTTGCGGCTTGTATGAACAAAGGTCACAAAGAAACCATCAGCATCCGATTCATCAGTACCGCTTTTATGATACTGGCGATTGCGATCTTCAAACCCTTCGGACTCGAAGCAGGGCAATGGCAGGCCTATCTGCATCTGCTGAGCCTTTTCGCATTAGGCTTGTTCAGCTGTTTCATCACAGAGGTCATTCTGCGATATATTGTCCGCATGCCCCGCTCCTACGAACGTGGCGTCAGCTATATCATCAACCGCAATCTGCGCTTCCAGCTCATCAACACGCCTCTGGTAGCCCTGCTTATCTGTCTGTATCGTCACTTTATGATGAGCAGTCTGGTGGAGAGCAATCGGCTCTCGCTGAGCAACTATCTGGAGACGCTGGCCATCATCGCCTTCCTCTCCTTCGCCATCGGACTCTATTGGCGATTCAAGTTCCGAAACAAGTATCTGGCAATGGAACTGGAAGAGACAAGGCTGCTGAACGAAGAACTGAAGAAGATGCAAGAGCCTGAGCATACATCTTCGAAAGAAGTGGAGCAGCCAAGCGAAGAGCCCCGCCCGCAGGAGCTCACGCTCACTGGCACGACCAACGAATCCGTGACGCTCCAAATCTCCAACTTGTTGTATATCGAGGCCGTGGGCAACTACGTGAAGGTCAATCATCTGCGTGAAAGGCCACGGGTAGGCGACGGAACGTCGGGAATCGGGTTGGTGCATACCGACATGCTTCGCGCCACGATGAAACAGACGGAGGAAACGCTGCAGGGCTATCCGATGATCGTCCGCTGCCATCGCGCCTTCCTGGTTAATCTTGGTCAGGTAGAGCAGATCGTCTCACATGCCGGCTCCACACAGTTGCTCATCAAGCACTGCCATGAATCCCTCCCCGTCTCTCGCAGCAATATGTCGCAGGTCAAGGCTGCGATTCAGCGAGGGGAAAACTGAGTTGGCTCAAGAATTGTCATTATACCTACTTATGATTAATATCATCTTGTAGGAGTTTACAGGTGCAATGCTTAAAACACCGCGTTTTAGGTATTGCACACCTTATTTATTTGCCGTACCTTTGCACCGCAAAAATCAATCAACGATGACAACAACAAGATCAGCAATTTCCACGGAGATGAAAGTTCTAATGAACCACATCTACGAACTGAACAAAGGTGTGCGACAGATGGTGCTGTTTACCTGTAATAAGAAATATGGTCAGCAGGCCGTAGAGCGGTTGGAAAGCCAAGGCATCCCCTACGTACTGCAACCAGCAGGGCAACAGAACCTGAACGTTTACTTCGGACGGCGCGAGTGCCTGGAGGCCATCCGGCTCATCGTCACCCGTCCGCTGAACCAACTGACGCCCGAAGAGGACTTTATCCTCGGCGCCATGCTCGGCTACGACCTCTGCGCACAATGCGAACGCTACTGCAAACGTAAGAACGGATGCAAAGGCGAGTGCAACGGGAAATGCGACGGGAAATGCATCAATAAGAATTAACAACTTCTTTAGAATAAATCATTTGAAATGAACGCAACAATTGTAATCTATGGTTCCTCAACGGGAACCTGCGAGGCCATCGCAGAGAAGATTGCCTCGAAACTGGGCTGCGAGGTCCTGAATGTACAGGACCTGACGGCAGACATCGTGGCCGCTAACCAGAATCTGATTCTCGGCACCTCAACGTGGGGCGCGGGCGAATTGCAGGACGACTGGTACGACGGTCTGAACACACTCCAAGGTGCCGATCTCAGTGGTAAGACCATCGCCCTCTTCGGATGCGGCGACTGTGCATCCTATAGCGACACGTTCGTTGGCGGCATGGGTGAACTCTACAACGGAATTAAGGACAGCGGAGCCCGTTTCATTGGTGCTGTTGAAACCGACGGCTACACCTTCGACGACTCAGAGGCCTTGATTGACGGCAAGTTTATCGGCCTACCTCTTGATGACATCAACGAGGACGACAAGACCGACACCCGCATCGAGGCCTGGGTAGCCGCTATCTCTCCCAACTTGTAATCACAGGTATAATAATTCATAAAGAGTATTTGTTTAGTTATTTTGCAAGGTGGTTGGTCGTGAGGTCAGCCATCTTTTTTTGACTCAGAAAGTGCAACCTACGGTAAGGACCAGCGACGTGCAGTCCTTGCCGCTGCTGTATTCATAAGTCTGGTTTGCTTTGCGGTGAGTGGCGGAAAGGCGCACGTGGGTCTTCAGCTTCGTCTGCGGAAAGACGAAAGCATAGGCGCAGCTACCTCCGACAGTATATTGGGGGGCCACGATATATTGATATTCGCGCCAGAGCCAGGCGTCCATCGTGGCTGGGGCTGTTTGCTTATCAGAGGGCTCCGCAAAGGTAAGGTCGGTATAGGGCTCTCCCCTGCCCTTCTGATAGGCTGTTGACAGCGAGAATGTCCAAACACCCTTTGGCGTGAGAAGATGACGTGTGGCCAAAAAAGTGAACTTTGTATGATGCAGATGCTGACGACGGAAATAGGGATAAAGATAGGATGTCTGCTGGCGGTTTTGCCAGTCGAGGCTTGCCATCAGCGTCCAGACAGGCAGATCTCCATTCATAAATAAATCTGCAGTCAATCCGAAATGTCCGTTTCGCCAGAGTTTGTTGGCGGTCTTCACCGGATCATAATATTCGTAATAATGGGCTCCCGACTCGTTCGAGAGTTCGCGGTAAGTGTTGGTCTGGTTTTCGAGGTTCTCGCTGCTGAGGGTCAAGTCGGCTGAGAACATGGATTGACGACCTGTTTCTCCGACAAGCTCAGGAACCGTCCATGAGAGACGTGCTTCGTAGGTGAGCAGGTCGGCGTGGTGATTGGTATAGGTGATGGTATAGGGTGACTTCCGTCCGTAGTAGCCTTTGCGACGGGCGTATGTCAGGGCATTGTAGAATGTGAGGCCGCCCGTCGGCTGCAAGGATAACTGAATACCGACGCCGTTGTAATCGTCAACGAGCGGCATTTCCTGTCCTTTATCCGTATAGCCGCTACTGCCGAACTGCTCAACGCGCCCCATGAAAGTGCCGTAGTCGATGAGCGACTTATAAACCTTATCCTCGCTTCCGTAGAGACTGAATACGAGGCTCTCGGTGGTGCGGCGGTAAAGATAGTTGATACCTATGGTGAGGAGGGAAGGAGTAAGGAGGACACCTGCTGTGAACTGCATGTCCATCAGTTTGCTCTTGTGGCGCAGGTCCT
>JAEEGH010024659.1_pt1 | contig 12125 bp, 12 predicted proteins | sample 9134181 | NCBI WGS metagenome assembly JAEEGH01 (sample SAMN16246544, study PRJNA631951) | gut metagenome | biome: gut microbiome; feature: rumen; material: DP-attached | host: Bos | place: Iran: Karaj | collected 2018-10
CGGCCATAGGGCTGGACGGGGTGATGGGGTAGATAGCTGCTACCTCGCTGAACATGTAGGCCACATGCGCTGCAGCGCAGTTACCGTCACAAGTCATAAATTTTTTTTCTTTTGCCATAATTTTAAGTACTTAAATGTTTAGGGATTAATTATTGAATTTGTTATTTATTGCTCTGCAAATATGTCTGTGTAGGGTTTAAACTTAAACAACCTGTTGCGGCTTTTATTTTACTTTGTTGGCAAAAGTGAAAATAAGAATGCACGTTATTTTACCTTCTTGCGGAAAAGTAAAATAACACTCATCGTTATGTTCATTTCCATACACGTTAGAACATGTCCCCCCGCTCACATATTCTTCTTTTGCCATAATTACTTAAACGTTTAAGGATTAATTATTTGAATTTGTTTATAAGTATTAGCTTTTTGTTTTTATTTTTTCAACAGTTTCAAGTCTTTTCTTCCATTTATCAATAACTTGTAATTCACTTTTTTTGTATTTATTTAAAGCAAGGTTTATAACCCTGATTTCATCGTCATACATCTTAAATTTCCTATAAATTGCCATTAATCTACCAAAGGGAGACGTAGATTTACAACCGTTAGCTATTAGTGTTTCATATATATGGACAGCTTGTTTGTAATCGAATCTTGTTTCATAACGCCTACCTTCCGCATAATAACCACTTCCCGATATGCCCCACATTGTATTATAATTCGGATAAGCAGAATCAATCACATCTAATGATGTTATAGGTATTGTAGTAGAATCCATATGAGACTCTGGTGGAATTATATTCTTTTCACGCTCTCCAAGTTCAACCAGTCTTTTATTTAAGTAGCCATCTTTCGCAGGATAATCGCTGATAAATCTCTCAATAGAATCTATTTCTTTTATTTTGTTTCCTATTGTCTTATAATAATTTACCAAACGTTTATATGCATTGTCAGCGTATTCTGGATTTAATTCAATGATCTCGTTTGCCACTCGTTCAAGATTACTCTCGTCCTGTTTCTGTATATAATAGTCTAATAAATCAAAATAGACATCAGATTTAGGATTCTCCTTTAAATAATACTGTATTTCTGCCAATTGCTTTGCATCTGCATTTTGATTTAAATTAATCTTGAATACCAATTGTTTGCATGCTATTTCTATTTTCTGTAATTCTTTAGAATTGTATTCATCAATTAATTCTAGCGGGGGCATCTTAATTATTTCCAATAAGATATCAGATGATATGTGGAATAGATAATCTCTGTCTTCATCGGTTGTTTCAATATCACCAACTATCACTCTATTATACTCATGCTCGGATCTGATTTTATTGTAAAAACTGTCAGGTTTCGATGCCCTCATTTTAGCAATATCAATATTGTATTTCTCAAGAATTCCGAATACCTCTCCACGGTCAAATGCATTCTTGTATTTATTATCAGCGTCCAGTAAATCGAGAAGCATTCTCGACACCTTGCCTTTTGCTAATAGATAGAAAATACAATAAGCCTCATCTAATAATATTTTTCTTTTTTGTAGCTCCTTTGCCTGTTGTCTTTGCCAATATTTTTTTTCAAAACTTTTTTTCTTACCATCGATCCACTTATCGTATTTGATACCACAGACAACAACAGCAGTAATATTATCATTTATATGGTAAACATATGGCCATATGTCGCTTTCTTTTTTTACAGGGCATGGAAAAAAATCAACAATGTTACGATCTCCTTCAAAAAACAAATCCAAAGATACTTCTAGCATGAAAGAAGAAAACTCATCATCGGACAGTTCAACGACAATACAACCATCAGGAATCCTGACGATTTTCTGTACCTTTGTTTCCGGGTCCGTTGATATGAATGTATTTGCCATGATTTTCTTATTTCAGCAGTCTCCTATTCCCCACTTCTTCCAGCACGGTCATTTGCTGGATTGCTATTTTGTTGAGTTTGTGCAGGCGATCACGCTGAGGGATGCCCTCGTTGATGAACACCGCGTTAAGATTCTCCATATTGGAGAGGCAAATAAGTTGGTTGATGGTGGCATAGTCGCGCATATTGCCTTTCTTGCCGGGATTGGCTTCACGCCACTCCTTGGCGGTCATCCCGAAGAGAGCCACATTCAATACGTCCGCTTCTTCGGCATAGATAAGCGAGCTGTGGTAGGCATCCACCTCGTCAGGCACAAGGTTTGCCCGCACAGCATCGGTGTGTATATGGTAGTTGATTTTCGACAGTTCCCTCTTCGCCGACCATCCAATAGCCTTCTGTTCCTCCTCTTTTAGCCGCTGGAATTCCTTGATAAGGTACAATTCAAACTCCACCGACACCCAACTGGCAAACTTGAAAGCAATATCGCGCTGTGCGTAGGTACCGCCATAACGCCCACTCTTGGCAATTAAACCTATGGCATTAGTCGCCTCAATCCAGCGGGTAGGGGAAAGGGTAAATGCGTTGAGGCCTGCCTGCTGTTTAAACCCCTCGAATTCGATGGGGTTAAAATTGGGATTGTTCAAATATTCCCAAATACCGAGATACTCTATGGTGTTCCTGTTGCGCATCCAGTTTCCCACAACAGCATTAGGCTCCAAGGTGTTTTTCTGCCGAGCAATATCCGTGATACAGATATAATCCGCCTCACCTACCTTCATCGTCCTGATGGTTGTATCTTTAACGTTTATTTCCTGTACCTTTGTCATATTTTAACAACCAGATAATTTAAATGTGGCGATTTCGCCCTAATTAAGACCCGCTTCCAACCTTCTGCTGTTTGGTTTGATGTGGTCGAATTTTTCGACCACATACTGTTTTTCAGTATTTTGGGCATATTCTCGTTTCCCTTTACCAATCGGACTTTCTCAAAGGTGGTCAAATTCGACCACTTTATTGTTATTACCGCTGCTTTGCTTGACCTTTGATTTCCCTTTTATTATATTTGTTTTTCCTTAATATTTTATAAATCAAAACAACACACTATATTTCGCATATAGTGAGGATTGACAAAGGTACGAAATATTCGTTGATACGGCAAAATATATTTGTCGGATTTCGGCCAGACATTTTGGGAGCCATCGTCAAGTGTCACGGAATGAAGATGGAAAGCAAGACACAAGGGAACAGGAGAGAACGGCAAGGAGATGAAAACAAATGACCGATGGAAGACGGGATGGTCGGCAGGCGGTAGAGTTGACGGGAGCAGGGTTTGAAGAGCGACAACGGAGTGAGCCAGACGTCAGAAGAAGAGGATGAGAGTGAAGATGGCGAAGTGCAGGAAGAGGATGAGGGGCACCCCGTAGCGGAACTTATTGTGGCGAGTCTTGTGGCGGAAGAGGTACATGGCAAGGAGGGCCGCAGGAGAGCCGCCAAGGAAGGCAAGGAGGAGGAGCGTAGCCTCGGGGATACGCCAACGGCCATGTCGAGCCTTGTATTTGTCGAGGCCGTAGAGAAAGAAAGTGACAAGATTGACCGCCAGGAGGTAATAGAGGATGAGACGTAGTTGCATATATAGCGTAGATTATGGCCAATGAGTGATGCCGAGGATACGACCCTTTTTATCAGTATATTTTTGCAACGAATCAGAAGTTTTCAAGAGATAGCCAACCGTACCAGTGTCGTTGGAGCAGAGAAAAAAGTCGGTCAAGGAGTCAGCGGGAGAATAAGGATCTTGTCTTGCAAGAGCAGCGTCATCAGGAACCGACTTAATATAAAGAACCTTAACAGGTTGCAGCCGTTCCAACTGCTGTCCAACCGAGACGAGCGGCAAGAGGCAGAAGAAGAGAGCAATCATCTTACTGAATTGAGAACCAGCAGATAGCATAAATAGAGAGGTGCATATTGCAATGCAAAGGTAGCAAAAAAGGATAAAGTAGTGTCAAAAAAGTGAAGGAAAAGGATAAAAACAGGTAAATTTAGCAACCAATCTCGTGGGATAAGGCAAAATGCAATTATATTTTCATCCCTATATCTTGGTTTTAGAGGCGTTTTTGGCATTTTTCAGCACCAATTGGATGGTTTTTCATCACTTTTCTATGGTATAAAGTTTTTTATGGGTATATCTTTGCAAAAATTTTTAAAACACACGAAACAATAAAATAAGGTATCAATTAAAAAAGTATAGCAATGTACACCGAATTTGACCATTATTTTGTAAGACTGCAAAACTCAATCAACAAACACTGGGACAGCGACGCACTGTGTGACTACCGCGGCAAGTCGATGACTTTCGGACAGATGGCGACAAGCATAGCCCAGATACATACCTTTTTCGAAACCGCCGGAATAAAAAAAGAAGACCACATAGCCCTGTGCGCGAAGAACTGTGCAAGCTGGGCCTTGTCGTTCATATCGGTGGCAAGCTACGAGACAGTTGTGGTGCCCATACTGGTCGATTTCAAGCCAGACAGCATCCAGAAGCTGGTCACCCACTCGGACTCGATAATGCTCATGACAGACAATGACACCTGGAAAAAGCTGGACATCAACGCAATGCCAGGATTGAAGGCAGTCATCAACATAGAAAACACGGAACTGCTGTACTGCAATGACGAAGCAATAAAGACAGCGCACGACAACCTGGTGGAGAACTTCAAGGCGAAATACCCCGAAGGGTTAAAGAAGGAGGATGTGAAGGCGCTGCTTCCGACAGACAACATGGACAAACTGTCAGTGATAAACTACACCTCCGGCTCGACGGGAGACCCGAAGGGTGTGATGCTTACGCACAGGTCGTTGAGCGCCGGAATCGACTACGGCCACAGACATATTCCTGTATATCCCGGAGACCACATGGTGAGCATGCTACCGATGGCACACATCTACGGATTGGCGTTTGAATTCCTATACCCCCTATCAGGCGGAGCGACAATACATTATCTCGGCAAGAGCCCCTCACCCACCCTGCTGTTGCAGGCGATGAAAGACGTAAGGCCGTACCTTATCTGCACGGTGCCGCTGGTGATGGAGAAGATATACAAAGCCTCGCTGAAGCCAGTGCTGAGCAAGCCCGTGATGAAGGTGTTGACAAAGATACCGGGACTCAACATGATAATATTCAACAAAGTGAGAGAGAAACTGGACGGAGCATTCGGAGGAAGAGTGAGAGAGTATGTGATGGGGGGAGCGCCGCTGAACCCAGAAGTGGAAGACTGCTTCAGGAAGATAAAGCTGCACTACACAGTGGGTTACGGTATGACGGAGGCGTCGCCGCTGCTTGCCTACGCCAGCTGGAAGACCTATGCCAAGAGATCGTGCGGACGGTCGGTGGACTGCGGAGACGCCAGAATAGACTCAGCCGACCCGACCAAGATAGTGGGCGAGATACAGGCAATCGGCCCCAACATCTGCATAGGATACTACAAGAACGAGAAAGCCACGAAAGAGCTGTTTACCGAAGACAGATACATCCACACCGGCGACTTGGGTCTGATTGACAAAGACGGCAACATCTTTATCAAAGGACGCAGCAAGAACATGATACTTTCGGCCAACGGCCAGAATATATATCCCGAAGAGGTGGAAGCCGTGGTGAACAACCAAGAATATGTGGCAGAGTCGGTTGTGGTGGACCGCGATTCGAAGCTTGTGGCACTGGTTTACCTGAATCCCGATGCGATGAAGAGAGACGGGATCGGATACGAGCAGATAGAGATGGTGAGGAGCAACATATTCAACGGAGCAAACGAGTCGTTGCCTGTATATAGCAAGATAGCCAAGGTGGAGCTGAGAGACGAGCCGTTTGAGAAGACACCGAAGATGAGCATCAAGCGCTTCCTGTACAGCTAAGAAACTGTTTTAATTTAATTCAATGTTTTCCTTAAAGCACCTGAACGGCATATTTCCCACCTTCTCTCAGTTACAATGGACACCCTGGGGTTCTCCGCTTCGCTATCGAAATGCCACTGGCATTTCTTCATGCCTTCGATAAGGCAAAAAATCTGCTCGCCCATGTGCATAATAAAATTCATCAATCAAATTTAAACAGTTTCTAAGATTCCTCTACATTAGATCAATAGTCCCTATTGATAAACGCGTGTGTTTCAAGGAGCCCGTATCCCGAAAGGGGTACGGGTTTTCCGATTATGGGAGAGTCGTCGGGAGGGGTATCGGAGGATTGAGTTATTGGAGGATTCGGAGTTATTGGAGAATTCAGAAGATTCAGAGGATTTGTAGAATTCGGGGGCATTAATCAGGGGGATTTCCTTAAAATGAGTACTTTTGTATGCAGCCAAGGATTTATGCCAACAGAGGGAAACAGATAGTAATCAACACAATAGCGTACGAGCTGACAGACTTATGAAGATAATAGAATTCGAAGAGCTGGAGTCAACCAACGGATACTGCGGAGGGTTGGACCTAGGGAGCGTGGAGGATTTCACCACCGTGTGGGCGCACAGACAGACAGCCGGACGAGGGCAACGAGGGAACCGATGGGAGAGCGAAGGAGGGAAGAACCTGACGTTCAGCGTGGTGTTGCACCCAGTGTTTCTGCCGGCGAGGCGGCAGTATGAGTTGACGAAGGCGCTAGCGCTCGGAGTGAGCGACTGGGTAATGGACGAAGCCGACAGCAAGCGAGTGGAGATAAAATGGCCCAACGACATTTATGCCGAAGGGAAGAAGATATGCGGCATACTGGTAGAGAACAAGATAGGGGAACGGTACGAGACAGCGGTGTGCGGAATAGGAGTGAACATAAACCAGACAGAGTTTGGAGAAGGAGCACCCAACGCCACATCGTTGCAACTGCTGACGGGAAGAGAGTATGAGCTGAGAGGGATGCTGGAGAGGCTGCTGGAGAGCCTGCGAAAGAGATATGAGCAGTTGGCGAAGACAGGACAGCAGGCAGAGGGAAACCCTATCGACGAAGAATATATGAAGAGGATGATGTATCTAGGAGAAGAAAGCAGGTATGTCTATCGAGGAGAAACAATCAGTGCGACAATCACAGGAGTGTCGCAGTGGGGACACCTGCAGCTGACGACAAACGACGGGAGGAAAATCGAGTGTGAGATTAAGGAGATAGCGTTTAGCCGACAGTAGTCAACGGCTGTTTTTCACCTCGTTGATGAGGTCGAGCGGAATGTGGCAGTAGCCGTCGGGATGTTTTTGGAGGTAATCCTGATGGTATTCCTCGGCGAGGTAGAAGGCGGTGAGAGGGGTGACTTCGACGACAAGGGGGTCGGAGTAGTTATTGGCGAGTTTTTTTAAGGAATGGCGAATGACCGGGAGGTCGTCGGGGTCGGAGAAGTAGATGCCCGTGCGGTAGCGAGTGCCGATGTCGTGAGCCTGACGGTTGAGCGAGGTGGGGTCGATGGTTTTGAAGAACATCTCGAGGAGCTTGGATAGAGGCAAGACAGAAGCGTCGTAGCGGACGTGGACGGTTTCGGCATAGCCAGTGGAGTCGGTATATACCTGCTCGTAGGATGGGTTGGGGATGGAGCCGTTGGCGTAGCCGGCTTCGGCGTGAAGGACGCCACGAAGGAGGGAGAGGTAGTGCTGGGTGCCCCAGAAGCAACCACCCGCGAGGTAGATGTCGCGTATGGGCGAACGGAGCGAGGCATAGGCGTTGGAGAGGATGTCGGCCAGCTGTTCGAGACAGAGGCGGTCGGTGTCGTCGAAGGTGTTGAGTTGAGCGCTGTCGATGTCGAGGACAGCCCAAGGGGATTGCGTTAGTGCGTTATTGTGTGATTGCGTTAGTGCGTTAGTGTTTGGGGTTGAGAAGATTGGGACTACTATTTCGCTGCGGGATTGGGAGCTGCAGGCGATGTGGCCGGGGAATTGCTCGACGTCGGGGACGACGATGGTGCGGGATTCTTTCCAGGCGGTGCCACAGACGCCCTTGCCGTAAGGGATGTTGGTGCAGGCGACGGGGCCTTGGAAGGCGGAGAGAACGAGTTCGTCGCCGGCGACGCGGTAGAAGCCCGTCCACCAGAAGCCGAAAGTGTGGTGAAGCAAGGCGGCGGTGTTGGCGAGCAGAGAGGTGAGGTCGATGGGGTCGGCAGCGAACTGGCTGACCTGCTGCAGGAAAAGCTGGTATTGTTGGGATTTCGCAGAGGCGGAGTTTGTATCCATAGGTTTGAGGTGAAGATTGTTTACGGGTGCAAAGTTACATTTTATTTCTTTTTCATTTTTTTATTTTGCGAGATATTTATATTTTTGTAGTGTCGAAATGAATAGTATGAAATATTGCAAAGGGATATATTTCAGCATTTTAGACCATGCCTGCGGGACACGTTATTTTGCAAAATCAAATTTGTAATCCGCAAGTACTTGTAACTGAACACTTAACAGCGAATAAAAAGGTATCACTCCCGAATCAAAAACGATTCAGGAACGTTCTCTATTTAGGACCCATTCGTGACCCATCTAGGACCCCTTTAGGTTTCCTCTTACATATGGATATGTCAGAGATGAGGTGTGCGGTTTTTTTTTTGGGGGGGGGCGGAGCTTGGTGTGTAGGGGTTGGTGTGCAGGTTGGACAATCAAAAAAAATTCACCCCTCATGTTGTGATTCTAATTCTCACTGCGTCTAATATGTAGTAACAACACAAAACGGCAATCGTTTTATAATTACCATGGAGTTGGACGAAAAAACATTCAAAAACCTTATACACAGACAGCAGAACTTAATTTGGCGGGTGTGCAGCAGCTATAGGTTAAGTGCGGCGTGGACGATGGAGGACGCATTCCATGAGGTGCTGTGCGACCTGTGGCGAGGCTTCGGGACTTTCGACCAGCGCAGTTCGGAGAGCACCTGGGTTTACCGCATAGCAACCAATACGATGAACTCGCTGGTGCGAAAGATGGGCAACCAGCCGACGGCATCGCCGCCAGAGGGACATGACCCCAGTTACCGCGACGATGACTACCGAGACCTTGTGGAACTGATTGAGGCCACGCCGGAACCAGACCGCACCATCATCAAGGCTCATGCACAAGGCTACGGCTACAAGGAAATATCCAAGATAACGGGACTAAGCATCGCGGCGGTGAGCATGAGGCTGACCCGCGCCCTGCGAAGATTACGCAAACTTTATGGTAATTAGTGACTGGTGGATAGTGATTAGTGAATAGATAATACAAAAGCTAAAATTAAAGATATGAGAGATTTTGACAAGCAATTAGAACGATACGGCGACGAGCTGAAGAACGTCCGCTGTCCCTACAGCGATGCGGAACTGGACAGGGAAATCCGCAGCGTGGTGTGGAACGAGAAGATCATCCCGAACGAACATCAGTCGAGAGTCACACATACCAAATGGCTCTGGCCTTCTGTGGCCGCTGCCGCTTGCCTCGTGGCTGTGCTAATACCATTGAATATGCCTACCCGAGCCAACGACAGCATCGCTTCGGTGGACATCAACGGCGAACATCTCTACTACGCCTGCAACAATGGCTGCTCACCTGAGGGCACTTTGGAAACCTTTAAAAGTATTATAAAATGAAACAACTGATACTCCCATTTTTACTGCTCCTGCTGGCCGCCTGCCAGCGCGAAGCAAACCTGCCCGAGGCTACCTCGGCGGCGAAGGAGGTCTATTTGCAATACGCCGGTCGCAAGGACCTGACTGTGGCCTTAATTGGCGACTACCAAGGCTACAATGCCGTTATGCTGCAAGCGCAGGATGCCGAGAGCTGGCTGCGTCTGTGCGAGGAGTTCGGCGTCGGCAAGAGTGTGGACGCTGCTGCGTTGGATTCGGCAAGGGTCTCCTCGCTCAAGAGCGTCTCCTTCACCGCCGACTCACTGCGCTTCTGCGGCGACATAGACTCCCTGCAGATTGCCAGTGCTGTCGGCGGAATCTTCACCAACCTCCTCGACTCGCTGGTGCGCAGCAAGAACGGCAGCAGTATAGTTGACACCGCCTACTCGTACGTTCACAGCGAGCACTGGGACAACGGCGTGCTTATTGACTCCTCGACCAACGTCAGCGGTCATCCCTCCCACGGTATCCACAGCCTCCAACTGCCCATCACTAACGACCGTCTCCTCCACACTGCCACCGAACACGGCAACTGCGGCTACCTCATCCACGACGACAGTCCCAGCCTCACTATCTGGCTTTTCTTCTACTCAACCAAGGAAGAACTTTCGCAAATCATAAACACAATAACCCTAACACATTAACAACAATGAAACGCATCATTATTGCAATGCTGCTCATGCTGGCGGGATGCCAGTGGGCAGCAGCCGCGACCGACGACTCAAAGGCGGCCCGTGAGATCTATAACCGCTACACCTCGCGACGGGGATATACGGCCAAAATCAAGCATAGACATGGAGTCTCCCTAGTGTGGATAACCGCCAAGAACGACGCCAAGTGGCAGGCACTGAAGGCGGAGCTTTCGCCGCTCGGCACCGACAGCCTAATTGGTCAGGTGCTCAAACAATCAAATCTTCCCGACACCTCCGTCAAGGTCAGCTCCACCACGCGCAGTATCTCCATTGTACACACAGCCGCAGACAGCTCGGCCACCAGCAGCGTGATAAGCACCCTGCTACCCTCTGGCACACGCTACATGCTGCCCGAGGTGAAGTACGACAGTGCGGTGGCAGTGACCAAAACCATCGTGTATGAAAATGGCAAACTGAAGGAAGAAAAGACCGATGTGAAGACCGACAAACAACTCGAAAACCTGCGGTGTCAACTCCTAAAGAGCGACCTGGTAAAGGATGCCGCCAAACACGTAGGAACAAATCACATTATGGTAGCCAACGACGACGAGCGCACCGTTTGTCTCTGTTTCTACGACTCGGACGAGGATCTCCTCAGCCTGTTTTTCCACGCCACCGCCTTGCTTGGCAAATAATAGATATAGGACCGACAACAATACGGCGTGGAAAGCCGTTCCTCGCCGATGATGTGTTGCAGCGTCAAGGTTGAGAACGAGGGATGCCAATGGCTTATCCCTATAGGCAAGCGTCAAGAGACGCTTGCCGTTTTTTTTAGGAATCATTTGTAGGTGCATCACTCGCTGAGGGCTCACTGGCCGCCCTATAAACCAGCAGATACTCCCGACCCCGCAAAATCCTCTCCCAAAACTACCACGAACCATCTACTCCTTTTTAGGAGAGCCATAAACAAATGGTAATTGTGCTTTCCTGATTTAGTTTGACCCTGGTTTGCGCGAGGATTGGAGTGCTGGGTTGTGATTGGAGAGTGAAAGTACAGGCGTTACGCGGTTTTAGGGAGATAAAAGATACGATTGATGGTAACAAAAGTGGGGGTTGTTTCGTTTAAGTGTATATTATTATAAAACGATTGGTAAAAATTATGAAAAAATACTTGTGGGTCATATTACTGGCAGCGGCGATGACGGCATGCAGTCACTTTAAGCCGGCGGAGGAGGCGACGGAGCGCGTGGTGAAGGTGGGAGTGATACGGATAGACGACGGACACGCAAGCGGCGCGATGGCGGAATATGTGGGTAACGTGGAAGGAGCCTCGACGGTGGATGTGAGCTTCGGGACGGTGGGGAGAGTGGCGACGCTGCGAGTGAAGGAGGGGGACAAGGTGGCGAAGGGGCAAGTGATAGCGACGATGGAGAATACGGCGGCGGCGAGCTCGTATGAGGCGGCGAAGGCGACGCTGTCGAGGGCGGAGGACGGATACAGGAGGGCGAAGATGGTGTATGACAAGGGGAGCCTGCCGGAGGTGAAGTGGATAGAGGTGCAGACGCAGCTGAACCAGGCGCGCTCGCTGTACGAGGTGGCGCAGAAGAACCTGACGGATTGCAGCTTGAGGGCGCCGATGAGTGCGACGGTGGGCAAGAGATATGTGGAGGTGGGAGCGACGGTGTCGCCGATGCAGCCGGTGGTGCGGCTGATTGATTTGACGCAGCTGTGCGTGAAGATGAGTGTGCCCGAGGCGGACATAACGAACATAGGGAAGGGAGACACGGTGGATGTGACGGTGAACGCGGCCGACAGCCTGCGGCTGAAGGGGGTTGTAGATGAGAAGGACATCACGGCCGACGCGGTGAGCCACTCGTATCTGGTGAGGGTGCGGTTGCTGGCGTCGAAGGAAGAGATGAAGCGGGTGCTGCCAGGTATGGTGTGCAGGGTGAAGAGGAGCGGGTCGGCAAGCCACCGAGCGCAGGCGACGGGCGGCAGGAGGCCCGAGGGGCCGCGCAGAGCG
>JAEEGH010024662.1_pt1 | contig 12123 bp, 14 predicted proteins | sample 9134181 | NCBI WGS metagenome assembly JAEEGH01 (sample SAMN16246544, study PRJNA631951) | gut metagenome | biome: gut microbiome; feature: rumen; material: DP-attached | host: Bos | place: Iran: Karaj | collected 2018-10
AGAAGGCGACACACTTATGGTATTAGGTGATAATTCAAGGGGCGGTATCGCTTTAATGAAAGCTGACTCTTTCTATAAGATTATGGAGGAACAAATGAAATGAGTGATTTCTTGACTCTTGAAAACGTAAATAAGAAATATCCAACTTTCTCCTTAAAAGATGTTTCTTTCTCTATTAAACCAGGAGAAATTATGGGGTTTATCGGTCGTAATGGTGCGGGTAAAACGACCACACTTAAGAGCATTATGAATTTAATCCACTATGACAGTGGTAAAATCATGGCCTTTGACACCGATATGAAAGAAAACGAACTTGCCAATAAGCAAAGAATTGGTTTTGCTTTAAGTGAACTTAACTATTATCCAAACAAAACCATTAGACAATTAATGCAAGTAACAAAGAAGTTTTATAAGAACTTCGATGATGCTAAATTCGAACAAGTTTGTAAATTGTTCAATTTAAATATCGATAAGAAACTCGAAGAGTTATCTAGCGGTATGAAAGTTAAATATAGTGTGGCAATTGCCTTAAGCCATCACGCAGAATTATTAATCTTAGATGAACCAACATCTGGATTGGATCCAGTCTCTCGTGATGAAATCTTAGATATCTTTAGAGAAATCGTTAAGAGTGGTGAAAGAGCCATTTTATTCTCCACACATATCACAAGTGACTTAGATAAATGCGCATCTAATATTACCTATATTCACGATGGAACCATCGTCTATACAGGTTTAAAGAAAGACTTTGTGAATTCTTATTTATTTGTCAAAGACAAAACTAAGAACAAAGACTTAGAAAAAGAATATATCGCCTATAAGGAACTTGATGATCGTATCGAAGGCCTTATTGCTGCGGATAATAAAGAAGTGTTTGTTAAGAATAACATCAAACCTGAAGAACCAGATTTGGAACAAATCATGGTGTTCTTAGAAAGGAGAGATAACAATGAAAGCTTTACTTTATAAAGAGTTCAAACTCTCCATGCACGTAATGTGCTATATCTTCATTGCAGCATTCCCACTAATGATTCTCATTCCTTCTTATCCAATAGCGATTGGATTCATCTATGTCTTAAGCTGTTATCCAGTCTTATTCTTAGGTACGAATAAAGGACAACAATCTAATGATTTATTGTTCTCGACATTACTTCCAGTTCGTAAGAAAGACATAGTCTTAGCGAGAATCTTCACCGTTCTTATTATGCAAGCAGCATTCATTCTCATTATGACCGCGTTGCTCCCAGTAGCGATGCAGATTCAACATAGCATTAATGTTAGTGCATTAGCAGAAGATCCTAACGCAAAACCAGTGGAAGTTCCTGGTATGCCACTTGAATCATTCGGTTCTATCGCTGGTATCGCAATTGCCGGATTCTCTGTTGCTGACTTAATCTTCTTCTCAAATTACTACAAACACGGTAAATCTATCGTAGGTTCTACATTATTCACAATCCTTGGATTCCTTGCTTACCTTGGTATCTTCACACTGGGATTACCATACGCAATTCCTGGATATAACTCCGCATTAACAATTTGGTGGGTCCAAGTAATTGTTCTCGGTGGAGGAATTCTTGTTTCCTTCTTGATGCACTTACTTACTTATAAAGTGGCATCAAAGAGACTTGAACTTGTAGACTTCTAAAGAAGATATAAAAAAGGCGCTCTTAGGAGCGTCTTTTATTTTTATTCGTTAATTCCTAAGGCTGATTTAATCTTGCCTAAGATTTCGTTTTTCACTGGGGCTGGGTAATTACTAACAGCAGTATCGTGTGTATGAGATGTATTCACATAGATGGAGATGTTTTCTCTTTCAACATCTTGTGGTCTAACGGAATACCAAGGATCAGAAGAACCATATAAGATAACGAACTTATCGTTAGTAGTGGCAAGCATGTTGCTGATTTTTGGTTCCATGATTTCTTTGCGTGGTAACGCTAATTGATTTTCGTTAAGCACCAACTTCCACATTAAGTCGGTTTCTTCTTGTTCTGTGACTGTTAATGTAACACCTTCTGGTAAGGCATTGCGGATATATGAGAAGTCATATCCATAGTTACCGAGTTCTTGATAGGCTTGGATGTAATATGGTGTAAATTCATTATTTAATGAAACATCGCCTGGAGAAGTGATATTCACAAACGCAGAGAAGAATGCGTCTTGTTTCTTCTTTAATTTTGCGGATGTGTTTTCCGCCATATTTAAACAACTAGAAATAGTGCTAGCGTTTTGATAATACTGCCAATAGCCGATTGCGAATTCTAAGACACATGCATCGTAGAGATTATCTTGTGTGAGATAGTTAGAATAAACCGCGCCACTTTCTAAACCATATTCGTAGAATGCTGGGGCGAGTGTATTTCTCCACTCAAGCATCTTGAGTTGAAATGATAAGATATCATTTCTCATTTGCGCGGCTTTGGCTTCTCCATATCTAGTGTCACCCGCTTCCTCGTATAGGAATTTAATCATTCTTTTATCGGAGAAAGACTGACACATTGGTGCGACATATGGAACATAGATATCCATATCTCCTGGATAGTAGTAGGCATATAGTTCTGTAGTCATACCACCTTTAGAAGCACCAGTGGATAACCATTTACCATCTAAGATTCTCTTAAATTGAGTAACAATTTCATGAGCATCCGCAGCGGCTTGTTCAGTAGTTAAGAATTGCCAAGTTGTATTAGTGGTGTAGTCAATGGATACTGGTAAGGATCTATTGAAGTAGCGGTGTTCGACGAATACATAATTGCAACCAAGTAAGAATGCGAGTTCGTTTTCTCCAGCGTAATAAGAGTTGTCATCATAGATCATATAGCCAGAACTAACGTAAACGTTAGCTTTATCAAATCCATTGAAACCTAGTTCTACAGTTTGATTGAATGTACCTAATGATTTGTTGTTATGGTCAATATATTGTTTAAATTCAATTTGATAGACAGACTGATAGTAGTCATTACCACCAAAGCTTTTAATTTTGTTGACACAGTCTAAATGTTGGAGTCTTTCTTTAATAGTGTTAAAAGATCTTGGATCGACTTCTTTTTTCTCTGGTGTACAACCCGCGAGAACGAAGGAAGTGATTAATAAAGTAGCGATAATCAATCTTTTTCCCATAACAATTACCTCTTTTTAAATAAAGAATACCGAGATTATACCATAAATGATAATCTTATTAGGTAAACATTATGAAAACCTATGAACTATCTAGACAAAAGAATATAAGAGATATCGGCGGTTTATCCGTAAAAGATGGCCGTCATATTAAATATGGAAAGATTATTAGAGGTGGCTTATTAGCGAAACTCTCTGATGAAGATATTCCTATTATTAATGGTTTACATTTAACTGATATTATCGACTTCCGTTCATCTTATGAATTTGAATCATTTCCTGATTATCCGTTTGAAGGAGTGAGGATGCACAATATCCCAGTTTTAAAGCCATCCACTCAAGAAGAATCGACAAACCACATCAAAAACGCTGATGGAAACCTCCTTTGGTTTTTAGAAGATCAAACAAGTGGATTTGATCATCTTAGAAAAATCTATAGTGAATTTGTCACCACAAAAGAAGGTGTTTCCGCGTTTAAAAAGTTTTTTGAAATCGTCTCACAAAAAGATGTAGTAGTGTATTTCCATTGTTCTCAAGGAAAAGATAGAACTGGATTTGCCGCTTACTTATTTGAAATTGCTCTTGGTGTTAGTGAAAAAGATGCGATGGATGATTATCTTTTAAGTAATATGGCGATGGAAAAACGCGCAGAAGCTTTGCTTAGAAGTGTCGAGTATCGTCCGTTCTATAACGAAGAATATAAAAAGAATCTCACTGATGTCTTTTCGACAAAAGTGGAATACATGCAAGCGGCGATTAGTCAGATGAATAAACTCTACGGAAGTACGTTAAACTTCATCGAAAAGGGCTTAGGCGTAAATATTGAGGCCCTCAAAGCCATATATTTAGAGTAATAATTTCTCGAGTTTATCAATAATTAGTAAAAAAGTGAAAAATAGATTTTTATATTTATCAAAATACCTTTATACTTATTATTGCCGGAAGGACAAACTGATTAATCTAAAGTAATACCCCTTCGGTTGATCTCTCTGGCCGTTTAGATTATATCTAGATGCTTGCTTAACAATAACGCCCATCAGTATGCACCCCCTTTGCAAACTTGGGCGTTATTGCCTTATTAAGGGAAGAAAAATCATTGATAACTCCTAGCAAAAATGGGAGTTTTCTTTTTATCTTATGAAATCAATTATTCTTAATATTATTTATAAATAATGTTATGATATGAGCAAATATAGAACTGGTAGAAGTTTATGAGACTTATTATTAAAAACAAATGGATATCCTTAAAAGGTTCTTCCTTCGTTAAAGATGAACAAGGAAATGATGTCATGAAAGTCGAAGGTAAGTTTTTTACCTGGACTCGTAAGAAATTCATTAAAGACTTAGAAGGTAACACTGTTTATGTTGTGAGAAATAAGTTTTGGAAATTCATTCATTACCAAGCTTATATTATGGATAAGGACGAAAATATCATCTCTCACGTTGTGAGAAAAGCTTTCTCCTTACATGATCATTACGATTTAGATTCCCCATTTGGCAAGATTGTCTTTAGAGGCAATATCTTAGGATATGACTATCACATCTATTTAAACGATGAAGAAGTAGGCCATGTGGGAAGACATTTCTCTTTAAGAGATTCATTCGTGTTAGATTTAAAAGATGGATTAGATGAAAAGTTCTTTGTCGCTTTATTAATCGCAATGGATAACATCACTGATGAAATGAATGAAAGCGCAAGTTCTAGTTACTAGGGGTATTAATTATGAAGAAAGAACCAAGAATTGAATACGCAATCTACGAATGTCCAAATTGTAAGGGCAAGATGGCATTTGAAAGAGAACCAAAAGGCAGAAAGATTTCCACGGTTTGTGCGAAATGCGGAAGAATCTGGGAATTTGTTATTAAATAATGAATTACAAAGTAAACCTTCTTGATATTAAAGGGGTTTCTTTTGTGTACTTGTGTTCCTATTAGGGACACTTTTATTTTGGGAGAGTAGAGTTTATGAAAAATAAAATGAAATACATTCCTATCTTATTAGCCTCACCTCTATTATTTATGGGCGCTGACTATGGCGACCATGTTGGTGGTGCTTATCCAGATTATTATAAAGACTACCAAGTAACTGCGATTAACTTTGAAGCTGCGGATGAAAATGGAAAATATCCATTTACCATCACAATTGAAAATACCGGTGATAGTTATATTGCTGTTACAAGAAACTTCGAGTTGGAATATCATGACGACTATTTCACCTTTATTGATGAAAGTGTCATTGGTGATGTTAATAACGGTCTTTGCTTAGCGCCTCACTCTACAGGAACATATAAATCTTTTACGCCTGCTTCTGAGACATTCTCTTTAGAGGACTCCTCACATTATTGTTATGCCTACGCAATTTTTCAAAATATCGAAGTGGAATATACAAGCATTAAATATATCGGTAAAGAAGCGACAGAAGGTGGTGCTTATTATACCTATGAAGCACAGGATTATTCCTATCATGATGAAGAAGGTAATCAATATTACTATTATTCCAAAATGGTGGATGTCACCATTAGAGGTGAAAAGTATGCTTTCTTTGATGATTTCGCTAGTAAAGATATCCGTTTTGGCTTAACTGATGATACCTTAATGGAAAGCGATATTGTTGTTAATGAGATTAGACTTATCCAAGGTAATGAGACTGGAAAGAGATTCTCTGATGCTTTTATGAAAGGCGCGTTGTGGTGCGTTGTGGCCATCGCAGGTGCGATATTCTTACTCCTCGCATTAGGTGTCTTCCCAATCTTCATCCTTCCATCTATTATTAGAAGTGTGAAAAGAAAAAAGGAGCAATCGAATGATTAACAAATTAAAATTAATCCCATTATTAGTTGCCGCCCCTCTTTTACTCATGGGCGCCAAACCATGGTTTGAAATAACAAGCGCAGAATATTCACAGGCTGAAATTACCGCACTTAACTTTGGCGAAGAGGACTATCGCGGTTATCGTACACTTTCTATAACAGTCAAAAATAATGGTGACGGAATTATTGATTTGCATAGCTCTTCCTTTACTATTCCTAACCATGAAAAGACCTATTATCTAGACGATATTTTTGTAGATAAAAACTACTGCGATTCTGTTAAATATCTTACTAGTAATAGTGAATGTACTTTAGATTTACAATCCAAATTCGATTGCACATTTGAGATTGAAGATATGGAATTAAGTTTTTATGCGATTAATGACTATGTCACAGTCGATCATAGAAATGATTTAGTAGCTCTGGCCGGAACAGCGACAAATAATGGCGTTACAAAAACTATTTTTGATTTAAAAACTGAACCATATAACATAGAACAAGGCTACGATGATTTCTTCCTTTTTGATGTTTCTATCAAAGATAAAACATTTATTCTTTACGCAACTGTGACTGCATCACATGGTGCTGTGAAGGAATTGATGGCCAGTTTCAATACATATGATATCGCTCTTGAAGAATCTGATATCGTTTTGAATCGCGTTCTCGGTGGTCATGCAAATTATGTGACCGAGATGCCTGCTGATTTCATTACCAGTAATAACAACACGCCATTAGGTATCGCTATGGTCGTTGTGGCTTCTGCTGCGCTTCTCGGTGGTCTTGCCATAGTTCCATTTGCGATTATTGGCGCAAAGAAAAATAAAAAAGAAGCTTAATGCTTCTCGCTATAAAGCTTCTTGAGATAGGCTTTCAGCCATAAGGCGTAACAAGTAGCGAACTCCGCTAATATAATAACAATCCAAACAACGGTGACTGGTATAACCACACCGTTTTTATATATAAGCCCTGTTTGATTAAAGATATTGCCCATGGCAAGAGATAAGATGTTCGCGGTGAAAGATACCACAAAACAGAACCATAATTTTTTATCTGTGAATAAATAGAACAAGAATGCTTCAGTGATAAAGGTGAATATCTCTGCACCTAATAAAAAGAAGAAATATGAACTATAACTAGTCATCTGTGTGGCTAGTAAATTCATTGTGAGATTTAGTATTAAATTGCCCAAGAATAAAGCAAGGAATGATTTGAGTTTAAAATGATCCACAAAAGAATATACGAGTAATTCTAAAGCGATAGTGAGGAATAGATGAAATATAATTTCCATAGCAACATTATAATAAAAAAACGGGCCTGGCCCGTATTTTTTTAGAATAATTTGAAGATGTGGTGGGTGAAGATCATGAAGATGATATCTAAGATCCAGATGATATTCCAACCAAAGATTAATCTAATTAAGCCGCACACCCAATGTCCTTCTGCAAATCTTGTAACAAAGCCTAAGACCCAGCTTGTTGCAGGAATGATACATAAGATTAATGAGACGACCCAGTTTAATCCGAAATAGTCCTTTGTGATTCTTGTTGCCATAAATAATACCTCCAGTTTTAGATTATATAGCAAAATAAAAGATGCATAACAATTCTTTAATAAAGACTATTTAGTTATAATGTTTTCGTATGAAGATAAATCTAGCCAAAATCAATAAGAAAGAAATCGAATCTCTTTTATTAGATAAAGAGATGAATATCGCTGCGGCACAGGGATTATTCGATTATTGTTTTTATACTAGAGATAATCCATGTAACAAGAACAGTGTCTTAGATTTTTTAGAACTTAATTTATCTAATGAAGAAGATAAGTATTTTTATGATAGCCGTATTAAACCTTCTATAAGAAAGATTGATGTTAATGATTATAAAGACAACTATTATCGTAATCATATAAGTCCTAAGGAATATAAAGATAAGAAGTATCAACTTACTTATTTAAAAATGAACCCATATCAGTGTTTTCCTTATAAAGACATATTAATTGACGAGAACTACGTAGAAGTCAGCCAAATCGGCTATTTTGATACTTCTTTTAAATATCTCGCCGTCATTAAAGATGATGTGGTGTGGATGAGCACTGATCCAAACGAAATTAATACGATGGAAGAGTCTATTAAGAAAGCAAAAGGTAATGTCCTCGCCTTTGGCTTAGGACTAGGATATTTCCCAATCATGTGCGCATCTAAAAAAGAAGTGACATCAGTGACCATCGTAGAGAAAGATCCAGAGATTATTAAGATATTTAAAAAGCACATCCTTCCATTATTCGAATATAAAGAGAAGATTCATATTATTGAGGATGATGCCTTTAGAAACGCAAGAGGGGACTTAAGTAGATATGATTATCTATTTATAGATATCTGGCATAATCCAGAAGATGGACTACCTATGTATCTCAAGTTTAAGAAGATACTTAAAGGTAAAAAGATCGCTACAGATTATTGGTTAGAAAAATCCATCTTAGCGATGTATCGAAGATGCTTATTGACCGTTATTGAAGAAAGCTTAATGGGATACACCGATAAAAACTATAAGACGGTTGAAAATGAATACGATTCAATCATTAATGAGCTATATTTCAAAACAAAAGATAAAGTATTTAATTCTTTATCGGAGATTAAAGAAATATTACAAGACAATTTGTTGATAAACCTCATATAATAAGAGGTAGATATCATAAATACATAATAAGGGAGAAAATTTATGGAATTAAAAGGTTCAAGAACTGAAAAGAATTTACAAACCGCTTTTGCGGGTGAAAGCCAAGCTAGAAACAAATACACATACTTTGCTTCTGTTGCTAAAAAAGAAGGCTATGAACAAATCGCTTCTATTTTCTTAGAAACAGCAGAAAACGAAAAAGAACACGCGAAGATTTGGTTCAAATATCTCCATGGTGGCAAAGTCCCATCCACAGTGGAAAATTTAAAAGCCGCTGCTGAAGGTGAAAACTATGAATGGACAGAAATGTATAAAGAATTCGCCGCAGTTGCTAGAGAAGAAGGATTCTTAGAAATCGCCGCAAAATTCGAATTAGTTGCCAAGATCGAAGCGGAGCATGAACAAAGATATCTAAAACTTTTAGAAAAAGTCGAAGGTCAAAAAGTGTTCATCGCACCAGATGTCGTTGTTTGGAAATGCCGTAACTGTGGACATATCCATGTTGGTAAAGAAGCACCAAAAGTGTGTCCAGCATGTAACCACGAACAAAGTTATTTCGAGTTAAGAGTCGAAAACTATTAATCTTATAAAATAGATAAGGCCCCTTAGTTAGGGGTCTTTTTTATTGCTTTGAATATATAAAAAAGTTCGATATAATCGGAATATGAAGTATAAAATGAAGAAATCTTTACTAGCAGTTATTCTTTCGCCATTAGTGTTATGCTTTATGGCTAATGCCACTGCGCCATTTCCTGTTGAAAATGATTACAAAGATTTTACTTATACCCTAGTAGAAAAGACATATCGTGAAGATGAAACTGGTGAAGAACCATATACCTATTTGGAATATGAAATTACCAATACTGGTGCGTATTATTGTGATCATTTTTATGTGCAATTATCCAAAAAAGATCAGTTTGGCTTAATCGCTGTTGATTATACTGTTGATGGATTATTTGATAAATCTAATGAAATGATCTATGGTGGTCCGGTCCTTGGTCCTGGCGCAACAAATCATTTTTGTTGTGGTGTAACAAATAAGAGACCTGAAGAAATTAAAGACACTTTAAAAGTGTGTTGCAAGGGTTATACCGCAGTAGCGGAAACATTTGTCTTAAACGATGCTAGTCTTTCATTTGTGGAAGAAACTACCGCTCCAAAATATCGTTATATTTATAAAGCTAATTTCGATTACTCATATTCAAGTAATGAAAAAAATAACTGCTTATGTTTCACAGTGTCTTACGAAAGTAAGGATTATTATTTCTCCAGCCGCTATTTTAATGAAGAAAATCATCCTCGTTTAAGCGAAGTTGAATTAGAAACTAAAGAAGAACTCAATTTAGATGAAGTTTCCATTTCCAATGTAATGATTGTAAAAGCTAGATCACGCGGTGGAGGCGGAGCAATATTATTATTAATACCATTTTTAGTTGGCGGTGTTTTTCTCATTGCTATGGGTATTGCTTTAATCGTTGGAATTGTGATTATTGTGGTTTCAATAGTTAAATCTAAAAAGAAACAAAAACTTACAATGAGTGATATCAATAAATAAGCCTCTAAATCAGGGGCTTTTTTATTGTTCAAAAATATAAAAAAGTTCGATATAATCGGAATATGAACAATAAAATGAAGAAATCTATATTAGCTATGGCTCTCATTCCCGTGGGAGTTATGTTTATGGCTGTCTCACCTAGAGCAACGCCTATTCCTAATCGATCTGAATATACAGATTTTTCTTATTCTCTTGTTGAAAAAAGCACTCCTGAATTAGATGAGGATGAACCAATAAAAACTCAAAGAGTTGTTTTCGATATTGAAAACACAGGTGATTTCTTCGCGTTATTTTTTGACATTACATTTTGTGACAAGACTAGTCGTTTTTCTTTGCTTGATGAAGATCGTCCAGTTTATAGCAATGGACCTGACTTTAATCTTTTAGCTCCTTTATCCACTGATCGTTATGTGGCGGAGTTAAGATATCCTTCCAGTGAAACTTTTGATGAAACTTCTGAATATACAATCACTGCATGTGCTTTTAATGAAAAAGTAGACTTGACGGTTAATAGTGTGCTTATCACATACGCAGAAATGAAATACCCATTGTATCATTACAATGTTAATTTCGATTTAACATATGAAGATGACGACAAGAATGAATTATTTATTGCCTACACACTTGAATACGAAGGAAAGAATTGTAACTTTTATACGATGATTAAAGACAAGCCTCCTGTGGCAAGTGTTCATTCTTTATCAGCATTAGTCGAAAATGAAGTCCATAATAATAATGTTCAAATATTAAGGGGGCACAAAATAACTAATTTGCAACCTTTCTTGAATGCGGTTACTACGTTTATACTTATATGTTTAATGGCTGTATTAGCACTTGTTGGTGTACTTGTTGTTGTAATTGTACTATCAGTAAGACGTGATAAACGAAAACAACTCACAATGAGTGACATTAATAAATAGACCTCTTATGCGAGGTCTTTTTTCTTGTTTATCAATTTCGACAAAAGCTTTCTATTAAATTGTTTTATTTTATATAAGAAGGCAACTCTATGAATTTTAATAAAATCTTGATTACATCGCTAATTTCTATATCATTTCTCTTTACTGGTTTTAAAGAAAAAGCATCACCTATTTCTGTTGCACCAAATTATGAAGACTTCACATACGAACAAGTGCTTAAAGAAGAAAGAGTGGATTCCTCTAATAGGGTTTATACATATTTTGAATACAACTTCACAAATACTGGCGAAGGATACATAAACCATATCAGTATAGATGTTGTCCCATATAAAACGACAAGTTTGCATCAAAAGGAAATAGAAGGAGACATTAAAGGCTTATATTATGTGCCTTATCTTGTTCCTGAATGTTCTGCTACATATTATTTTGAAATCGATAATTATAATGATGAAGAGTTATCCTTTATTTGCTATGCAAAAACAGAATTCGCCAGCAATGTAACGCATTCTTCTTTAAACTTGGAGTATTTAGGAACTAAAGGTAGTGCTGACGATCCATATCAACATGTGTATATGATGACAATCGATGTTTCCTATGATGAAGAGAATGACTATCACTATATAACAACTGTTTTTATTGATTACAAAGGTAATACATATCAATTTTCTGATGTGTATAGAGGCATGACTATTTCTGCTAAAGAAGAGATTGAAATGGAACAACTTGAAGTGCGTGATGTTGTTGTTTTTAAAGAAAAAAGTATTTCAATGGATTGTATCCGCCATAGTCCAATAAATCTCAAAGCATTAATAATTATATTCGTTACCATCACTCTTGGCTTACCTTTAGTGGGAGCCTTAGTTCCAGTAGTAATACTTATCGTAAACAAATGTAAAAAACCAAAAGAAAAATAGTCTTAATTATAAATAATTCACTCTCTCATATTATTTGTTTAATAATCTCTTGATTTTTATATTATTTTCAATGATAATAATTAAGCGCTGCGAATACGGACCATTGGTGTAGCGGTTAACATGTCTCCCTGT
>JAEEGH010024663.1_pt1 | contig 12122 bp, 11 predicted proteins | sample 9134181 | NCBI WGS metagenome assembly JAEEGH01 (sample SAMN16246544, study PRJNA631951) | gut metagenome | biome: gut microbiome; feature: rumen; material: DP-attached | host: Bos | place: Iran: Karaj | collected 2018-10
CGAGCAGGGCAGCAGCATCGAGGAGATGCGCGCCATCGTGGACAGCAGCCGCCTCCTGGCCCCCTGCGACGGCACCATCGTCAGCTGCACCGCCGCGGACGGCGTTTATGCCATGGAGAACATGGGCGTCATCTGGCTGGCGGAGGATGCGGAGCTCTATCTCTCCGTGGCGCCCGTTTCCGCCGCCGCCCTCAGCGAAGCGGACGAGGTCTACGCCACCCTGGCCGGGAAGCGGGTGGAGGTAGCCCCCCGCAGCGGCGATGAAGTCCACCTCCTGCGCAGCGGCATGAGCGCCTTCGACGTGGTGGATGCCGGGGAAACGGCAGTGGAGAGCGGGATGACCGCCGTGCTGTTCGTCATTTCCGACCGGGTGGAGGACGCCCTGATCGTGCCCTCCTCCGCCGTGCATTTTGATTACAGCTATTATGTCTACAAGATCGTGGACGGGGTCCAGGTCCGTCAGAATGTGCAGAAGGGCGTCGGGAATGACGCCGAGGTGCAGATCCTGTCCGGCCTGCAGGAAGGAGATGTGGTGTATGCGGGCACGTAAGGTATTTTTGCCGCTGCTGCTGGCCTTCGGCCTCCTGCTGGGCTGCTCTTGTGCCGCAGAGACCGCCGCCCCTGCCAAGGAGGCCCTGATCCGGAATACCGCCGGGCTGGGCAAGACCACCACCTATCGGCTGCAGGAGATCGCCCCGGCGGAGATCAGCCATACCGGCACCCTCACCGTCAGCGAGAGCTGGCAGCTCATCAAGAGCGTGCGCAGCGGCCCCGAAGAATACCGGCTCAAGGAGATCTGCGTTTCCCGGGGCCAGCAGGTGGAGGCGGGGGACCCCATCGCCATCCTGCAGGGCCTGGGCTCCGCCGCCGACATCGAGCTGAAAAAGCTGGAGATCGACTCCTATCAGGCCCGGTCTTCGGAAATGCTGGCCATGTATGAAGCGCAGATCGCTGCTGCGGAGGCGCTGCCCTCCGGCACGTCCTCCCAGCGCTCCCGGAAAGAACTCCAGCTGGAATATGCCCAGCTGGAATACCGGAAATATGAACTCCAGTCCGCCTACACCCTGTCCACCATGGAGACGCAGCTGGCGGCTCTGGAGGCCGCGGCAGGGGAGATCACCGTCACCGCCCCGGTGAGCGGCAGCATCCACAGCCTCACCTCCCGCTACGCCCCCGGGGACCTGCTCCCGGCGAATACGGAGCTCTGCGCCGTCTACGGCAGCGAGGGCCTGCGTTTCTACGGCAGCAGCGGCACCGGCGCTTTCGTCTACGGGCGGGAGGTCAGCATCAGCATGGGGAAGGGCGGCCGCAGCATGACCATCGTGGGCCGCGTGGTCAGCTCGCCGGAGGTCGTCAGCGGCATATTCCCCGGCAGCGTGATCCTGATGGAGGTGGACGCTTCCGAGGAGGAGCTGAGCGCCTCTGAGGGCAACGCCACCGTCACCTATACCATCCTCAGCGACGTTTACGCCGTGCCCAAGAGCTGCATCAGGACCCGGGACGGCGTCAGCTGCGTGGACCTGCTGATCGGGGATACGGTGTGCACCCGCAATGTGACGCGGGGCCCCGGCGGGGGCGGCATGGTCGCCATTCTGAACGGCCTGCAGGAGGGCGACCAGGTGGTCGTCAGCTCCTACCGCAGCTGAAAGGGGGCGGCAGCATGTTAAGATTCGTTCTTCGGAAAATGCTCCACAAGAAGTGGCTGATGGCCGCCCTGCTGATCGGCAATATCCTGCTGATCGCCATCGCCGCGGGAAGCCCCATGTATACGGACGCCGCCCTGCAGCGCATGCTCACGGACACCATGACGGACTATGTGGTGCAGAGCGGGCGCTATCCCACCACCGCCTATCTCCTCAGCACCCTGAACCCCAATATGAAGGCGGACAGCACGGCGCTGAACGCCTTTTGGGAAGAGGACGAGCTGGCCGCGAAGCTGCCGAAGCAGCTGGGCCTGCGCAGCCGCTGGCTGGTGCGCAACATTTTCCTCACGGACACGATGATCCGCCCGGAGGTGGAGCGGTCCAACTTCCGCAGCAAGAGCGTGCGCCTGGGCTTCCTCTCCGGTCTGGAGGAGCATGCCGAGATCCTTTCCGGCCGCCTGTATGAGGATCGGGAGGATGGGATCGCGGAAGTGCTGGTGAGCCAGAAGGCCCTGATCGGCATGAACCTGATGCTGGACGAGACCTATACGGTGGACAAGCTGACCTGGCCGGATGGGAAGCCCCTCCGCGTCAAGGTGGTGGGCGTATTCGACGCCGCTGACAGCGCCGATCATTATTGGTACAAGTCCCCCAGCTCTTACGGGGATCAGCTCCTGATGTCGGAAAAGTCCTTCCGCGCCCTCACCGGCGATCTCAGCGGCCTTCCCAGCAAGGTCATGGGCCTCTGGTTCGTCATCATGGACTATGAGGGCATCTCCATCGACCGGGTGCCGGAGCTGTACGAGGCCTCCCAGGCCCTTCGCGCCCAGCACAAGCAGGTCAACGGCATCAGTTACAGCGATTATTTTGCCGACATCCTGGAAGCCTACATGAAGTCCGAGACCAAGATCACCGTCACCCTGCGCATCCTGCAGGTGCCGATCTACGCCCTGCTGGTGGCCTTCATCTTCATGGTGGCGGGGCAGATCCTCAGCATGGAGCAGAGCGAGATCAGCGTCATCAAGAGCCGCGGCGCGGGGAAGCACCAGATTTTGAGCATCTATCTCCTGCAAAGCCTGCTGGTGGCTGCCGCCAGCCTGGCCGTGGGGCTGCCGCTGGCCGCCCTTATATGCCAGGTGCTGGGAAGCGCCAACGCCTTCCTGGAATTCGTCTCCCGCCGGGCCCTGGCCGTGCGCTACACCGGCACGGTGCTGCTCTATGCCCTGGCGGCGGCAGTCCTCAGCATCTGCGCCATGGTGCTGCCCGCCCTGCGCTATGCCAAGCTCACCATCGTGGCCCAGAAGCAGAAAAAGCGCAAGTCCAATGCGCCCTGGTTCCAGCGTTTCTTCGTGGATATCCTCCTGCTGGCCGTGTCCCTCTACGCCCTCTATTCCTTCAATGCCCAGAAGGCCGACCTGGCCCGGCGGGTGCTGGAAGGGCAGGGGCTGGACCCGCTGCTGTTCCTGGCCTCCTCGCTCTTCATCGTGAGCCTGGGCCTCCTGGCCCTGCGCATCGTCCCGGCAATCAGCTGGCTGGTCTATACCATCGGCAAAAAGCACTGGTCCCCGGCCCTCTATTCCTCCTTCCTCTGGGTGCTGCGCACCCGCAGCCAGCAGGGTTATATCGTGGCCTTCCTGGTCATCACCCTGGCCATCGGCATCTTCAATGCCCAGACGGCCAGGACCGTGAACACCGCCGAGGAGGAGCGGATCGCCTACATGTCCGGGGCGGACATCGTGCTGCAGGAGGCCTGGACGGACAACCGGGAGGAGTCCGTGGGCCTCAACCCCAGCCTCACCTTCAAGCTCCACTATTTCGAGCCGGATTTCGGCAAGTATCTGTCCCTGAATGGGGCGGAGGTGGTGACGAAGGTCATCAACGACCGGGAAGCCAGCTGCAATACCAAGCAGGACACTACGACTTATGTAAACTGCCAGCTCATGGGCATCAACACCAAGGAATTCGGCCAGTGCGTGGATTTCAAGACGGAGCTGCTGCCGGTCCACTGGTATGAATACCTGAATGCCATGGCCCCCGACCCCACGGCGGTGCTGGCCTCCGGCAATATGCATACCCAGCTGGGCTATGAGCTGGGGGACACCATCACCTACCGTTCCCGGGACGGGTTCACCGCCCAGGGCGTCATCTGCGGCTTCGTGGATTACTGGCCCTCCTACAATCCCAAGACCACCATCCTAAACGAGGACGGCACCACCACGGAGATGAGCAATTACCTGGTGGTGGGGCACTTCGGCTATATGATGAGCGTGTGGGACGCGGTGCCCTATCAGGTCTGGATGAAGGCCAGGGACACGACGGATTTCATCTATGATTTCGCCGCGGCCTCCGGCACCCGTTTCACCTATTTCACGGATGTCTCCGCCCAGATGGTGGCGCTGAAGAACGACCCCATCTTCCAGGGCACCAACGGCATCCTGACCCTCTGCTTCGTGGTGGCCCTGACCCTCTGCGCCGTGGGCTTCCTCATCTACTGGATCCTCTCCATCCGCAGCCGTACCTTGCTGCTGGGCATTTTCCGGGCCATGGGCATGACCATGCGGGAGATCATCGGCATGCTCATAAACGAGCAGGTGTTCATTTCCCTGACCTCCATCGCCCTGGGGGTGGGGGCGGGCCTCCTCACCAGCCGCCTCTATATCCCGCTGGTGCAGATCGCCTATGCCTCCGCCGACACGGTGATCCCGCTGGAGATCGTGGCGGAGGGCTCCGACATGGCCAGGCTGCTTGTGGTGGTGGCGGTCATGGTGGCCCTCTGCATGGCGGTGCTGGGCGTCCTCATTTCCCGCATCCGCATTTCCCAGGCGCTGAAGCTGGGCGAAGATTAAGGCTAGGGGAGAGACATGGATATGGATAAAGCAGAAGCGATCCTCAGCGCGCAGCATATCACGAAAGCCTATCCGCTGCCGGACGGGGGCAAGCTCCTGGCCCTGAACGACGTGAGCGTGGAGGTCCCCCGGGGGAAGCTCACCATCCTCAAGGGGCGCAGCGGCAGCGGCAAGACCACCCTCATGAACATCCTCTGCGGCCTGGACCAGCCCACGGAAGGGAAGGTGCAGATGGACGGGAAGGAGATCACCGAAATGGGGGATCTGGACCTGACCCGCCTCCGCAGGCAGGACATCGGCTTTGTGTTCCAGAGCGTGGCCCTGATCCCCATCATGACCGCGGCGGAGAACGTGGAATATGCCCTCCGGCTGGCCGCCTGGAAGGGGGACCGGCAGGCCCGGGTCAAGGAATGTCTGGAAATGGTAGGCCTGGGCAAGCGCATGAGCCACCTCCCCAACGAGATGTCCGGCGGCGAACAGCAGCGGGTGGCCATCGCCCGGGCCATCGCCCACGGGCCCAAGATGGTCTTTGCCGACGAGCCCACCGGCGAGCTGGACACCAATACCGCCCTCCAGGTGGTAAAGATATTCAAGGAACTGAACAGGACCCAGGGCGTCACCATCCTCATGACCACCCACGACAAGGGCTTCATGGAGATCGGAGACCGGGTCTATTCGCTGGAAAACGGGGTGCTGCAGGAATGACGGACACGGAATACATCATCGAGTGCGACAACCTGGTAAAGATCTATAAGACCGACGAGACCGAGGTCATGGCCCTCCAGGGCATGGACTGCAAGGTGGCCCGGGGAGAGCTCATGGCCATCATCGGCAATTCCGGCAGCGGCAAGAGCACCTTCCTGAATATGATCGGCGGCCTGGACCGGCCCACCGCCGGCAGGCTGTATGTGGACGGGCTGGATCTGTTCCGCCTCAGCGAGAAGGAGCTGGTGGAGTACAAGCGGTCCAAGGTGGGCTTCGTCTGGCAGAACAACGCCCGGAACCTGATCCCCTATCTTCCCGCCTGGCAGAATGTGCAGATGCCCATGCTGCTGAAACGGTGGCCCAACGGGAAACAGCGGGCGGAAGAACTGCTGGACCTGGTGGGCATGGGACATAAGAAGCACGCGAAGCTCAGCGAGCTTTCCGGCGGCGAGCAGCAGCGCATCGCCATCGCCATCGCCCTGGCCAACGACCCGGATATCCTCCTGGCCGACGAGCCCACCGGCTCCGTGGACCCCCAGACCGCCTCCTATATCTTCGGCACCTTCCAGCGCCTCAACCGGGAGCTGGGCCTCACCATCGTCATCGTCACCCATGACCTGAGCGTGGCGGACAAGGTCTCCCGGGTGGTCTCCATCCGGGACGGCAAGATCAGCTCCGAGCGGATCATGAAGACGGACTACGCCGGGCGCATGGAGAGCGTGGGCACCCTGGATACCTCGGGAGAGGCCCACTTCACCAGCCACGAGGAATTTGCCATCCTGGACCGGAACGGGCGGGTGCAGATACCCCCGGAATTCCTCAGCGCCCTGGAGCTGGAGGGCAACCGGGTGAAGCTGGCCATGGAGGACGGCAAGGTCGTCATCCAGGCCCCGGCAAAAACGGAAGAATGAACGAAAGCGGCGCAGATGGGCTTTGCCCGTTAGCGCCGCCGTCTCTTTGAAGGATAAGGAGAAGCCAAAATGGAAGTCATACGCGCGACGGAGGAATTCCAGCGGGCCGGGGCCTATTACGTCCGCATCCAGGCCATGGCCCGGCAGCACCACATCCCCCTGCGGGAGGAATTCGACGAGATCGACGGCCCCGGCTGCCGGTATATCGTGGTCCTGGACGAGGGCTTCCCCGTGGCCACCTGCCGCTGGTTCGAGACGGGGGAGGGCACCGTGGAGATCGGCCGGGTGGTGGTCCTGCCGGAATACCGGGGGAGGCGTCTCGGCGTGCTGGTGATGGAGGAAGCGGAGAAGTGGATAAGGGAGTGCGGTTATAAAAAGATCGAGCTGTCCAGCCGGGTGGAGGTGACGGGGCTCTATGAAAAGCTGGGCTACCGGTATAATACGGCTTTTCAGGCCCACAGCGGCACCTTCGACTGCGTGTATATGGAAAAGCTGCTGTAAGGACGGCAGGACAAAGGCGCGAGTCAGGCTGACTCGCGCCTTGATATTATTCCTCTGCGCTTTCCGCCACACGGGAGCGGATGACGTAGTCCCGCGTTTCGATCAGACGGCCCTCCCCGTCATAAAGGCGGATCGTAGCGGGAACTTCCTTCCACGTTTTGGAATACCGTTGATTGGTCCGTATAAGGTCGTGCCATGGGTTCGGGCTGTCCGGGGAATTCCATGTCTCCGGTGAAACAGCCAGTCGGAACAGAAAATACCGCTTCCTGACATACCAGCCCTCATTTTCGCCTGCCCTGTCCTCACCCCGCACCTGGCTCAATCTCAATTCCTGCTTGTCCGGCAGCTTCAGGTAAACCTCCGCCCGCACCGCCGCCGGGTCGTCTATGAAAAGGAAAAGAGGAATGACGAGCGGTTCCGAAACCCCGGAGACAGGCTCGTCAACCCCGCCGGGCAGAGGCGTCAGAAGAATGCCGTCCGACTTATCCCTGCGGATCAGGGCGCCGTCCATTTCGGTGTTGCGCCTGCCGTTCATTAAGGTATAGAACAGGATTTCATCGCCGCTGTCCCCAATGAGCAGCCGGTTGTAATGGGTGGGGATCCAGTCCCCCTGTACATACATTTTATCCAGAAGCACCGAGGGCCCCACCAGGTTCGCCTTTTCCGCCCGGCGGAACCGGGTCTCCTCCCCGAAGCGGGGGCCGCCCCTGGCTTCGTAGCAGATGAAAAAGAGCGCGGCGGCCAGCAGTAGGTCAATGAGGATGCGCAGGGGCTTCGGGATGCGGTGGAGCAGCCGAAGGATTCTTCTCATTCCGCACCGCCCCCTTTCAGATCAGCCCGGAGGCGCACCGACCTCCCGGCCTTGTCATAGCGCAGCTCGATCCACTCCGCTTCCTGCGACCGGCAGCAATCAAGCTGTATCTCCCAGGTATAGGTGAAGAAGTCGGAACGGTGGCAACTCATGCGCAGATGGGGGCCTTCCGTTCCGTTATCGGAACGGTTGGCAGCCTGGTAGCGGTTCCCCAGGGAATCCACAGCGTAGAATTCCCGCAGGGCCCCGCTGGTTTCTCCCCGTAAGCTGGGGTGGTAGACCTCTACCGACAGGAATAAGGTGAATGTGTCCCGCACTCCGCCGTCTTCGTTCTCCCAGGTGGCGCAGCGCTCCGCGGCCCTGGTCAGGGTGAAGCGGTACCCATCGGATTCGTCCCGGCTCATGGGCTCAGTGTAGAAAATGCGCCGTTCGGAGATCACATCATCGGCCAGGCGCTCCTCACTCAGGGCAGGCTCTTCGAAGTAGAAGTCCAAATGCGAGGATTGAATATTGAGCGACTCCAGGTACCGGGGCACGGTGAATACGGCTTGCAGGAAAGCAAATAGCAGCACCATCCGCGCCGCCAGCAGGAGATGGTGCCAGATGGGAGGATAGAGCTTTCGCAGCTGCCTTGCCGTATCCCCGGCGTCCCCCATGGCGGCGACCACCGCCTTTTCCGCCTTCTGCTCCTCTACTCTTTGGGCGATCAGCTCGTCGTACTGGTCCTCCATGTGGGCATAAAGCTCCCCATACACCCGCTCCCGGTCCGCCCTGTCCCGGACGTCGGAGACGGCGTTATGGCACCAGCTTTCAAATCGCAGGATGCCCATGGCCTTATCCTGCGGAAGGGGAGAAGCTCAGGACCGTATTCACGCTGTCGGAGAAGAGGCGCCACTGACTGACCTTTTCCTCCAGCCTTCCCGCGCCCTTCTCCGTCAGCCGGTAATAGCGCCGCTCCCGCCCGCTGGGGGCGGTTTTGTCGTAGGACTGCACCTCCCCGGCTTTTTCCAGGGCGTGAAGCAGGGGATAGAGGGTCCCCTCCTTCATCTCAAAAGCGTTTTTGCTGCGCCGTTTCAGCTCCTGCACCATCTCGTAGCCGTATTTGTCCCCGTCGGCCAGCAGACTGAGGATCAGCAGGGCGTTGGCGCCGCTGATGAGGGCTTTGTCGAATTTCATGCCACGGCCTCCTATGCATTGATGATCTAGGTATAATATACCTTGATAGTCGATGCATGTCAAGGGCTAAAATAGCGGAGGCAGCCTCCCGGCTGCCTCCGCAGACTATCTGGCGTCTCAATGATTCCCCAGGGTGATGAACACGATGGGCTTGTCCACCTTGTCGAAGTGGAGGGGGAGGTGCCAGGCGTCCTTCTGCATGGCCATGACGGTGGCCTTGGTGAGCTTGTAATGTTCCGTTTCCTCCTCCGGTCCGCCGCAGCAGAAGTCCACTTCGCCGTGGAGCTCCGTCAGGTTGTCCAGATCCATGCTTAGGAAGATGAGAGCCTCCTCATAGTCCTTGTGGGCGTGGGGCATGTGCCTCCCATCCGGACCCCAGGGGCCCAGAAAGCCGGGATTGCAGACGGTGCTCCAGGCCATGGTGAGATTGATCTGGGAATTAGCCCCGCTGAAGAAGGTGGAGTAGCCGCCCAGGTCCTGGGCGTGCTCGGCGCCGTAGTGGTAGGGGTCGGTGGCCCCGTAGTTCAGGGCGTGGACGTTCATGGAGTATTTGCCGAAGAAGCGGGCCCAGTCCCCAGAGCCCGGCTGCACCGCCTCGTCGGCCACGCTGGCCGTCAGCTTGCCGGTGCAGTTGACGGAGAGGAAGAAGAAGGGCCGCTTGACGCCCTTCACGATGGGGGAGAAGTGGGGCGTACCCTTGGGGATTGTGACGGTGTGGGGGGTGGCGAAGCGGTGGCGGATGCCCTCCTCGCCCAGGTCGATCTCCACCTCCGCCCCCAGGTGCAGCATATCATTGGGGTCGGAGCTGAGGAACCACAGCACCTGGTCATAGTCGTGGGTGTGCTGCTTGGGCGTCTCCTCCGGGATCATGCCGGTGCCGTCCACCAGGCAGTAGCGCACGCTGAAGCTGTCCCAGTCGAAGAAGTCCTGCTCCAGCAGCGCCCCCAGCTTCACGATGCCTTCCCTGCCGTGGATGGGGATCTCTTTCCTCATGGATTCATACTTGCCGCTCATCATGTTACCTCCGTTCATATATTCATTTCGTTTTTATCATTCGTTCCTTTTTCGCGGTCAGGCTGAAGCTCAGGTCCAGCAGTTCCTTAATGTCCTCCTCTGCCGCCGTCCCGTCCAGCAGGACGCCGATCCAGTGGGTCTTGTTCATGTGCCAGGCGGGGAGGATGCCCTTCTTCCCTGCGAAGGAGCCGCCCAGCAGCGGCCCGCACTTCATGTTCATCAGGTCTGCGCTGCCCTCGCCGGGCAGGTCCAGCTTACCCCGCGCCACGCTCATGATGATGGCGAACCACTTCCGGTTACTACTGTGGCGGAAGATGCAGGCGTCGGGGCTGTCGCTCCACAGGTATTCCGGCGCTGCCCCGTAGGTCTCCGCGATATAGCGGATGACTTCGTTTCGGTCCATGCCCTCTCAGCCTCCCCGCTCCATGCGGAAGGTCTTCCGCCCGGAGGCGCCTTCCGCGGTGACGGTGAAGGAAGCGTCCGCCAGGTCCGCCGTCAGCTGAGCCCGGCCTGCGGCATTTTCCCAGCGGACGGCGAGACGGCTTCCCGCCGTGTCGAAGGTGATGCCCGCGTCCTCCGCGAAGACGGGGCAGGTATTGCGCAGCTTCAGCAGCGTGAGCTGGTCCTTCACCACGTCCCGCCGGAGCCCCGCCTCCACCATGTCCGCGGTGAGATTGGTGCGGTTTATCTCCTTATGGCCGCCCACCCCTGCCCGGCGCATGGCTTCGTAGTCGTTCTTTCCCGCGAAGAGGTCCAGATACCAGATCTGGGGCTTCCCCGGCATGAAGAGCTGGATGGCCCTGGCTAGTTTCAGCCGCCCTTCATCCTCCCCCAGGGCGCTGAAATAGGTGGCGTTCACCTGGTAATAGACGTTTTTCGCCCCGTGGAGGTCCTTCACGAAGCCGCCCCGGGCCACCACCGTGTCGATGAGCCGCTGGATGTCCGCCTCCGCCAGCAGGCCCTTCAGGTCCAGCAGGGGAATGCCGTCGTGGCAGCCCAGCATGTTCACTGTGGAAATGCCCTTGGAGACGATCTCTTCGCCCCACCTGCGCAGCATCTCGCCGCTGCGGCGCTCAAAGGCGTCGATCACCAGGCCGGGGAGAAAGAAATCATAGACCGGATAGCCCTTCTCCGCCAGGCGGGCATAGGTGCCCTCGCTGTAACTTGCGTGGATTTCCGGCAGGAGGGTGAGGCCCAGGGGCGCGGCCATGGCTTCCACCTGGGCCAGCAGGTCCCAGGTCTCCGGCTCGTTGAGGAAATTATGCCTCCCCGGCTCCTTGGAGGCGTAGGCAAAGGCGTCCAGCCGCACCACGCTCACCCCGTAGTCTGCCAGCTTTTGCAAGGTCTCCCGGTAGTATTCCAGCACCTTGGGGCTTTTCACATTCAGGTCCATTTGACCCAGGTAGCTGCGGCGGGCTTCCAGGTATTCCGTCACCGCCGCCCGCTTTTCCTCCCAGGGGCCGAAGTCCAGCTCCTTGGGGCTGCGGCCCGACCCCAGCTGGGGCCCCAGCCTTTCCGCCAGGGCGCAGGCGGTGCCGTACTGCATCCCCAGGGAGCGCACCAGCTCCAGCGGCTCCGGAGAGGCATAGCGCACCTCCTGATAAAAGGTGTTCCAATAGGGCACGTCCCGCCCGTCGGGGAAGCGCACCATCAGCAGGGGCAGGCCCGCCTTGCGGAAGAACATGCCCCGGATCAGCTCCTCGCCGGGTTGGATCCATCCGCTGGGGGTCATTTCCCCGTGTCCAGCCCAGAAGCGGTTCCAGTCGATGAAGAAATCCCGGTATTCCGAGCTTTCCCCCTTCTTCAGCAGGTCCTGGAACTGGGGGGAGAGGACGGAGATGTGGTTCAGGATCAGGTCCGCTTTCAGGTCGACGCCCAGGGCCCGGAGGTTTTCGATGTCCGCCGGGGAAGCCAGGGTCTCGCTCAGCTCGTAGTCGATGATGGAAAAGCCCCGGTCCAGGTCCGTGTTGAAGACGCTGGGGAGGATATAGAAGGAGCGGAAAGCGCCCCGCAGCTCCTCGCGCTGCAGCAGGGCCACGATATCCCCCAGGCGGCCGCCCACGCTGTCGGGGTAGGCGTTGAGCATGGGGCCCAGGTTCCACTTTTTCGCCGTCATAGCTGCTGCTCCTTGTTTTTCAGATTTCCTCCGGGCTTAGGAACTGCCCGGATTTGGAGAGAATGAAGCGGGCGGAGGGCGCGGCGCGGCGCAGCTCCTCCTGCTCGATCTCCAGGACCATGGTGGTGAAGGCACTGTCGGTCTTGCCGTCCCGGGCCCGAAGGCGGCGGTGCTCCCGGGTTTCCTCCGGGGTGCTGTTGAGGAAGATGGGTATGTCGATCCCCCGGAGGGCGGGATTGCCCCCGTGGGTCCACTCCAGGATCAGCACCTGCGTTTCCCGGAAGTCCACCGGGTCATACCAGCGCTCCTCCTCGGTCCGCCCCATGCGCTTGAGCCATATCGGGCTTTCCCCCCGGCGGAAGGAAGCGAGGATGGCATTCAGCTCTCCGTAATCCTGCT
>JAEEGH010024664.1_pt1 | contig 12122 bp, 9 predicted proteins | sample 9134181 | NCBI WGS metagenome assembly JAEEGH01 (sample SAMN16246544, study PRJNA631951) | gut metagenome | biome: gut microbiome; feature: rumen; material: DP-attached | host: Bos | place: Iran: Karaj | collected 2018-10
TGCAATGCTCAGTAATTCAGAGTTCATTGTGATGCTGAACCAGGCAGCGCCAGACCGTGAGCGGCTGGCCAATCTTCTGAATATCTCAAATGAGCAGATGAGCTATATCACAAACTCCGATCCGGGGTGCGGACTCATCAAGTATGGCGGATTGCTGGTGCCTTTTGTCAACCGCTTCCCCAAAAACACGAAGCTCTATCGCCTGATGACGACTAAGCCCGGTGAAGGGGCCTTCTCGGAAATGGTAAATGGCAGGTGAAAAGAGAATGGCAGAGCATCGGACTAGGAAATCCAGTCAGAAACAGAATGCAACGGGTAAGCTCATAAAATATGGAGATCGGATGCGGGAAACCTACATCCGATCTAAGCATACCGTGAAAAACCTGTCAAAAGACGGGCACGAGGACGCAACCGACTATGCTGTGGACAACACCTCAGAAGCCAGTCGCGAAATCTCGCGCGACGTTGTACGGACTGTCGGCACCACCGCCAAAAGAGCGGTTGAACACGCAAAAAAAGCAGCAAAGAAGTCAGGAGAGGGCAGCGCAAAAGAGGGCAGCGCAGAAGAGCTAGGCGCAGAGGATGACAATCCGATTGAAACATCTGATGCTGATGATATGCTCCCCGAAGTATCAGAGGAAGCAACGCTTGAAGTAGCCAAAGATTCCACTCCAAAACACCTGAATGACCTGAAAAACACAACCATAAGAGAGAACGAAGAATCTGTTGCTCAGAACGAACGCAAAATAGCTGGGAGGCCAGTTGATGAGAAACGGGCAGACAAGGGCACTGTGAGAAGAACAAAAAGCAGCGACGAGCAGCGGAAAGGCAAAACGAAGAGAGAGCCTGACAAAAGCAAAAATCACGTATCCCGTCAAGTAATCGAGACGGAAAGAGGCGAGAAACAAGAACCGCCGGGTGGTGAACCAGGCATCGCGTATGCTCAGAGATCGACCGTAAGAACCGAGATGCCGTCAAAAGAAATTGAGGATCCAAGAGTTGATTCAGAGCGTAAAAGAGTAAGTGCGTCACCACATAAGTACAACGTATCAGCTGCCGCCACATCATCAATGGATAGGCCTTCACAATTCAACACGAAGCCAACTGATCAGCGGAATGCTGGGTCAGGTACTCCTGCGACAGAGAATAGAAAAACGGGGCAAGCTGCCGAGACCACCAGTATTCATTCCAGTTCATCCGCAAAGCAATCTTCGTACCACCTAACCTATTCTGGCAGAAGAGAACCCCGCAACGGTAATTCCAGGCCGTCTATTAGGACAGAACAGGAAGGCCTGAAGCAGAGTAACCGTGCTGGCAGGAATCAAAGAAATCCGTTGCAACGAAATGTTCAGGAGAATCGCGCCAGAAAGACTTTTGTGGCTGCAAGACAAAAAACCATTGCATCGGCCCAAGCAAAGAGAACAACCCAGAAAAGAATCGTAGCGGTGATCGATAACACGAAGAAAGCAGTTGCGAGTATAGGAGCCGTAGTTGGTGGTGCAGGATCGGTTGTTGTAATTCTTCTGGTGACGGTTTTCCTGGTTGGTACTGTCGCATCGTCCGGATTTGGCATCTTTTTATCTCCTGAAGCCACAAAACAAAGCCCTCAAAAGCTACCGGCAGTAGTGCGGGAACTCGATGAAGAGTTCCATGAAAGTATAGAAAAGATAAAAGAGAGCGTTCCTCACGATGTTGTCGAAATCTATGGTGCAAAAGCATCATGGCCGGAGGTCTTGTCTGTATATGCGGTAAAGACGACTACAGACCCGGAGAACGGGATGGAAGTCGCCACAATGGATGAAAAGAAGAAAAAGCTCCTCTCGGATACCTTCTGGACGATGAACAGTATTTCTTATTCAACAAAAACGGAATACTACACCGTAATTAGAGAGAGGGAGGACGGAGAAGGCAATGTAACAGAGCAGGAGGAAACCTATTCGACCACAACTCTTGTTATTGTGGTTTCTCATATAAAAACGGATGAGGCAGCTGATGCCTATCACTTTGATAAGGATCAGAGGGAAGAATTGCAGGAGCTGCTCGAAATGGATAATGCCATGTGGTTTGCTGTTCTTACCGGCTTGAGCGATGATATTACGGGAGAGAACAGTGAGTTTATCCAGACAGCGCTTTCACAGATCGGCAATTACGGCGGGGAGCCTTATTGGTCATGGTACGGGTATTCATCTCATGCCGATTGGTGTGCTTGTTTCGTTTCCTGGTGTGCTGACCAGTGTGGCTACACTGATGCGGGACTTGTCCCACAGTTCTCAGGATGCCAATCTGGGGCACAATGGTTCAAAAATAGGAACCGCTGGATTGATGGCGCTATGGAGCCGGCTCCCGGTATGATCGTATTCTACGATTGGGATGATGAAGACTCTGATGGGCAGGATGGTTCAGCAGACCATGTGGGGATTGTCGAATACGTTGAGAACGGCATAGTTCACACAATCGAAGGGAACTGGGGCGATAGTGTAGCTCAGCGAGAGTTTCCGATTGGCTATTACGAAGTCCTCGGGTATGGGTGTGTATCAAAGAACGGACTGGAATCATACAACTGAGCGGTGCTGCAACGAAGGCTTTAAAAACAAAGGAAGATACATTGCACCATCTAGGCTGGAAGTGTCATGTTGGTTATATGCAAATCAAGGAAGAGAAGCAAAAGCAGGAATATGTGAGATTGAGGGGCGGCAAGTGCTGCGCCTCCATTCAGTAGACTGCTTCGTTGCAGCACTTCGCTTATAGAGCAGCATCGCTGAATAAGAGTCGATACCCCGCATGATAGCTTTATCTTCATCAGATTCTTGCATATCCTCTTGCCGGATGCTATTATAATTTGCACCTGGAGGTGGAATCCGTGGCGAAAACAAAGTATCACATTACGCTTTCTGAATCTGAGAAGGAAACGCTCACAAGGATTATCTGTGATGGGACAGAATCTGAGCGCACGGTAATGCGGGCAAAAATCCTCCTTATGTCTGATGCCGGAAGGAGCGAGAAGCTCTCGATGCCCAAACTAGCTGAAAAACTAGGCACGACCAGCACAACGATTCAAAGTGTCCGCACAGAATACGCTACAGAAGGCTTTGAATCTGCTCTTTACCGAAAGCAGAGATCGTCAATGCAGTATAAGACGAAGATCTCAGATGAAGTCATCCAGTTCATCGTTGCGCTTTCAGAAACGGAACCTCCGAAGGGGACCAAGCATTGGAGCTGCGAGATGCTCGCGGAAGCAGTGGTTGAAGCAGGACTGGTTGAGAGTATTTCAATAGCGACAGTTCTCAGAATCCTGAAGACACGAGGGACAGAGAACAGCAATATTCGTAGACGAAAAAACAATACAAAGGAATAAAAAAACGAGCGAAAGCACGAAGAACAAGACTGCACCTAAAGATGCGGTCTTGTTCTTTTTTTGTGAATGAGGATGGAGAATGGGAAACGGTACTAACGCAAAAAACGCTGGATCACTTGACCTTGTGGATATTGAATCAGTGCATATCCGCGCTGATCTGCCCATCGAGCAGCGAGTGGCGGATTATCTCCGCCAAATCAAAAATCCATATAACTATCTCTGTCACGGTGTGGTTGTGAAGATCAGTTTTGCCGGCAAAAAAACATTTGAAGAGTGTCTTAGAAACGCGCTTTTTGCCCGAGAGAAAATCTGAATTCGCACATTTGCACTCGGCAAAGATACTCAATAAAATGATGGAAAAGTGAAGGGAGGCGAGAGAGGTGATCCTTGAAAGCAAACCAGCAGACAAAGTTGGGTTGTACCTGAGACTGTCAAGAGACGATGGAGAAAAGAATGAGAGCGACAGCATCCACAGCCAGAGAAGTCTCCTGATGGATTTCATTTCCCGCCACCGCTCTTTCCGATACAAGCGGGAATACGTTGACGACGGATATAGCGGGACGAATTATGACCGCCCTGGGTTTATTCAGATGATGGAAGAGGCCCAGAACGGCATAATCAACTGTGTAATGGTAAAGGATTTGTCCCGCCTTGGTCGGAATTACATCGAAACAGGGAAATATCTGGAACGGGTATTTCCCATGATCGGACTCCGACTAATAGCTGTTAACGACAACTATGACACCCTTGATAAAGACAGCAGCGACAGTGAAATTGTGGTCCCATTCAAAAACCTAATCAACGACGCGTACTGCAGGGACATTTCACTTAAAATCCGAAGCCATTTGGATGTCAAACGAAAAAATGGCCAATTTATCGGCAGCTTCGCAGTATTCGGATATGAAAAGGACTCAAATAATAAAAATCATCTCGTCATTGACGAAGATGCAGCGCGAACGGTTGAGTTGGTTTTCGAACTTCGGCTCAATGGATTAAGCGCGCAAAGGATTGCGGACAAGCTGAATGAACTGGGATTCCAACCTCCGTATGAATACAAACGAAAGCACGGTCTGAACTACAATAGTGGGTTCAAATCCGCGGGAAAAGCAGTGTGGACACGTGAAACAGTTACCAGGATATTAAACAGCGAAATCTATACGGGAACGATGATCCAGGGGAAAACCAAGAGGGTGAATTATAAGGTAAAAAAGGCGTTTCCCGTAGAGCCGGAAAACTGGATCAAAGTGGAGAACACGCATGTTCCTATTATCTCGAAAGAAACATTTGACCTGGTGCAGACCGTGGGCGCTCTTGATACACGTGTGCCGCCTGGACGCGACAGTGTTTATCCTTTATGCGGGTACCTAAAGTGTGGATGCTGTGGCCAAAACATGGTGAGAAGGACGACGACACGTTGCGGAAAGAAATACCATTATTATCAATGCTCGACATATAAAGCAGGCGGCAATTGCACTGCCCATCTGATTAACTCAGAGCAAGTTGAAGGGATCGTCCTGAAAGCACTGCAGCATCAGATAGAGCTTCTGGAAAAAGCCGAGTACATGGTTTCCTATATTACACAAAACAAAAGTGACCGATCCGGGCTTCACCTTGTGGGACGGCAGATTGAGCAGCTTAAAGCAGAAATTGAGCATTATGGGAATATGAAAGCGAAGCTGTACGGCGACATGATCGGCGGCTTGATTACCAGAGAAGAGTTCTCAGAAATCAACGGAAGGTTTGATGATAGCAGGAGAAAAGTCACTGAGACACTGCTTGCGCTGGAGCACAAGGAACAGACCCTCCTCAGGGACCATTTAAGGTTCCAGCCTTGGGTTGAAAACCTGAAGAAATCCAAAAATCTTTCCAGTCTTCCGAGGAGCGTGGTGATCTCCTCGATAGATAGAGTGATTGTCAACAGCAAGAACAACGTGGAAGTACACTTCAAGTTTGAAGATGAAATGGCAGGTATTATCCAGTTGCTACTCACAGAGGAGGGAACGGATGATTGTAGCGAGCTATACCAGAAGACAAATTAAGTTTGGAGAAGCTTTGCCCCTTGCGGAGCAGAATGAGAGCATCGACAGATTTACTAAAGAACACCGGATGAGAATCTCAAAGAGGTACTCGGACAGGAGCGAAAAGCTTGAATCTGAGACCGGCTTTTTGGAGATGAAGGAGGATGGACTTAACCACAGATTTGATTGTGTTGTCTTCTGTTCGATGATGTATTTCGGAAAGGATCCATTAGTAGGGTATAACCTGCTATTGCATGCTTTTCTCCCCATAGGGATCGATTTCGCTATTGTATCAGACGATTTCATTTCCGTCGGGAAGAGTACAGAGGAAATCCGTGCGTTTCTTAAGGAGAAGTACCAGGAACGTCGGATGGCACATCTTTATAACACGGTAGCTATCGCAAGGGCAGCAAGAATGAATACCTTGTACGGCTATAAGGTTATTGACGGAAAGTACACCATAGACGAGGCGGTAAAACCTGTAGTTGAGGAGGTGTTTTCCAGTGCGCTTAATGGCATGACCGTGCAGCAAATATGCAAGGACTTGGAGAGAAGAGGTGTTGAACCGCCTCAGATCTATTTGCGGCGATGTGCCGGCAAATGCACAGAGGGCATCTCAGGAGAATGGAAATCGTCATCGGTTAGGAAAATCCTGACGGACAGTCGATATAAGGGAATCGGAAAAGTCATGGTTGATGGTCAGCCCTTTGAAGAAGCATATCCGGCTTATGTTGATGATGCGACTTATGAAAGAATCGCCGCGTCGCTTCCCACCAAGAAGTGTTCAGCAAGGTGGGAAAACCCACTCAACAAAAAAGTGTTTGATAAAGATACGCTTTGCTTAATGCATGCGAATAACTACAGAGGCGACGGCAAGAAATACTATCACCCCTCTGTGCGAACTGAGGAGGTGCTGAATTATCCCCAAAAGTGCATCCAGGTTGAAACAGTGCTGTCCGAGGCAGAAGCGGCAATGAACCAAGAGCATCAAATTGCGATCCGCGTCCGAGATAAACTGGAATCCGAAGAAGGACCAATAGAGTTTGCAAGAAGAACTGCTTCTTACACCAAGGATATTCACAGAGTTTTTGAAAAGCTTCTGTATGCCGAATCCGTTTCAGACGACTCAGTTTTGCCTGAACTGGATAAACAGTTTGCGGAACTATATGGCATCATCAATCAGTATAAGACAGCATTCAGTCTGAACAATCCATGGCTCCAAACATATCTGGCTATGTCAGAACATGAACCCTTGGATTTGAAGAACGGGAGGAAGTATATCGGAAGGATTCTTGTCCACAAGAATGAGACTGTAGAGTTTGAGCCTCTATTTGCAGAAGTGAAATCGCTGCTACCGGAGGAATGGCTGAATCCAGAGGTGGAATATGGCAAGAAAGAGTAGGAAGAACGCCGTACTCGTAGAAATAAAGGAACGAATCCCAGAATTGCAAAAGGAAAGAAGAATAAAAGTTGGAGGCTATGTCAGACTCTCCGCAGAACGAGATGACAGCGATTCGATTGAAACGCAGATGCTCATGATTCGCCAGTTTGTAGCCGGATATCCGGAACTCGAACTAGAAGATATATATTGCGATGAAGGGTACAGCGGGACAAATTTCTCCCGGCCTGAATTCACTCGTCTCATACAGGATATTCATTCCGGAAAGATAGAATGCGTCGTCGTAAAAGATTTCTCGCGATTTGGGCGAAACTATATTGAAGTTGGATACTATTTGGAAACCATGTTTCCGCATCTTGGTATTCGGTTTATTTCGATTAATGACCGCTTTGACAGTTTGCGCGAAGAGGATCGTAACGGTTTGGCATTTCCAATTAAGAACATGGTTAATGCCATGTATGCACAGGACATCTCCAGAAAGATAGCTAAAAGTGCGGAACTGCATAATCGCTTAGGTGATTCCAAATACCGGAGAACGACCTTTGGCTATCTCTTGGATAAGGAAAAGAACTTGCAGATCGTAGATCCGGTAGCTTCTCGATATGTAAGACTCATTTTCGATTGGTATCTCATGGGATACTCCCGCAATCACATTGCGGAAAGGCTGGACTTAATGGAAGTCCCGATTCCAAGCGTCTATCTAGAGTCAATCAGCAACAGAAGGACAAAATCAAAGTCCCGGAAATGGGATGATACCACTATTGGTTTTATCCTGAAAAACCCCGCATATGCAGGAGATAAGGTCCACGGCAGGCAAAAGACGAGCGTGATTGAAAATGTCCACAGCAAGCGAACTGATCCTTCGGATTGGATCATTCATAAAGATAATCACGAGCCAATTATCGACCGGACAAAATTTGAACTCGTACAGAAAAAACTGAAGATGATAGCGGATCAGAAAAGAAAGTGTATTGCCGAAGTCGCCCCGCTGGGAGAATCGTTCAAGAACTCGTTTTCGAGGAAGGTCATTTGCAGAGAGTGCGGGACAGTCATGCAATATATCAGAAAGAATCAAGGAAGCAACCGCTATGGTTTTCAAACAGCCTATTATTCCTGTTCTGAACGGGCAAATGCACCATGCCGAAATCGCATCTATGAAGATTTCTTAAAAGCAATCGTCTTAGAACAGATTCGAAACCTAGTTGATTATGTGGCAGGAGATCAGGAAATGGTCAGTTACCTGCGGGATGGAAAGAATGATAAATCTGCTCTCTTGTCCAATCAAAAACGGCTAATCTATTTAAAGAAAAAAGAGGCTGAGATTGACACCCAACTGCTTGATCTGTTTAAGAATCTCGCGGATGGGATACTTAGTGAAGACGACTTTAGAATTCTCAATGAAAGGTATAGGTCAGAAAGGAAAAAACTGTCAGAAGAAATCAAAGCGCTCAATTATACGGTTTATAAGATGCGAAAATGGATAGATACCTTCGAGAATCTTGGAGAAAGGCTGAGCAAGTACCTTGCTGATTCTGTCGACAGCCAGGTGCTGATTGATGAACTGGTGGATTGTGTCTATGCATCGAAAGATGGCAGTATTGAAATCGTTTTTTCATGTGAGGACATCATTAAGCGGTTCCATAGCCTGACAGGTGAAGCAAGTGAAGAATACAAACAGTATTTGTAAGGAAGGGAGAGGAATCTTGGAGCTATCCTCCACCTGCAGCATGGCAAAGCCTTTTCAGAGCAGCATTACAAGTTCATTTTTCAAGTAGATGCCTTTCAGTTCTGACAAGGCCTTAACGGTTTCATAATATAATAGGTGAGAAAAATGAAGAATATTGCGATCTATCTGCGGTTGTCGCTGGCTGACTCCGACCTTGGAGATAACGGGAAGAACGAGAGCAACAGTATAGAAAACCAACGGCTGCTGATACGCAATTATTTGTGCGCACACCAGGAAATCATAGGAGATGTGGTCGAATATAAGGATGATGGGTATACCGGGTTAAACTTCGATCGGCCAGCATTCCGCCAAATGATTGAGGATGCGAAAAAGGGAACCATCAGCACGATTGTCGTGAAGGACTTTTCCAGGTTTGGAAGAGACTATATCGGTGTGGGCGACTATATTGAGCAGATACTGCCAGCATTAGGAGTACGGTTGATCGCGATCAATTCAAAGTATGACAGTGCTGAGCAAGGTGATCGCATCGTAAACTTGGATGTGAGTATCAGCAATATGATAAACGCGATGTATAGCCGGGATATTTCCAAAAAGATCTCGAGTATCTGTCGTGCCAAATGGGAAAAAGGAATGAACACCACAGCACGGGTTCCCTATGGTTATATGATTCGGAAGGACGATCCGACGCTGACGCCAGTTATCGATGAGGAAGCAGCTGTCGTTGTTCGTCAAATATTCCAATTAGCATTGCTTGGCTTGACCAGTAAAGACATCGCGGAACAGCTGAATGCCAGGAATATTCTGATTCCATCGGAATACAAAAAGCGCAAGTTTGGCATCAGGCAAGGAAAGACGATAGGACCGGAAAGTGAGCGGCTTTGGACAACACATATGGTTGTAGTCATCATCAAACGTTACGACTATACAGGAGCAAGAATTCACGGGAAGATCGAGAATATCGGCGTGGGGTTAGGAAAGAAAAGAAAAAAGGATAAAAGCGACTGGATCATAGTAGAGAATAATCATGAACCGATTATTTCAAAGGAAGAATATGAGCTTGCTCAACTCATGATCGAGAAAAAAGCTTATCCAACGAAGTTCCATAAGCATAACTATGATCTTCTTGCCGGAAAGGTCCGGTGCGGTTGTTGCGGGCATCTAATGCAGTTCAAACAGGATATATACCTTTATTGCCAACATGCTTCTGACGTGGGGAGCAAGTCCAAGTGCAGCCGGGATTTCTATGACGCTTTGAGTGTTCGTAATTCCGTTTTGCTTTCCCTTAAAGCGCACATTGAATTGATGGCAGACGTAGGAAGCGCACTCAAGGAGAAAAAGCAGAAGACACATGCAATCGTGGAAGAGACCATTGATTCTCTGAGAAATCGGGTTGAAAAACTAAATGAAGACTTCGTTCGCCAGTATGAAAACTATGTCAATGGGAATCTGCCAAGGGAGAAATTCATTGCCGTAAAAAATAAGATTACCTCCGAAAGAACACAACTGGAAATGCGCATTTCAGAGATCGAGAAGAATCGGATGGGCGAAGATGCTGTTTCGTTTGAAGTAAACCGGATTGTAAATATCGGGAAAGTAGCAAGGAATTACTGCGGCGTCACGCGGGAGATCCTGGATGCCTTAGTGGATGATATTCGAATAACGGTCCGGGGAGAAGTTGAAATACGATATAAGTTTGAGGATTTGTATGCTCAGGCGCACAGTATCCTTAATGGTTGAGTTGAAAAAAGAGGGGGACTCTCTCGTCGGGTAGCGATTAGGAGGGCCCCCTATTCTTTATGAGTTCTCTACTAAACAGTTGGAGCGAGACTTTGGCAACGCAGCATACGCGACGATCACAGATTCGTACTGAAATTCCAGAGCATGTGCTTGGCATATAGAAGTATTCAAGAAGGGCTCTCTCGTCAATCTATAAACGAGAGAGCCCTTCTTTTGTTATATACGTTACTGGTTATCTGGATTCTGTAGATCAATATTCTCTGCACGAAGGAATTTCTGGATTACGGATAATGCGACATAGTTGAAAATGCCGCGCTTCATACATTCCTCACAGATATTTCTGATCGTCCAACGGCGGTGTCCATAGGGAGGACGTTCTTTTAGCATATCTAGTATTTGCTTCCGCTTTTCTTCGGTTATTATGGCTCGCCTTTCGTAGGAGAATGTTCCTTTCGGGAAAATAGCGCCTTCAAGCCCTAGCTCCGTATACTCAGAACGGACACGCTGAATCGTTGTGTGAGATACACCAAGAACTGACTCCAGCTTTTGTATTGGAAGGTATTTTGGATTATTGAAATCTGAAGCCAGGAGGATCCGCGCTCTCATGGCGGTCTTTTCCGGTTGAGTGCGAATGATTTCCTCCAGTTCTGCCCGTTCTTCATCAGTTAGGTAAATAATGTGTTTTGTCTTGGCCATACAAATCACCGCCTTGTTTGGAGGTGTAAAGTATATCACAGAAGAATACAGTTTACAAGGAAAGATTCATATACACAACAGGATTTGCAAAACCACAGGCACGGATTCCTAGGGGAAACCGTGCCTATGCATCATAGGGATTGTTGGATGGGTTAGCGAATAGTATAGGTGCGCAGTATCTCTTTGAGATTTCTCATGTTTTTGATTAAGATGGTTGCTTCCTCCTGCGAGCAGTCCAACAGAATATAGTATTCATCTCCTTCCCGAGTACTGTTGGAAGCCACAAGATTATCAATTAACAATTCGTCTGAAGGAAGCTTTAGTGCATTAGCAATCTGAATAAGCGACTCTAAACTACAGGCACGTTCTCCACGCTCAATGTGACCGATGTGTTGCTGACTGAGTGTGGCAGCTTTTGCAAGATCGGCTATCGTCCAATCCTTCTGGATTCTATAATACCGAATCCGACTGCCGAGACTCTTTAGGTCTATTGACATGACATTCCGCTCCTTTGGTGACATTCCCCTATGACTCAATAATAATAGTAAGTGGTGGTAATGGAAGCAAATGTGCGATTGTATTTTTCCTCTTCGTTCTAAGCGTGCAAGAGGGACACAAATCTCCCCCCCTAGGACCTTGCACTCTTAGTATTAAAAAACTCCTCTCAGGAGCAAATTGATAAAAATACTCCTATGGGGATATTGCTTGTTGTGTATTCTGAATATAGAATTATCTGTGACGGAAACTGTATATGAAGGTGTCAAGATATGGATAATGCAAATCAAAAATTCGTTTTATATAGCGAGATTATTCCGCAGAAAATCGAGTGGTTATGGTATCCTTTCATTCCGTGCGGAAAAATCAGCTTACTCCAGGGAGATCCCGGCGTTGGGAAGTCAATGGCAGTAGTAGAACTGATAGCCCGACTCACAACAGGAAGACCATTGCCTGATGGACGATGTGTTGAACCAATTAATGTCATATATCAATGTTCAGAAGATGGCCTTGAAGACACTATAAAACCACGGTTGGATAAAGCCGGTGCTGATTGCAGTAGAATTGCCTATATAAAAGAAGATATCTGTGATTTGACACTCGACGATGAAATCATTAGACAAACCATTCTAGCAGTAAATGCGAAGCTGTTGGTTGTCGATCCATTTCAGGCATATCTTGGCATCTCTGATCTGTCAAATGCATCTGGTATGAGGCGAGTATTGAGAAAGCTTG
>JAEEGH010024665.1_pt1 | contig 12121 bp, 10 predicted proteins | sample 9134181 | NCBI WGS metagenome assembly JAEEGH01 (sample SAMN16246544, study PRJNA631951) | gut metagenome | biome: gut microbiome; feature: rumen; material: DP-attached | host: Bos | place: Iran: Karaj | collected 2018-10
TCTTCTTCGGCCTCTCTGGTACAGGTAAGACCACGCTTTCTACCGATCCTAAGCGTCTGCTGATTGGTGACGACGAGCACGGATGGGACGACGAGGGTGTGTTCAACTTCGAGGGTGGCTGCTATGCTAAGGTCATCAACCTCGACAAGGAGAGCGAGCCCGACATCTACAACGCTATCCGTCGCGACGCTCTGCTCGAAAACGTGACTGTTGACGAGGCTGGTAAGATCGACTTCGCTGACAAGAGCGTGACTGAGAACACCCGTGTTTCTTATCCCATCAACCACATCGAGAAGATCGCCCAGAAGGTGAACGGCAAGAGCGCTGGTCCTGAGGCTAAGAACGTGATCTTCCTGAGCGCTGACGCCTTCGGCGTGCTGCCTCCCGTATCTATCCTGACTCCTGAGCAGACGAAGTACTACTTCCTCTCTGGTTTCACAGCTAAGCTCGCTGGTACAGAGCGTGGCATCACAGAGCCCACTCCTACCTTCAGCGCTTGCTTCGGCCAGGCCTTCCTCGAGCTGCACCCCACCAAGTATGCTGAGGAGCTCGTGAAGAAGATGGAGAAGAGCGGTGCCAAGGCATACCTCGTGAACACTGGTTGGAACGGTACCGGCAAGCGTATCTCCATCAAGGATACACGTGGTATCATCGACGCCATCCTGGGTGGTGACATCCTGAACGCTCCCACGAAGAAGATTCCTTACTTCGACTTCGAGGTTCCCACACAGCTCAATGGTGTGGCATGGGGCATCCTCGATCCTCGCGACACCTATCAGAACCGCAACGAGTGGGAAGAGAAGGCCAAGGATCTGGCTGCACGCTTCATCAAGAACTTCAAGAAGTACGAGGGTAACGAGGCTGGTAAGGCACTCGTCGCTGCAGGACCGAAGTTGTAAACGAGGTCCGAAAGCAACTTCGCCCTACGCAGGGCAAAGCTGCAGGACCGAAACTCTAATGTTGTAATTTGGTACGAAACTTAAATATGTTGTTTGTGGTTGGCTGCGCCGAAAGGTGCAGCCAACTTTGTTTTTCCGTTAATATAGCCAAATTATGACATATTTTCTTTAATTATAAGGTGAAAATGGCTCGTTTTTGCGGAATTGTGAGTAAATTTGCAGCCGAATTGCGTAAATATAGTATTTTCAGACTAGAATGAACAAATATATAACAGCACTCTGCGCCCTGATTACCAGCACCATGCTCCTGTCTTCGTGCCTTGGTTCGGGCGACGACGACGTCACCTATTATAACGACACCGCCATCACGGGCTTCACTCTGTCAACGGTGAATCGATATATCCATGCCACCACAACCTCTGGTAAGGATTCCGTCTATAAGAGAACACTCTCTAATCCCGTCACCTTCTCCATCGACCAATACAAGAAGACGATATTCAATCTCGACTCCCTGAAAGCAGACTGCGACCTGAGTCACGTACTGGTGACCATCAGTGCCAAGAACAGCGGATATATCGTCATCAAGAGTATGACCAGTGACACACTGTACAGTTACTCTTCTTCTGACTCTCTTGACTTCTCACAGCCAAGAGAGATTCGCGTCTATGCCAACGACGGTAGCGGATACCGCGCCTATCAGGTGGCGATCAACAAGCATCAGACAGAGACCAACAAACTGCTGTGGGAGAAGATGCCTGCAGGCAGCTATCCCGTTGATGCCAAAAAGGCCAAGTGGGAGAAGATCGTGGCCGACGCAGGACTGGCCCGTTTCATCGGAGCCGGCACCAAGGAGGCCTACGCCTACGATAAAGAGGGACGCCTCGTGATGACAAAGGACGAGGGTGCCACATGGACGGTAGAGGAACTGGACTACGACATGTCGCTCCTGCCGAAAGAAAGCGTCGCTTTCGTGTCCTACCCCTATAATGGCTATCTGGACACCGATTATCAGATCCTCGCCGGCGTATCAGAAGAGGGTGAGATAGGCTGCAGCGTATGGCGGAAAATTGCTGAATACGGCGAAGGCAGTAAGCCAGGGAAATGGGTTTATGTACCCTATGAGCCCTACAACAGATACAAGCTTCCAGCCATGATCGACTTCAGCCTCGTGTGGTTCCATGGATATGTGATGGCCATCAACAGCAACGAGATCCTGATCACCCACGACGGCGGCATCACATGGAAGACCATGACGTCTATCAAACTCCCCACCGATGCCAGTCTGACCTCCGTAGAAGCCTCCACAGACGACAACGGAGCGCTCTGGCTTAAAGACAAGAATACGGACGAGGTATGGCGAGGAACATTCGTAGAGGATTAGGCGGCCTGCTGATGGCCGTTCTCTTCTCGCTTCCGGCAGGGGCACAGGACGAGCCTGAATACAAGATGGAGGTTGGTGCAGGAGCCGGACTGGTGAACTATACAGGCGATTTCAACGGAAACCTGTTAAAAGGCATGGAGCCTTGGGGAGCCCTGATCGTGAAATACCACCTGAACCCACGGATGGCCGTGTCGTTTGACTTGGGCATGGGAAAGATTAAAGGCTCCAGCGATCAGGCAGACACGTGGCAGGCAGATGAGCCCTATACGTTCAACCATACGCTGACGGAAGGCCTCCTGCGGTACGAATACAACTTCTGGGCCTACGGGACAGGGCGCGAATACCACGGTGCGCGACGGCTGGTGCCGTTCATCACCCTCGGACTGGGCCTTACCCACCACAGCGGGGAGAACAGTGGCATCGCCATGAGCCTGCCCATCGGCGCCGGAGTAAAATATAAGATCAGCCAGAGACTGAACCTCACTGCGGAATGGGCCATGCGCTTTACACCCAGTGACTACCTCGACGGAAGAAAAGATACCTATGGCATCCAGAGCAGCGGACTGTTCAAGAACACCGACTGCTACAGTGTCCTCCAGCTCGCGCTGTCGTATGACATCTGGATGAAGTGCAAGACCTGTCACAACGACAGAGACTGAGAGAATTGAGAATTAAGAATTAAGAATTAAGAGATAAGAGATAAGATATGACAGAGCAATTGGACATGAACCGCATTCCCCGGCACATTGCCTTCATCATGGATGGCAACGGGCGTTGGGCTATGGATCGTGGGTTGGATCGTACTTTCGGCCACAAAGCCGGACTCGACAACCTGGAGACCATCACTACCCTGTGTTCCAACTTAGGCGTCAAATACATGACGGTTTACGCCTTCTCCATAGAGAACTTCAACAGGCCTGCCTATGAGGTGGAGGCGCTGATGGGACTGGTTCTCAGTTTCTTCAAGATGCAGCTCTTCCATGAGAACAACGTGAGCTTCCACGTCGTGGGTGATGTCGAGAGACTCCCGCAGAGCGTACAGGACAAGCTGCGCTCCATGGTGGAAGAGACGGCGATGTACGACGGTATGGCCATGACCATCGCCATGCCTTACTCATCGAAGCAAGAGCTCGTCAACACCACCAAGATCATTGCTCGTAAGGTACAGAACGGTGAGATGAGCATCGACGACATCACTGAGGATACCATAGCCGAGAACCTGTGGACGAACTGGATGCCCGATCCTGATCTGCTCGTCCGTACTGGTGGTGAGGTGCGCATCTCCAACTACCTGCTCTGGCAGTGCGCCTATTCAGAGTTCTATTTCTGCGACTCCTATTGGCCCGACTTCAGCGAGGAAGACCTCCACAAGGCCATCATCAGCTACCAGAGCCGCCAGCGCCGCTACGGCAAGACCGAGGCCCAGATTGAGGCAGAGGAAAAGGCGGAAAAGTGAAAAGGTGAACATCATTGACAATGAAGATATATAATATAATAAGGTATAAGGCAAAAGGGGTATGGATGAAGGCTGTCTTGCTTTCACTTCTTCACCTCTTCACCTTTTCACCTTTAATGGCTCAGGACAAGATCGTCAGTCCCGACATCTCGTATGCAGGTACGCCCCGCAGCTGTGAGATCGGAGGCATCGCCGTCGAGGGTGTCGAAGGCTATGAGGACTACGTGCTCACAGGACTGTCCGGACTGTCCGTAGGACAACAGATCGAAGTGCCAGGATCCGAAATCACAGAGGCCGTGAAGCGTTATTGGCGCAATGGTCTCTTCTCGAAGGTAAGCATCACCGCCGACTCCATCGTGGGCCGTAAGGTCTACCTGTGCATCCACTTAGGCATGCGTCCCCGTATCAGCAACATCAACTATATCGGCATCAAGAAGGCCGAGCGCGAGGATATGGAGGCCAAGCTGGGCATCATGCGAGGCAGTCAGATCACGCCCAACATGGTTGACCGTGCGAAGATCCTGGCGAAGAAGTACTTCGACGAGAAAGGCTATAAGAATGCGGAGATCACCATCACCCAGCGCGACGATCCCGAGAAGCAGAACCAGGTCATCCTCGATGTGAACATCGACAAGAAGGACAAGATGAAAGTCCACAGTATCATCTTCGATGGCAACGACAAGGTCAAGGCCAACATGATCAAGGGTACGATGTTCACTAAGGGCGCCTTTGGCAAGATCCATGAGGCAGGCAAGCTCACGAACCTCTTCAAGTCGAAGAAGTTCACCGAAGAGCGCTACCGTGAGGCCAAGCAGGCGATGATTGAGAAATACAACGAACTCGGATTCCGCGATGCCACCATCCTCGAAGACTCCGTCAGCAACTTCGACGACAAGCACGTAGACGTGTATGTGAAGATCGACGAGGGCGACAAATACTATGTCCGCGACATCACCTGGGTGGGTAACACCGTGGTCACCACCGACTACCTGAACAACGTGCTCGAGATGAAACGGGGCGACGTCTACAACCAGAAGCATATCAACAAGCGCCTGAAGGAAGACGACGACGCTGCGGGCAACTGGTACTACAACAATGGCTACGTGTTCTCGAACATCGAGCCCGTGGAGGTCAACATCGCCGGCGACTCCATCGACCTGGAGATGCGCGTCACAGAGGGTCCACAGGCCCACCTCAACCATGTGCGCATCTACGGTAACGACCGTCTTTATGAGGAGGTTGTGCGCCGTGAGCTCCATACGAAGCCTGGCGACCTCTTCAACAAGGAAGCCATCACCCGCTCGGCACGCGACATTGCCGCCATGGGATTCTTCGACGCAGAGAAGATCGTGCCCGATATCGTGCCCGACGGCGAGAACGGTACCGTGGACGTCAACTGGCGACTCGAACAGAAGTCCAACGACCAGCTGGAGTTCTCCTTGGGCTGGGGCCAGACGGGTATCATCGGAAAGGTGGGTATCAAGTTCAACAACTTCTCCCTCCGCAACCTCATCGGCAAGAACAAACTCCATCGCGGTATCCTGCCCTATGGCGACGGCGAGCAGCTGGGCTTCAGCTTCCAGACCAACGGCTCCTACTATAGCTCACTGAGTGCCAACTACAGCACCAACTGGTTTGGCGGCAAACGACCCAACGGCCTGAATGTCGGCGTATTCTACTCCAAGCAGTCCGATATCTCGAGTTACTACCGCAACAACGCGTTCTACAACAACTACAGCATGTACAGCTACGGCTATGGATCGTACAACAACTATTATTACAACTACGACTCCATGCTCGACGACGACAAGACGATGACCGTCTTCGGTGCCTCTATAGGATGGGGTAAGCGTCTGCGCTGGCCCGACGACTTCTTCCAGCTCTCGGCAGCCCTCGGCTATAGCCGCTATATGCTGCGCGACTGGAGTTACTTCTATATCCACAACGGTAACTGTAACAACATCAACCTCAGCCTGACGTTGTCGCGCAGTTCATCCGATAACCCGCTGTTCCCACGCCGCGGATCTGAGTTTATGGCCTCTGTCAGCCTCACACCGCCTTGGTCGCTGTTCGACAACAAAGACTATGCCAACCTCGCCAAGAACAGCAGTTCGTCCACCTATGAAGACGAGCTCCAGGATGTCTACCGCTGGATTGAATACCACAAGTGGAAGTTCAAGCTGCGCTCATTCACGGCCCTTACAGGTGGTCAGAAGTGCTTCGTGCTGATGACACGCATCGAGATGGGTCTGCTGGGCAGCTACAACGTCAACAAACGCTCACCGTTCGAGACCTTCTACGTGGGTGGCGACGGCATGAGCGGCTACTCCTACGGCTATTCCGAGGAGACCATCGGCCTGCGCGGCTATGAGAACGGCTCCATCTCCTACTCCTCAGCCTACGAGGAGATGATGAACGGACGTTCCATCTCGTCATACAACTCCTATGCCTACGACCGTTTCACGCTCGAGTTGCGCTATCCGGTCATGCTGGGTAACACCACCATCTACGGTCTGGGCTTCCTCGAGGGCGGTAACGCCTGGGCAAGGGCCCGCGACTTCAACCCCTTCAAGATGAAGCGCTCGGCAGGTCTGGGTGTGCGCATCTACCTCCCCATGGTGGGTCTGATGGGTATCGACTGGGCCTATGGCTTCGACAACATCTACACCAACCAGTCTGGTGCGATGAGCAAAGGCGGCAGCAACTTCCACTTCATCCTCGGACAAGAATTCTAATTAATAATAACGCTTATGAAGAGATTATTTTTCTGTGTTTTCTGTGTTTTCTGTGTGACATTAACCACGTCTGCCCAGAAGTTCGCTTTGGTGGATATGGAGTACATCCTGAAGAACATCCCCGCCTACGAGCGTGCCAACGAACAGTTGAACCAGACCTCCAAGCAGTGGCAGGCAGAAGTCGACGCCCTCACCACCGAGGCCCAGACACTCTACAAGAACTACCAGAACGAAGTCGTCTTCCTCTCCAAGGAGCAGAAGAAGGCCAAGCAGGACGCCATCGTCGAGAAGGAGAAGCAGGCTGCAGACCTGAAGAAGAAGTACTTCGGCCCCGAAGGCGAGCTCTACAAGAAGCGTAACGCCCTCATGGCCCCCATCCAGGACGAGATCTACAACGCCATCAAGGACATCGCCGACACCCGCGGCTACCAGCTCGTGCTCGACCGTGCCAGCGACAGCGGCATCCTCTTCGGTTCCCCGAAGATCGACATCTCCTCCGAAGTCCTCAGCAAACTCGGATACTCGAATTAATTGAGAATTGATAATTGAAAATTGATAATTGAGAATTGATAATTGAGAATTAACTAATAAGAACAAAATGAAAAAGATTATTCTTTGCGCTATCTGCGCTATCTGCGGCTTCACCGCCGCCAACGCACAGGCCAAGTTCGGCCATGTGAACACTCAGGAGATCATCCAGGCCATGCCGGAATACACAGCAGCCAAGGCCGATATCGACAAGCTCACAGCTCAGTACGAGGCTGATCTCAAGAGCATGCAGGACGAGCTTCAGAAGAAGGCAGACGCCTTCGACAAGGAGCAGGCTACCCTGCCCGAGAACATCAAGCAGCGTCGTCAGACTGAGCTGCAGGAGATGTACCAGAAGATCCAGCAGAGCTACCAGGACAACCAGCAGGCACTCCAGAAGGCTTCTTCTGAGAAGATGCAGGCCATCACTGCCAAGGTGCTCGATGCCATCAAAGCCGTGGGCCAGGCAGGTGAGTTCGTCATGATCAACGAGATCAACGCCGGCATCCCCTACATCAGCACCACGCTGTCTACCGACGTGACCGCTCAGGTAAAGACCAAGCTCGGTCTGAAATAATCAGCAACAGCACCAGTCTTTAACAGACCACACACAAGCGCTATCCTTACACGAGGGTAGCGCTTGTGTTTTTGTTATAATGCAACGTTTTTGATTTAAATGTTGCAAAGTTGGTTGCTATATTCTGCTGGTTAATCTATCTTACCAATAGACCTGACAACCTTTAGTTTTTCATAGACCCAACCAGCATCAGCAGCATCCTTGGCTGTGATGTATTTGGCACTCTGTCCTATTCTTTCAGCATAATAATAGTTGGTATCTCCCTCTCTGTATCTGTGATGCACTGTTATTCTTGTTCCGTCACTGAAATTGTAGTAATCTGTATCATCAAAATTGTCATCAGAGTCAAAGAATCGTCCATGATTTCCTTCTTCGACCTTGCGTATTGAGGGTACCTTCACAGAATTAGCACGCTCTGTGTCCTCTCTGGCAATACGTCGGTTTTCCTGTTCTCGGAGGTACTCTCTGCTTTCCCTGTTGAAAACCTCGTTGTCTGATTTGACAAATTCCTTTACCCTGGCTTTCTTCTGGTTGAGCAGGGTGATGCTCTTGGCAAAATACTGCCCCAAGGTCGGGTCGTTTTTCAGTCTGTTACAAGTAGCGACAGCATTGTCCATATCAGCAAAATACCTCGCCTCTGCACCCTCATTGCGTACAGGTTCTCTGTCCATGAATCCGCGGCGCTTATATTCCCAGAGCTGAGGATCCTCGCGCCAGCAGAGCACATCGTTGACTTTACAGAATTCGCTGAGGAGTTTCGCCTTCTTGACCATCCGGTTCTTGTCGTACTGAGGATATTTAGTATAGAAGGATACAAACGTCTGGGCAAACTTGCTTCTGTCGTTAAAACGATCCGTCTTCCCTGATTTGTGATATTGCACGGCATCCTGATACATCTCATTAATCAGTTTGCAATCAGCCCCATACTTGTCATATTTTGTCTTTGACGCGTTTTTCAGCAGAAGAAGCATTTCGTTCTCCATGACATAAGCTCTGCCTCTGATGTATGCGTCCAGAAACTCTGCAGCCTTGCCGTTGCCCTTCTCAACCTCTGTCTTAATCAACTTCATGTCACCCCTGTACGATAAGAGCATCTTTGCTTCCATGTTGCCATTTTCGGCAGCTTCTATCACAAGTCGTGAGGGATGATAGTTATACCAATCTGCCTTGATATCCCCATTATACACGCCCTCGCCCTTTGCCACGAAAACATAGTCGCGCAGCGTATGGTCATTCTCTGCAAAGGGCAATATCCATTTGATAGCCTCCTTCTTGTCTTGCGCAAAGTATCCACCATGCCACAGCTGTTTTCCCAGTTCCTTCTGTGCACTTTCAATACCGGCTTCCGCCCCCTCTCTCAACTTCTGTTCGGCAATCTCCTTGCCCTTATACTGCCAGAGAAACCTGAAAGGCACATCCTTTGTCACCCCATTACGCCAGTCAACGTAAGCCTTTCCGTCGTTTGACATGATATCATAAGTTGCCTTCCAGATGTCAGGATTTTCCAGAAGTATCAGTTCATTCACCACTTGATAGGCCATCGCTCTAAACTGGTTGTATGATTTCAACCTCATATAGATTTGTGCCTCCTTCACCTTAGCCTGAACATGACCAAGCTGTGCCGCTTCGTGATATAAGTCCCAGAGTCTTTGCCGCTGTGCCTTCTCGTATAACTTATCTGCCTGCTTCTTGCTTTTCTCGTCAGTCGGATAAACAGGAAGGCAATGGGTATAGTCCAGCATGCCGCCATTCTTTAGAGTGTTCACCTCCTTCTCATACTGTTCGTATTCGCTCGCGGGCACAAAATCATATACCAGGAGGTACTGTCTATAGGCGCTACCGTTAGAGGCAACAGGCAGTTCCACGGAATTAATTATCTTGTAGCCTTTGTCATTACAGAAGGCTACAATCCTCTTATGGGTATCACTGACCATAGGTCCGCTCACCTGTTCTTTTGCCTGATAGGCAAGTCCGGGCTTCCGGGCTTCCTTCATTGCATCCTGGAACATGCCCTTTTGGGCCGATACCGTAACGGGCATCAGGAACAGCACCATAGCGATGCTTTTAACTAACACGTCTTTCATGTTAAGGATGGACGTTTCTCTTATTATTCTGTCTATCATATATTGAAGCAATTATGGTGCAAAGTTAGCATTTAAATATTAAATCATCGAATAAAAAGCAAAAAACTTCGACTTATTTAAAACACAACGTTCCTCTTACCCTTGTTCTTATCATCAACGATGTGGTTTACATATTTAGAGCCAGCTTGAAGGATGCCGGCAACAAATGTTACAGAGGGACCTTTGTTATATCGAAATCGGCAGTTACGACTGCCGAATTTACACTTTTATTAATTTTTGTAATTTCATCAGTTACGACTGATGATTTGACAACGATGGTGTATTCCTTGTAGAGGAAAACATTTGTTCAAGACTTGATATCGTAGAGTTACTTTTCTATCTACCGGCATACTTTTAGGTCTTATTAAGTGCAAAGATAAGGAATAATCTGCAATCTTGCAAATATACTAAGAATATTTTTGGGGAAAACGGAGGCTTACGACCTGACGACCTTGTCTTATTATATATATAATAATGTGTGGGACCTCTTAAAAAGGGAGAAAGAGGCGATGATTTTCCTAAAAATTCCCAAATCATGGTGTTATATGAGAAATTATACCTAATTTTGTACCCAAAAGCGTACCGTTATGAAAAGAGTCTTATTTTTGTTTTTCATGGTGGCTGCCCTGACGGCTTCGGCACAGACGGACAGCACGCAGGTGTTCCGCTTCGGCTTCCTCAGCTATGAGACGGCCCTGAAGTCAATGACTGAATATGCCCAAGTGCAGCAGACGCTCGCACAACTCAGAGAACAGTATCAGGCTGAGACGCTGCGCGTGGAGGATGAGTTTAACCGCAAATACGAGGACTTCCTCGAAGGGCAGCGCGACTTCCCGCGTACGATCCTCCAAAAGCGACAGACGGAGCTGCAGGAGCTGATGGAGAAGAACATCAAGTTCAAGGAGAACAGCCGTAAGGAGCTGGAGGATGCCGAGCGACAGGCGATGGCGCCGCTGCGCATCCGTCTGATCGAACTGCTGGGTAAGATCGGCGTCGAACGAGGCTATGCCTTCATCTACGATACAGATACGAAGGCGCTGCCCTTCCTCAATCCCGCACAGGGCGAAGACATCAACCAACTAGTAAAGGATGCTCTCAAGTAGTCCAGGTCCCATCGGTGTGTTTGACAGCGGCTACGGCGGACTGACCATCCTGCATGCCATCCGCCAGCAGCTTCCCCAGTACGACTATCTCTATCTGGGCGACAATGCCCGTGCGCCTTACGGCCCGCGAAGCTTCGATGTGGTCTATGAGTTCACGCGACAGGCTGTGCTGCGGCTCTTCGAGATGGGTTGCCACCTGGTGATTCTCGGCTGTAACACCGCCTCGGCGAAGGCCCTGCGTACCATCCAGCAGCACGACCTGCCGGGATGGGATCCTGAGCGCCGTGTGCTGGGCATCATCCGCCCCACGGCTGAGGTGATCGGCTCGCTGACGGAAACGCGCCATGTGGGCATTCTCGCCACAGAGGGCACTATCAAGAGCGAGAGCTACAACCTGGAGATCCAGAAGCTTCACCCTGACATTCTGGTGACGGGCGTGGCCTGTCCGTTCTGGGTGCCGCTGGTGGAGTATAACGAGGCAGACTCGCCTGGCGCCGACTATTTCGTGAAGAAGCGCATCGACCAGATCATGGCCTTGGACCCGAAGATCGATGCCATCATCCTGGGCTGCACGCACTACCCGCTGCTCATGCCGAAGATACGGAAATACCTACCTGCAGGCGTCAGCGTCATCTCTCAGGGCGATTACGTGGCCAGTAGCCTGAAGGCTTACCTGGAGCGACACCCACAAATAGAGCGGAAGTGCGCCAAGGACGCGTCCGTCCATTATCTCACGACGGAGAATCCTGAGAAGTTCAAGGAATCGGCACAGACCTTCCTTCGCGAAGAGATTGAGGTAGAGAATATCACATTAGGATAAACTAAAAGCCCCGCCAATTGGCGGGACTTATCATTTATGCGTCGATGTTAGCGTAGGTTGCGTTCTTCTCGATGAACTCACGGCGCGGCTCCACATCGTCACCCATCAGCATAGAGAAGATCTCGTCGGCCTCGGCAGCATTCTCGATGGTCACCTGCTTCAGCAGGCGGTTCTCGGGATTCATGGTGGTCTCCCACAGCTGCTCGGGGTTCATCTCACCCAGACCTTTGTAGCGCTGGGTGTGGAAGCCGGAGGCATTCTCGTCGCCTGCCACATACTTGTCGATGAAGGCCTGACGCTGCTGGTCGGTATAGCAGTATTCGGAGGTCTTCTTATAGGTGCACTTGTAGAGCGGCGGTGTGGCGATATAGAGGTGACCGCCCTGGATCACCTGCGGCATGAAGCGGTAGAAGAGCGTCATGATCAGCGTGTCGATGTGCGAGCCATCGACGTCGGCATCGGTCATGATGATGATCTTGTCGTAGCGCAGCTTGTCGAT
>JAEEGH010024666.1_pt1 | contig 12121 bp, 16 predicted proteins | sample 9134181 | NCBI WGS metagenome assembly JAEEGH01 (sample SAMN16246544, study PRJNA631951) | gut metagenome | biome: gut microbiome; feature: rumen; material: DP-attached | host: Bos | place: Iran: Karaj | collected 2018-10
TGAAGGCTTCCTTGCGGCGACGATCAACGGCAAAAAAAGCGCGGGTATAAAGAATATGGAACTCGAAAGAAAGACGCTTAACGAACTTTCCGCGCTCGCGGATAAATTCTCGGACAGAATAGACGCTCTCGCAAAGGGGCTGGACGGTTTCCCGAAAGGGGCGGATTCGTTAAAGCGCGCGGCGTACTGCAAGGATACTTTGCTTACCGAAATGCGGGAGTTAAGGGAATTTGCCGACAAGACGGAACTTCTTCTCGGCAAAAAGTTCTGTCCTTTCCCCACCTATGCGGATATCCTGTACAGCGTGAAATACTGAAAATCGTAAAAAAGAAAAGAGCCGATTTATTTCGGCTCTTTTTTCGCGTTTTTCACTCTCTTTACGAATGCTTCGTGAGAGCGCATTGTGTCAAGCATGGAAGACTGCAACGGCGCGGCGGCGGCGCGCGCCGCCGCCGCGGAAAGTTCGGAGGATTTTTGCTCCGAAAGACTTTCTTTTCCGCCCGCGCCTTCGGCGGGATCGCTTTTCAGCACGCCCGACAGGGCGTTTATCAGGTTAAAAATACCGAATTTATCCATTTATACGCTCCAAAAATAAAAAACCCGTAAAAAAACATTAAAATAATTGCAAAACGTTTCGATTTAGGCTATAATATATTGTACTCGTATATTTATGTATATTCGGTAAGCTTTGAAAAGTTTACCGTATAAAGGTGTTCGTATGAAAAAATCAGGCAAATATTTACTTGCGGCGATCCTTACGGTTCTTACCTGTTTCGGCGTCGCCTGCGGCGGCAACGGAAACTGGAACGGACAGGGCGTTTCCGACAGCAGCGACGTTTACGCCGCGTCTTTGGGCGGTTTCGTCGCCGAAACGGAAGACTACGTTTATTTCATAAACGGCATGGCTACGCATACCGACGACAATACTTTCGGCACGCCGGTAAAAGGCGCGCTCGCCGCGATAAAAAAATCCGACTTCGGCGCGGGCAAAGCGGTGATAACCGTGCCCGAACTCTTTACCGCCAAAACCTACGTTTCGGGACTTTATATCGCCAAGGAAAACGGCAAAAACTACGTTTACTACGGCACGGCGAACAGGGATAAAGATTCTTCCGGCAACGTCGCAAGCGCGCAGATGACTTTTACAAAAACGTCTTTAGACGGCAAGGAAACGGAAAAACTTTTCACCCTTTCTTCGCATTACGAAGACTACACGATAGCGGAAAATAACGGCGTGGTGTACGTCGTTTACTACGACGAAGACGCGAAAGCGATAAAGAGTTTCAACTGTTCCGACAAGACCACCGCTGTCGTCGCCGTAACCGACGAAAAGGTAAACGAAGAAAAGGACGGCGAATATCTCTCTTTAGACGCCTATAATTTCGTAAGATCCGCCGACGGCGGCGTTTCCGTCGTTTACACTGTGAAAGCGTACAACGAAAAGTATTACGAAGACAAGGCGGCAAAGGAAGGATATTCCCGCGGTACGGCGGCGTATAACTACCTGTATTCCTACACGGTAGGGGAAGACGCAAAACTCGAAAAGTCGGGCAAGGAAAACGGCGAAACTTACGCCATAACTTCCGTTATAGACGATTACCTTTTCTACACCGCGACCGACGAAAATTCCGTAACCAAGACTTTCGGCGTTAAACTGACCGACTTCGACGACGTAAAAGAGATAAACAGCGCGGACAATATAAAGACGAATATGATAATAAACTCCTTTGAAGAAGTTTATTATTTCGATACCGACGCCGTTATAAGGACGACGCTTATCGGCAACGAATTTTCGGTGAAAGAGACGGTAGCCAAAGTGGAAGGCGTTTCCGATATGTACTTTATAGACGACGGTGCGCTCTATTACAGGAACGGCGAATCGTATCTTATGCGCGTTACTCTGGATAACAACGAAGAGACCGAAACGCCCGTAAGGGTTTCGGCGGATACGGTAAGTTCCATATGGTACGCGCCGGAACTCGTTGAGATAGGCGGCAAGAAATACGTTTTCTACTGCGACAACTCCGATAACGCGCTGGAATACGTCGGGTTTGCCGATCTCGACGGGGAAGTTATAGAAGAAGACGACGCGAAATATATAGACGGCGCGACGATAATAAGCGTTATGACCGACGCCGACGTGGCGAAATCGTTGGGTTACAAGATAACCGATATCACTTCGCCTTTGACTCTTAAAGAAAAGGACGGGAAACTGTATTCCGAAACCGTTGAAAAGTTAAGGGAGGAATACGACGCCCTGTCCGACGACGTAAAGGCGTTGGTTACGGATGCCGCGATCACGACTTTGGAAAGCGCGGAAGCGGGCGTGGAACTTGCGAATCTCTTCTCTAAACTCGACGGGGCGAAGAAAGGTTTCGACAAGATGACCGACGAAGAAAAGACGGCGTTTAAGACGCAGTACAAAGAGGCTTACGACGCCGCGGCGGCAAAAGCGGAAGAACTTAAAGCCGTGTCCGACGCGCACTTTAAAGCCGTAAGGGCGTACGTCGAAGACAACTATAACTACTATTATCAGGAAGCGGTGAAGATATTTACCGAAACCGTTTCCGACTGACGCAAAAAATAAACGATCAAAAGCGGGCTTGCCGAAAGGCAAGCCCGCTTTAAGTTACACGGAATATTCTTTTAAGTTCACACGCCCGCAAAGGTATTCGGAGTAGGAATAGGAAGTTTTTCCCGTAAAGGACTTATCGAAAGGCACTACCGTAAAGAGCGCGGGATACACGCCGCTTAAAACCCCCTTAAAACTCACGAACTTGTTTCTGCCGAGATTCAAGGTAACTTCCACGGGCTTTTCTTTCAACGCGTTTATGCGTTCCTTTGCGTCGGGCAAAGAACCGTACGATCTTATCATAGTAAAATTTTTCCCGCAAAGCGGTGTTTTTATACCTGCCTGCGGGAAACGGTTCAGTCTTCTTCGTCTTCTTTATCTTCTTCCTCGTCCTCGTCGTCTTCTTCTTCGAAGTCCGACTCGTCGAAGTCGGGGATCTCGAAATCGTCGTCGTCCATATTTTCGGGCGGGAGATCTTCTTCTTCCTCTTCTTCGTCGTCGAAAAGTTCGTCGCCTTCTTCTTCGGCGAGTTTATTCAAGGAAAGCATTTCTTCGCTTTCTTCTTCCTCTTCTTCTTCGTCGTCGATAAATTCTTTCCAGGAATCGTCGTCATCGTCTTCTTCCTTCGCCTCTTTCATCTCTATATCTTTAAGGCACTCGGCGCAAAGGGTTTCTCCCTGTTTGATATAATTGTGATGGCAACGCGGGCAGAGATCCAACGCTTCCGTTTCATCGTCGTATTCGTCGTCTACGGCGAATACGAGCTGCGGTCCTTTTTTGAGTTCCGCTTTACAAACGTCGCAATATTCTTCGCCTTCCAACATATAGTTTAAGTCGCACCTCGGGCACTTTACGTACTTGGGCATAAAATCTCCTTGAAAATCGCAAAATTCATTCGTGATAGTATTATATCTATATGCAAATGATTTGTAAACTGTTTTTAAGATGATTTTTAATTTTTTTTACGGATTTTCCTAAAATCTTATTTCCCTTGCGCTTTTTAAAAAACTCCGTCTTATTTTTAAGACGGAGTTTTTGCCTTTTTTAATACTTTTTAATTTTCGCCCATACCTTCTAATAACATTTTGTCGGCGATAAGGGCGATAAATTCGCCGTTTGTCGGCTTGTCCGTCCCGACGTACGCTCTCACTCCCAAAATATTATTGATATTTTCTATTCTACCCCTGTTCCAGGCAACTTCGATTGCGTGACGGATTGCGCGTTCTACCTTTGACGGCGTAGTGTCGTACCGCTCGCCTATCGTCGGGTACAGTTTTTTGGTTATGTTGTTTATGACGTTGGGATCTTCCACCGCCATTTTAACCCCTTCTCTTAAAAAGACGTAGCCCTTTATGTGCGGCGGAATACCCACGTTTATGAATATCTTGCTTATCTTTTCTTCCAGCGACACCTTGCGGAAATTCGGCTGTCCGCCCTTCGCGTCCGTCGCCGTCCTGATATTTTTTACCAGTTCTTTCAAAGTTTTTTCTTCAAAAGGCTTCGCCACGAAATAATCCGCGCCAGCGTTTACGCTTCGTTTTACCGCCTCTTCGCTGCAAAGCGAAGAAAGTACCACGACTTTTATGCCTTTATTCATGTTCTTGATCCTGTCGATAACGGCAAGTCCGTCGTAGCCTTTAAGCACGAGTTCGGTTACGAAAACGTCGGGTTTCTTTTCCGCCGCCAAGGATATCGCCGACATCGCGTCGGTAACCGCGGCAACGACGGCAAAACCGTCTTTTTCGCAAAAAGTCTTTTCCAGTTCTTTGCACGCGTCTTCGGAATTCTGCAGAGCGAGCAGTTTGATGAAGTTGTCCATACAAGTCTCCTAAAAATAATTTATGAAAAGATTTTACCACAAAATTTCGAAGTAGTAAACTAATTTTGTACAAAATGTTTTTGAATTTTAAAAAATTTTGTAAAAAATAATAAAAGCCGCTAAAATACTACACTTTTTGACAAGATTTTCGCAATACGGTTTCAATAAAAACGGGAATTTCCGACAAAAATCCGTATTTTGTACAAAATATAAATTCAAAATTCGGTCTATCGCCGAGAATAAAAAGGGGGAACGGGCAGTATATTATAACGATAAATAAAATCGGCAAAGGAGAGAGATATGCCATTTGAACCCGTTTTCGAGACCTTTAACGTAAGAAAAGTGAAAGCCGTAACGGCGAACGAGATAAAAATAGAGTGCAGGACGGATATTCCTTCCGACGCCGTGAAAAAAGTGATAGGGATAGAAACCCGCGCAAGCGTTTCCTGCGGGGACGTTGCCTTGGGTAAAGCGGAATTTTTCGGTAAAGCGGTATTTTTTATCGTTTACGAAAGCGTCGAAGGGGAACTTAAAAAGTGCGAGTGCGGCGCGGAATTTAAAGACGTCGCGGTAAACGCCGATATTCCCGAAGGGGGAAAAGCGAGATTTTCCTGTAAAACGGAAAAGGCGGAAGCGTCGCTTTCGGGCGTAAACCTTTCGGCGACGGCGCTCGTTACCGTAAAAGGCGAGATATCCGCCGAAGAAAAGATAAGCGCCGTTTCGGGCGGGGAAGGAATTATCGCCGATATAAAAGAAAGACCTTTCGTAAAGAAATACGCCGCGAAGGATATTTCCTATCCCGTGGAAGAAGAATTCGAAGTCAATTACAAGGTAAAGGAAGTTATAGAGCATAAAGCCGCGGCGACGGTAACCGCCGTTCAGTGCGGCGTGGGTGCGGTAATATGCGACGGCGAGATATATTTAACGGAAATATTCTTGCAATCGGAAGGGAAAAACGATATAATAAGAGAAGACAGGGTAATACCTTTCAGGATAGAAGCGGAGTGCGAAGAGGCTATGCCCGCGCTTTCGGCTTCCGCGATCGTTTCGGTAAAGTCGGTAAAGACCGATGTCGCCGTGGACGAAGACGGCGGGATATCGCAGGTCGTGGCGGCGGTGGTTTTAGACGTTTCCGCCGAAGCGGAATCGGTCGAGAGCGTGAAGATTGCGGAAGACGCGTTCAGCACCGAGCATGAACTTCTTATAAAGAAAGGTAAAGCCGAGTCCTTTACGGGCGGAGAGATAAAGACGGAAGTCGCCGTCGTAAAAGAAAGATTCGCTACGGAAGAATTGCCGTCCGACGCAAGGCTTTGCGCGGTTATGGGCGAGAGTGCGGAAGTGATTTCCGCGGAAAAGACGGAAGGCGGCGTTTCGGTAACGGGGACTGTGTCGGCTACCGCGCTTTACCGGACGGAAGACGGGATAATACCGGTAAAGACGGAATTCCCCTTTGAAAAGTTCGTGGAAACGGACGAAGAAGACGCGGAAATTTCCGTAACGGCGAAAAAAGCCCGCGGCAAGATAATAACGCTGACGGAAACGGAGACGGAAGCGGAACTTATCTTTACGGTGCGTCTTAAAAAGCGTTACGAAGTGTCTTTCGTCGCCGCGGCGGAAGAAGGCGCGGAAAAACCCGCGATAAATTCCGCGGTCAGCGTGTATATACCGATAGCGGGCGAAGGGCTTTGGGAACTTGCGAAAAGACTCAACGAAAGTCCCGAAAAACTCGTATCGACCAACCCCGACCTGCAATTCCCGCTGTCGGGCGCGGAAAGGATAGTAGTTTACAGACAGAAATAAACCGATAGGAACGCAAATGAAGAAAATAACGGTAAAAATACCTGCGAAAGTAAATCTTACTTTGGACGTTTTGGGGATGAAAAACGGCTATCACGAGATATCGTCTTTGGTTACGTCCTTAAACATATACGACGTGGTAACGGTAAGCCGCAGAAAAGAAGACGCCATAACTCTCGATTTTTACGGCGCGCCGATATATTGCGAGACCAAAAAAAGCAACGCGTACTTTGCGGCGGAAGCGTTCAGGAAAGAATTTTTCACCGGCGGAGTGGCAATAACGGTAAAGAGAAGTATTCCCGTGGCGGCGGGGCTCGGCGGTTCTTCCGCGGATATTGCGGGGGTGCTGTTCGGCATGAAAAAACTGTTCGGGATAAACAGGGACGTGGGCTTCATAGCCGAAAAACTCGGCAGCGACGTCAACTATATGATGCAGGGCGGTTACGCCGTAATTTCCGACAGGGGCGAAATAGTTACGCCGGTGGAATCCGAACAAAAGATGTACGCCGTGATACTTTTGGGCAGCAAAGGCGTTTCGGCGGGGGAAAGTTACAAAAGGTACGACAAAATAGGTAAAGTTTACGGTAAAAGTACCGCCGCCGCCGTGGGGTTTTTGCAAAACGACGACGGCGACAATTTTCTTAAAGTCTTAAAGAACGACCTAACTTGCGGCAGCGCGGAGATACTGCCCGAAATAAATTATTCGATAAGCGTATTAAAGGAGTTCGGCACAGCGCTCATGACGGGCAGCGGTTCGGCGGTGTACGCGTTGTTCTTTAAGAAAGGCAAGAGAGATAAAGCGTATCGGAAGTTAAGGCAGGTATTTAAGGGCAGGATACTTAAAGCCGAAACGGTAGCAAAAAGGGTAAAATAATTATTCGCCGCAAAAAATCGTCGGTTTTTTGCGGCGAATTTTTTCGTTTCGCTTTATTTTAAGCGCGAAATATGTTAATATGTTTAAAAAGGTATAAGGAGATAATCTATGAATAAGTATTCCGGAACGCAGACAGAAAAGAACCTGCTCGCGGCGTTTGCCGGCGAATCGCAGGCGAGAAACAAGTACACTTACTTTGCTTCGAAGGCTAAAAAAGAAGGTTACGAACAGATCTCGGCGATATTCTTAAAGACCGCCGACAACGAAAAAGAACACGCAAAACTCTGGTTTAAGGAACTTTCGGGTATCGGCGACACAGCGGAAAACTTAAAGGCGGCGGCGGAAGGCGAAAATTACGAGTGGACGGATATGTACGAAGAGTTCGCTAAAACCGCGGAAAAAGAAGGGTTTACCGACCTTGCGAAAAAATTCCGCGGCGTTGCGGCTATCGAAAAGCGCCACGAAGAACGCTATCGCGCCCTTTTAAAGAACGTCGAAACGAAAGAAGTGTTCGCCAAATCTTCGGTCAAGGTATGGGAGTGCAGAAATTGCGGACATATAGTCGTCGGCGAAAAAGCGCCCGACGTTTGCCCCGTTTGCGACCACCCGCAGGCGTACTTCGAGATATCCGAAGAAAATTACTGATATGGACGTGACGGAAGTTATTTTTTCGCGGCACTCGGTAAGACGGTATAAAGATATTCCCATAGAAGAAGAAAAGCGCGGTATATTAGACGCGCTCGCAAAAGAAATAACCGAAACGGGCGGGATATCCGCCCGTATCGTTTACGACGAAGAAAAAGCCTTTTCTTCCGCCATGGCGCGTTACGGTAGTTTTAAGGGCGTAAGAAACTATATCTGTCTTTTCGGGGACAAAAAGTCCGACGAAAAGATAGGGTTTTACGGTCAGAAACTCGTTATAAAGGCGCAGGAGACAGGGCTTAATACCTGTTGGGTCGCGCTTACTTTCGACAAGGGTTTCGTAAAGAAAAATTACGGGGAAGGTAGACCTTTAAGGTGCGTTATAGCGCTCGGGTACGGCGAAACGCAGGGGAAAGAGAGAAAAAGCAAGACCGAAAAGGACGTTACCGATATAAAGGGGAAAACGCCCGAAAATTTCGACGTCGGCGTAAAAGCCGCGCTATCCGCTCCCACCGCCGTCAACCAGCAGAAGTTCAGGATAATATGTAAAGACGAAAAGGTGTCGATCGTAAAAAGCGGGTTGGGATTTTATACCGACATGGATCTGGGAATAGTAAAGTACAATTTTCAGACCGCGTCGGGCATAAAAGTCTTTGAAGAATAAAAAAATCAACGAACGGCATAATGACAAATTTGCTCTACTCGCGTATAGGCGTTATGGAACTCAATGTTCCTTGTTCCGAGCAATGCCGCCCCTTCCGTGGATCGCCTATAAAGACCGAGTTTTGCTTTTATGCCCGCGTAAATTTGCGGAAAAATATCAATCATTATGGCTCTCCTTTAATTTGTTGACTACAAGCGTTTTCCCTCGCTTTGCTATTTTGCTACGAGCAGACAGCATAAACGGTCTGCTCGGCTGTCCTTTTGTGTGATAAAATCTGCCGTCTTTCGGATAAGTCCAACCGCTTTCACCGTGATTGTTCCTATCGTAAACAACGCTATCCTCTGCGGCTTCGGGGTGGGGACTGTTTGCCCCCACGATACCCGTTCCGTATTCGACGAACGTAGCGTGCCCGCCATCTGCTTCCAACTGCGCGGTCATAGCATCCACCTTTGTAGCCTTGATGCTGTTTCCTAAATCGCCCGTAGTAGGTATGTTGTATCTCTCCATTTCGGACTTCACAATGTCAACCCCTTCGTCCGCAATTTCAAGCATTGTGTCGCCGAGGTTGCCTATGTTTTGTACAAGGTTTTCCAAGCCGCTCATTGCTCTTGAAACTGCTTTCTGTGGATCACTCATTATGCCCGTCCTTCCTTTCAATTATCAACAAACAACTATTCAAAGCAGGTATGACGTTCTTGACGTAATACTCGCCTTCGTCGCTCGGTTCCGCTTCTATCCAAATATGAGTAAACTCATTGAACAGAGATCCTTCTTCAAGCGTTAGAGTGATCTTCCGACCACCGGCAAGGCTCACGCCATAGGCTTTCGCTTCTACCGCCGATTTGAACGGCATAACGCACGCTTCCAAACAGCACGGCTCTTCGTATGTGTAATATTCGTCGCCGTAATCTGAAACGGAAGGCTCATTTGAGGTTCGGTTTGCATATTTGAGGATGACGTTCTTGTTGTTTTCGGCGTTCCTTGCGGTGCTTACTCTCATACAATCACCCCACAATTACGGGCGGCAACACCCTTTGCAAAAGGTCTGCTATTTGCCCGTCGCTCCTATAACTTCTCGTTATGCCGTTTTCGCCGTGAGAGATTTCGCCTTCGATGCCGCGAATGTTCCATATCCTTACGGCGATTTGAAACTGTATGTGTTCAAAGCGCGGTTCTACTTCCGCAGTTCTGCGCTTTTCTTTTATGAGTTCAGCCGCCTGCCACAAGGCATTATCTGCCAAAGCCGCTTTCGCGGTGTCTTCGGCAGATATACCGAGTTCGATAAACAGCCTATCTCTTATCGCCGTTTGTGACATGATACATTAACCTCTCGAAATGATACGGCAGATGGCAATCGCCTTATCGTCGATGTACTTCTTGGAACCGCCCTCTTTGCCGTTGTTTACAACATCCCAATTCGAGCCGGTTGCGAGTTCCTCGTCGGTCGGGGATTGGGTGGAAGGATTGCCAACGAAGGAGATACCCTTCGGAGCAAAGACCTTTCTCTGTCTGCCGTACAGCGTGGTTTCGCCGCCGTTGGTCGCGGGATCGCGCGCCATTTCGTAGGGAACCTTTGCTCCGACGTTGCAGTACTCGATCGCGCCTTCGCCAAAGACGTAGGTCGTGTAGTTGTACGCAGAAACGGGTTCGGTTGCTTCGGCGTAGGTCAAGGCGACGGTGCCGCTGACTTTGGAAACCGCAGGCTTCGCGGGAACGGCGATATTGGTCTTCATCGTCATGGTGATGGTGTCGCTTTCCACCGTGTAGGTGTAGGCGGTGTAGGGCGCGGTGGTCTTTGCCGCGAGAGCAGTTTTGAGGTTGGTAGCGGTCGCACCGGCGTTCGCACCCACGGTGAAGTCCGTACCCGCAACCCACTCGTCACCAAAGATTTTGATCTTGTCGGTGGAAGCGGCGTTCGTGTCGATTTTCAGCGTGTACACGCCTGCGGTTCCGACAACTTCGAGAACGGGAACGCCGTCGTCGATAAGAACTACCCTGCCGTTGAGAGTGCCGATAGACAGATCTCTCTGCACGCCGTTCGCATCGGTGTATTTGAGATAGTTGATGAGGTTGAGGTTTTCAAGGTTCGTAGAAACAAGGCTGTGCATGATCGCAAGAGCGAACTTGGACTTGTTGTCACCGAGAGCCTTCTGAATACCCGTGTTGAGCGTGGTAACGCCGAACTTCGCCGCATCGCCCACACCTGCCGAAATATCGTAAGTGTGCTTGCTTGCGAAAGTGGGGTGCGCGCTCATGGCGAAAACGCCTTTGAGAATATTGGTGAGAGTGTTGGTGTCAACCTCGTCCCAATAGATGCCCAACTGTTGAGCGACGTTATCCATGAAGTCAACACCGCCCGTAATGTCGGAAGAGAAGTCCTTTTCCGTCCACGCATCCGCACGTCCAACGACGATATAGGTCTGCGTGTAGGTTTCGCTTCCGTTCGCGGTAATGTTGGTCTGACCGTCATAGTTCTTGGTGGATTTGCCGATCTTGCCGAAATAGGGCAAGGTGCCTTTGAATGCGCCCGTCTGCGGTGCGAACAACGCTTTGAGTTCGTCCCTCTGCACCATCGCACGAGATTTCAACAGTTCGTTTCTCGTGAGATTGGGGATGCGTTCAACGTATTTCCCGAAGACTTCGGGATTAAAAGTTTTGCTGTCAAACTGTGCCATAATAGTTTATCTCCTTATGATTTTTTGTTAGATGAATTTTGCGTATTCGGGGTGTTTTTCGAGTTCTGCCATCTGTTGAGAGTAGGTAAGTTTTTGGAACTTTTCTTTCGTCATACCGCCGCCGTCGGAACCCGTCTTCGGATCGGGGATGTTCGCCGCACTCGCTTTGAATTTCTCCTCTGCGAGTTGATTTGCTTTTTTCTCAACGATAGCCGACAGTTTGGAAGTGGCACCCGTAAAGTCGCCTTTGAAGAAGTCGTCGATAACGGGAGAGTAATCCGCTTCTTCTACGCCCATAGCGACAAACTGCTGTTTGACTTCCAAGCGTTTCAACTGTTCATTGAACTTTGCTTCTGCCTTTGCCGCCGCTTCGATCTGTTTTGCGGCTTTTTCTGCATCGGTCAAGCCCTTGCTCTCAAAAGCATCGAGTTTCGCTTGAAGTTCTGCCTGCCTGTCGCCGTACTCTTTGTCGAGTTTGGCTTTTTGGGTAGCCAAAGCCTTCGTTACGGCTTTGTCGATCTCGCGTTGCATCTCAATGTTTGCCCCTTCGGTTCCGTTGCCCGAATTGCCACCATTTGCACCTTGATTTTTAACGTCTTCCATTTTGTTCTCCTTTGCCCTTGAAGTCCTTAACTCCTTCAAGTTCTAAAAAATTATTATGTTTTCGCCGCGATTTGCGGCGTTCACACCTATTAAAAGGCAAAAAGTGCCTTACGCCGTACACTCTTTCGAGGTAGGTGCAAAGCACTTTCGCAAGCATTTTCGCTTGGTAACAATTATTGATCTCTACGCTTTGGTCGATACGGGCGTGTCGTCCTTCTTCGGTCTTACCGTGTAGAAGATCATTTTTTTGCAACGCGGACACAAAAACCTGTTGGTCGGTGCGCCGGTGCAATTAAAATCGTATTCGAGTTCGCTTTCCGTAATAACCTTGTTGCAGATGGGACAGCGAACTTTCTTGTATCTTGACGGCTTATTATTCATTGTTGCCGCCTTCTCCCGAACCGTTGTCCTGCGCAACATTCGGGAATGTGGTTGCCAAGTCCACATGTGGGCAATAGAGCGCAACTCCGGTCAT